>OGUP01001769.1_pt1 | contig 11600 bp, 6 predicted proteins | sample 1553661 | NCBI WGS metagenome assembly OGUP01 (sample SAMEA2580026, study PRJEB22360) | human gut metagenome | biome: human gut; feature: human-associated habitat; material: faeces | place: Denmark | collected 2008/2010
AGGAGTGTTTTCCTTTTGTCCGTTTCAGACTGAACACGGCTTATCAGCCCTTGATGTTCCATTCTTTCCAGCATCGTCGTAAGAGATGTTATCGCTAATCCGCATTTCATCGAGAGCGACCTGATCGAGATTCCATCCTCCTGCCACAGCACATAAAGAATGCGCCCCTGGGCTCCATTGAACGCATCAATATTCTTTTCGCTGAGAATCTTCTCAAAAATTCGGTCTCCAAGCTGTTTTATTTTGGTAACAAGAAATCCGCCGTTCATTTTCATGCAAATGCTCCTATATAGTAGTTTGCTTCAAATAATACCATATAGGAGCTTTGCTGTCAAGAGGCTGTATGTCTAAAACATCCGGCGAGTTTTTCATAGCCTGCGCTTTTTGTGTTCTTTCCGCCCGAAAGCATTGACGCACCGCGCCGAATCCTGTATCATGAAGCTGTTCATTCGTCTGTTTTCGCCCGTTTGGGCATTGTGCATATTATGAAAGGAGTCCTTTCCTCATGGCGATGAATCTGACCCAGAAAATCCTGTCCGCGCACCTGCTCAGCGGTGAACTGATTCCCGGCTCGGAAATCTCCATCCGCATTGACCAGACGCTGACGCAGGATTCCACCGGCACGATGGCGTACCTGCAATTCGAGGCGATGGGCGTCAAGCGTGTCAAGACAAAGAAATCCGTGGCGTACATTGACCATAACACGCTGCAAACTGGCTTTGAAAATGCGGATGACCACTATTACATCCAAACGGTGACGAAAAAGCATGGCATTTACTGCTCTAAGCCCGGCAACGGTATCTGCCATCAGGTACAGCTGGAGCGCTTCGGCGTGCCGGGCTACACGCTGCTCGGCTCGGACAGCCATACGCCCACGGGTGGCGGTATTGGGATGCTTGCCATCGGCGCGGGCGGACTGGACGTTGCGGTCGCGATGGGCGGCGGCGCGTATTATCTGGCGTGCCCGCGTGTTGTCGGCGTGCGCCTGCATGGCAAGCTGTCCTACGGCGTTGCGGCGAAGGATATTATTCTGGAAGTCCTGCGCCGGCTGACCGTCAAGGGCGGCGTCGGCAAGGTGATGGAGTACATCGGCGACGGCGTGAAAACGTTGAGTGTCCCGGAGCGTGCAACGATTACGAACATGGGCGCGGAACTCGGCGCGACGACCTCCATCTTCCCGTCGGATGAAGTCACCCATGCGTTCCTCAAAGCGCAGCAGCGTGAGCAGGACTTCGTGCCGCTGTCCGCAGACCCGGATGCGGCGTATGACGAAATCCTCGACATTGATTTGACCGCGCTTGAGCCGCTCGTCGCGAAACCCCATATGCCTGACATCGTGGAAACCGTCAAGCAGTGCGGCCCGATTAAGGTCGACCAGGTGTTTATCGGTTCCTGCACCAACTCCTCCTATACGGATATGATGCGCGTCGCCCGGATTTTGAAGGGCAAAACTGTGCACCCGGACGTGAGCCTGGTCATCGGCCCCGGATCGAAGCAGGTGCTGACGATGCTGGCGCGCAACGGCGCTTTGGCGGACATGATTGCGGCGGGCGCGCGCATTCTGGAATCCGCTTGCGGGCCGTGCATCGGCATGGGGCAGTCGCCGCGCACGAACGCTGTCTCCGTTCGCACGAACAACCGCAATTTCTACGGCCGCAGCGGCACAAAGTCCGCCGGTATTTACCTGGTCTCCTGCGAGACGGCGGCTGTCACGGCGCTGACTGGCGTGCTGACGGATCCGCGCTGCCTTGACATTGACCTCGACATCCCGATGCCGGAGACGTACACCGTCAACGACAATCTGGTCATCCCTCCGGTCGCGCCGGGCGAAGAGGACACGGTGGAGGTCGTCCGCGGCCCGAACATTCAGCCCTTCCCGCTGGGCAAGCCGCTGGCGGATGCCATTTCCGGCAAGGTGCTGCTGAAGATGGAGGACAACATCACCACCGACCACATTGCGCCGTCGGACGCGAAGCTCCTGCCGTTCCGCTCGAATGTGCCGTACTTGTCGGACTTCTGCCTGACCCCCGTGGACGCGACGTTCCCGGCGCGCGCGAAGAAGGAAGGCGGCGGCATCCTCGTTGCGGGCATGAACTACGGGCAAGGGTCGAGCCGCGAACACGCCGCGCTTGTCCCGCTGTATCTGGGCATCCGCGCTGTCGTCGCGAAGTCGTTCGCCCGTATTCATCAGGCGAACCTCATCAACAATGGCATTCTGCCGCTGACGTTCCAGAATGAGGCGGATTACGACCGCATCGCGCAGGGCGACACGCTGAGCCTGCCGCACGTCCGCGAGACGGTGGAAAGCGGCAGCGACACGTTCGTGCTGCATAACGACACGAAGGACGAGGATTACATTGTCCTGATGCCGCTGACCGCGCGCCAGCAGGGCTGCATCCTCTATGGCGGGCTGTTGAATTATACAAGAGAGAGCGCAAAGGCGGAATAAGATAGTTTGTCCCCCGGAAGTATGGGCTTCCGGGGGATTTTGCGTTATTATTTCAGGGGGAATAGAGAGGCTTGCGAAAATCTGCTGCTTTTGCTACAATCAAGGAGGAAGGAGGCTGCCCTGATGAAAAATATCAAGTACACCGTCGCGCATCCTATCTTTGTGTTCATGAAGAAGCATTTTTGCCCGCACTGCAAGGCAGCACTCACAGTGGAAACGGCGCATCATTTGGTGAACTCCCGTTCCAAAGAAGCGAAGAACTACGATTTTTCCACGGAAGACGGCAGGATGATTGGCACAGTTGACTTCCGCAATCCGTATTTTGCCTGCCCGAACTGCCATGCGGAGTTTTCGGTGGAAGAATTGTGGAAAATGGAGAAGGGAAAAAGGGCAAGCAGATAACGCAGGAAAATTGAAAAATGCCCCCGGAGGCATGGCTTCAGGGGGCATTTTCATATTATAGGTACTTCTTGAATACTTTCTTGAATTTCAGTGACATCTCCATCATCCAGTCAAACTGTGCATTCCACGCGCTGCGATTGTCAAAATCGACCTGTCGTGTCAGCATAATGCGGCTTGCTTTCTTTTCCGGCAGTTCCCGCCAGTCAAGCGCAACGCCCAATTCCTGCTCAATGGCATTCTGTTTTTCAAATAACTGATGATAAAGGTCCTTGTCGCCGCGAATATACAGTTCAACAACAAGCAGATTTTCTGTTTTAACCGCGCGTAAGCAAATATCATAAACAGATGAGCCAATGCTCAGGTTCATCCACATTTTGTTTGATGCTTTTCGCTTGCCAAATTGCCTTGCGAACTGCGCGTTTGCATACGCATATTCATTGAAGGCTGTCCAGTAATCCAAGCGGAACTGCTGGCTTTCTGTCTGCTGCTGATTTTTCTTGACGCTCTTAATCCAGTCATTCGGCTTCTCAATCACGCTGAACTTCACCGCAGGATTGGAGCTGCCGACTTTATACAGGTGGATTTCGCACAGGAAAAAGCCAATGTCATCATCCGTGTGGTTATTCAGCCACTCAATCGCCGCGCGGTGTTCCTCGCGTGCGTGCTTTACCACCCAGATAATCGTCTGCGCATCTTTCCCGGCAGCGTAGGTGATAAGTTTGCCCAGATGGTCGTGGTTGGTATCTTCCAGCTGGTTTTCGATGATAACCTTCTGCCCCGTTGCAATATCGGTCGCGATAATATCCACGCTGAAATCGCCCACAGCAGATTCTGTTCCGTCGACTGCAATTTCCATGCCGATTTCATTGCCCAGAATCGCGATGTTCTCATCCTTCGCCAGCCACGGCGTAAAATCCAGTGCTTCATGCGGCCAAACCTTCCGCAAATCCTGCACTTCGGTCAGAACTTCAAGCTGCTCCATAGGGCATACCTCCTTTTGTGTGCGGCATATAGCGGGCGCTTATCTTATGATAGCAGATAGGCAGGGAAACGTCAATCGCAAGTATGTTTTTTTCGCAGCAAAACAGCCGGGGACTGCCTTTCCAGCAATCCCCGGCTTTCGTAATCCCAATGAACCCTTACTTGACTTCCAGCAGGTTCTTGCATTCCGCAAACGCGCGGCGGCCAATGATTTCAATCGTCGCGGGCAGGGTTACGCTCTTGAGCTTCGTGTTGCCCTCGAACGCCTGCGCGCCGATTTCCACCACCGGCAGACCCGCCACCGTGCTCGGAACGGTCAGCGTCGATGCCGTGCCGTTGTACTTGACGACCACAATGCTCGTCGAGTCGTCACGAACCGCGAACACGAAGTCGCCTGTCACCGTGAATGCCTTGTTGACAGATTCCAACTCCGTATTGCCGGACAGCGCCTTAATCGTGATGGTGTAGTCGCCCGGCTGCAGCAGCTTCAGACCCGGCACCGTGTAGTTCAGCGCCGCCGTTTCGCCCAGCAGCGCAGCCGTGCCATCGGACGTGGTCAGCAGCAGCTGATACTTCGTTGCGCCGCCAGCAGCCGTCCACGTCACCGTCAGGTCGTCGCCCTGCTTCGCGGCAGGAACGGTCACGGTCAGCGGATCGTCGGTCACATACAGCGTCAGGGACTGCGCCGGGGAAAGTTCGCCAGCGGTCGTTCCGTAGTAGGGCCTGAACTGAATCGCACGGACACCGTTGCCGCTGCCCAGCGAAGCGAAGGCGCGCTCGATAACCGTCACATCGCCAGTCGTCGGGTAGCTGGTATTTGCCTTGCCGTCCACATACAGGACGACCTTCGTCGCGTTCTTGGTGTTGACCGTGAACGTCACCGGCACATTCAGCTTCACGCGGCTGGGATTCATGGTGAAGTTGACGACTTCCGGCTTGTTGACCACGGTCGTCGTCAGTGTAATCGTGTACGCCTTAAACTTTTCGCCCGCCGTCGTGCCGTTGTAAGGCTGGAACTGAATCGTACGGACGCCGCCATTATTCCCCAGCGACAAGAACGACATCGTGAACTCGTACTTCGACATGCTGGTCGTTACGTCCTCAAAGCGGCGGTTCACCTGCCCGTCGACATACATCAGCAGCTTCGTCGCGTTGTCCAGATAAACAGTGAATTTAATCTGCTCGCCCAGCACCGCGGTCGTCTTGTCAATCTTGACATTCGCAATCACGGGGGCAGCAGACGAACCGCTCATCAGGGAAATGGTGGTTGCGGTGGTCTTGTCGCCGCCGACTGCGCCGTTGTAAGCTTGGAACGCAATGGTACGCTTGCCCCCGTTGTTCCCCAGCGAAGAGAACGCCATGGTAAAGGTGTATTCCGTCATATCAGGGGTGATGTTCTCGAAGCGGCGGTTGACACTGCCGTCAATGTACATCAGCACCTTCGTGGCGTTCTTGATGCGCAGGGTGAAGGTGATATTTTCGCCCAGCGTCGCGTTCGGATTGCTGATTTTCAGCAGCTCAACCCGCGGCTTGTTCGCCACGCTGATGGTAATCGTCTTGGTGTCGGACATAGCGCCGGGCGTGTTGCCATTGTAGGGCTGGAACGCCACCGTGCGCACGCCGCCGTTTGAGCCGAGCGTCGAGAAGGACATCTGGAACGTCGTTGCGCCGTCCTTCACGTCGTAGATGTAGCGGTTCAGCTTGCCATCAATGTAGACACGCATCTTCGTTGCGTTCTTGGTGTTGATGGTGAAGGTAATGGTTTCGTTCAAATCAACCGTGGATTTGTCCAAACTCCAGCTGGTCACGGTCGGCTTGTTCGGGCTTTCATTTGCGACAGTCACAACACGTTCGGAGGTCTTTTCACCCGCCGTCGTGCCGTTATAAGCTTGGAACGCAATGGCGCGCTTGCCCCCATTGCTTCCCAGCGACGAGAAGGACATGGTGAAGGTGTATTCCGTCATGTCGGGGGTGATGTCCTCGAAGCGACGGTTGACGCTGCCGTCGATGTACATCAGCACCTTCGTGGCGTTCTTGATGCGCAGGGTGAAGGTGATATTTTCGCCCAGCGTCGCGTTCGGATTGCTGATTTTCAGCAGCTCAACCCGCGGCTTGTTCGCCACGCTGATGGTAATCGTCTTGGTGTCGGACATAGCGCCGGGCGTGTTGCCATTGTAGGGCTGGAACGCCACCGTGCGCACGCCGCCGTTTGAGCCGAGCGTCGAGAAGGACATCTGGAACGTCGTTGCGCCGTCCTTCACGTCGTAGATGTAGCGGTTCAGCTTGCCATCAATGTAGACACGCATCTTCGTTGCGTTCTTGGTGTTGATGGTGAAGGTAATGGTTTCGTTCAAATCAACCGTGGATTTGTCCAAACTCCAGCTGGTCACGGTCGGCTTGTTCGGGCTTTCATTTGCGACAGTCACAACACGTTCGGAGGTCTTTTCACCCGCCGTCGTGCCGTTATAAGCTTGGAACGCAATGGCGCGCTTGCCCCCATTGCTTCCCAGCGACGAGAAGGACATGGTGAAGGTGTATTCCGTCATGTCGGGGGTGATGTCCTCGAAGCGACGGTTGACGCTGCCGTCGATGTACATCAGCACCTTCGTGGCGTTCTTGATGCGCAGGGTGAAGGTGATGTTCTCGCCCAGACCCACGGTCGTCTTGTCGATATTCTTTACCGTTACCTGCGGCTTGACAGACGGCTTTGTCAGCGTAATCGTTTGTTCAGCGGACTTTTCGCCGGGCGTATTGCCGTTGTAGGCTTGGAACGCGATGGTGCGCTTGCCCCCCTTGCTCCCCATCGAGGAGAAGGACATGGTAAGCGTCGACGTGTCGGTGGGCACGTCGTAGATGTAGCGGTTGACGCTGCCGTCAATGTACATCAAAATTTTGGTGGCGTTCTTTGTGTGGATGGTGAAGGTGATATTCTCGCCCAACTCCGCCGTCGCCTTGTCCATTTCGAACGTCGGTTTGCCCGGAATAATCACATCCGCGCGGTCGATGTTTTCGAGGTCATCCGGCACGTCCGTAGGCGCGGGGGTCGACGCGGGCTCTTCGGTCGGCTCAACAGCGGGCTCTTCGGTCGGCACGACAACAGGTTCTTCGGTCGGCACGACAACGGGCTCTTCCGTCGGCACGGGCGTGGGTGCAGGGGTCGGCACAGGTTCTTCCGTCGCAGCCGCAAGCACCAGCAGGGCACTGGGCATTTCCACGCCGCTCGCGAAAACACCGGTGTGACGCTGATTCTCAATGCCCTCTTCCGGCACGGGATGCACTGCATCCGCCGCCAGATAGCCATATGCAACGCCAGCCGTCTGGTCATACACGCAGACGGAAATCCGTTCATTCAGCTGACCCTTCTGCGGACGATGCGTCACATACACTACGCCGGTTACACGACCAACCAGCTCATCGCCCGTCGGATTCAGGTACAGCTGTGCGCTGCTGAACGTCGCGGCAAAGCCGGAGTCAAAGAACTCGTTATCCAGCACGGAGCGGCTGTAATCTACGGCTGCTTCGTCCACGATTTCGGGCGCTTCCGTTGTTTCGGGGATTTCCGTTGCTTCGGGAACATCCGTCGCTTCGGGCGCTTCCGTTGCTTGGGGAACATCCGTCACTTCGGGGATTTCCGTTACCTCAGGAACATCCGTTGCTTCCGGTGCTTCCGTCGGCACGACCTCAACCGTTTCCGTCGGCGGAGTTTCCGGCTCTTCTGCAGCCGCCGTCAGCACTGTTCCCATACTGCCCGTTACCATGAATACAGCCAGCAGGAAAGACAATGCCTTTCGCATCCACTTTTTGTCCTTCATCGTCCTCACTCCTTGTTCTGTGCAATCTTCCGGCACGACGTATGGTTGTGCCAATGGCAAGCGATTGCTGCTTTCCATCTTTCTTTTCGCGGCGAGCCGCAGTGCTCCCGGTGGATATAGCAATCTCTTTCCCAATTCCAGCTATATTGTAACAAATTACAAGTCGGCTGTCAATACTTACCGCGCAGAAAGCCGTATTTTATACGAAAATCAAGGCGCTTTCTCTGCATCTGTCTCGCGGAACTGATTTTTCCATTGCCGAATTGCCGTGGTCGGCAAATCAATTTGCGTCTCCCATGCGGAACAGATTCGCTCCTCCAGCACATCCAAATTCCCGCCGCGGGGCAGGACGGGCAGCTTCGTGTCCTTCGCGATTTCGCTTGCGCGGTTGTCTACCGCCAGAATCAGGCTTCGGCAGCCCATGTTCATTGCGTGGATGCCGCCGTGCAGCCGCGTGCCAACGTAGTCAATCCCGCCTGATGCCAAAAGCGCTGTGTAATCTCGCAGATTCGGCTGAATCAGGTGCAAATTCTGCGTCACACGCGCATCCATTTGGCGCAGGCAGGCGTAGTCCTCAACTGCTTGCAGCCACACATACACCTCGCGATAGTGCTTTTGCAGCATGGTCAGCATCTGCGCATCCTGCTCCGGGCTGCTACGGTAGTCCGTCAGCGTTGTCACGACGCGCTCCGCCTTGTGCGTCGGAATCTGCGCGCATTTGTCGTCTGTCAGCCCCCACATTGTCGGGCACGCCGTATTCAGCACGTTCGTGATGCCCAGCTTCAGCAGGCGCTGGCGCGTGTATTCGTCGCGCACCGCGTGCAGGTACTGCCCATCCAGCAGCGTTTTTAGAATCCGCTTCGTGTATCCTGTCGGCTCGTCCTGATATTGATACCACCCCGCGCCCAGCAAAATGACATGCGTGCGCTGAAATTTCTCACGAATCAGGCGGAAATTCAGCAGCTCCCGCTTGTGCAAATCGCCGCAGCGCATCATCACCGCGTCCCGCAGGCGGATATTCCACATCCTTTGGCGGCGCATGTCCGAGGAAAGCAGATTCGTCCCGCAGACAAATGCGAAATCCGCACTGCCGACGTGCTTCATCGATACCTTCGAGAGCCTGTCCCGAACCGGCACGGCGACGGACAGCTGCACAGGAAAGCAGTCGTGCAGCACATGCTCACAGGCGTTGCGGATGATGAAATCTCCCTGATTCGCTGTTGAAATGGTAGGGTCAAAACGCACAATTTTGCGGCAGTGCTGCATTTCCTGATCGATCATGCCTTCTTCCTCCATTTGCGCAAGAAACTCCGCCCTTTTTCAATCATCCAGCGGTATTCTGCCGTCCGCCCCAGCGCCAGCGTGTACAGGAGCGCTGTCACCGCCGCGCAGGTGATGCCCTTGAGGATAATCCACATCAGCGTATGCCCCATCCGCGCGCACAGCAGCAGCGACAGCGCTATCACCGCGCCGTTGAGCAGCAGCAAGCCGCCCTGCGCCTTGAAATACGCGGCAGCACTGCGCCCGAAGGTGCGATGGAACAGCACTTTCGGCTCATACCAGAAGATGGTGCAGAGCCGCGCCAGCCCTGTTGCGCCGATGATGCCCGCCACGCCGAAGAATTGCCCCAGCAGGATGGACAGCAGGATGTTGACCAGCGCCGTCATAAACATAACGTATTTCATTTGCCGAAAAAGCCCCAGCGTTTCGCGGTACATCCACACAGGCGCGACGATGGTGCTCAGGTAGAACGTGAACAGCACCGCCGCCACTGTCCCTGTATCCATCAGGTATTCTTCGCCCACCCAAATCGGGATGAAGTCCTGCACAACCGCGCCGTATGCGGCGACGCAGAAGCCCGTAATCGCCCCGAAGAGGACAATCAGGTTGCGGAACATGGCGTATGACTTTTCCGAATCCTTTTCGGCATTCAGATTTCCCAAGCTGGCGGAAATGCCGGTAATCACGATGGAAACAAACGTCGTCACATACGTCGTCAGCGACGCGTAGTTGGAGTAGTAGCCGACGAACACTGTGCCCAGCATGATGGAAATCAGGATGTTGTCCGTGTTGTTGATAAGAATCGTTGCCAGCTTGTAGAGAAACATGGAGCGGATGTTGTCGTTCAGCTCCTGCTTGCGGTGCATCGGCTCGTGCTTCTGCTTTTCCCGCAGGAAGGGGTACATCTTGTCCGCTAAATGGCTCAGCACCGCATTCTGCAGGAGGGTGCAGGCAATCTGAATCAGCAGATAGCCCAGATAGCTGCCCCAAATCAGCAGGCACGCCATCTGCGCCGCATACTGCACCACCAGCGCCGCGGCGGAAACCATGTTCTGCAAATATGCCTTCTGGTCAGCCTGAATCAGCGTTGTTTTGTAGATGACCAGATAGGATGCCACGGAGTTCGCCAGGTACAGCACATAGTAGACGATTAGCCGTGCCATCGGCAGCTCACTGCTGATGATGAGCGGCAGGAAGGGAATTACCGCCGCGCCCAGCAGCGCTACCGCCAGCGCAATCAGGCGGTAAATGCGACGATAATAGCCCAGCAGGTGCTGGATTTCGTCCGCATCGCCCCGGTGCAGCGGTGCGTACAAGCTGTACACCAGCACGTTGCCCACGCCCAGTTCCGCCAGTGACAGCATGGCCAGAATGTTGCTGTACAGCCCGTTGACACCCGTATAATCCGCGCCCAGCCGGCGCACAAACACCGTTCGCACGGCAAAAGCCAGCAGCAGCGTAACCACCTGCCGTACTGCGCCTACACCGATGTTGCGTGCCGTGTTTTCGCTCCTTGATGCTGTGTTCATGATTCCTCTCCGCCTGTTTCGCCTGTCTGCTCCTGCGCCGCGTCCTCCGGCTGCGTGTTAAACGTCAGGCGCAGTTTTTCCGGCGGCACAGTGCATCGCCACCTGCGCTTCTTCTGGCTGCGCGCATTTGCCTGCTGATCAGGCGCTTCCTCCGCGTCCGGCTGCCACTTGCCCAGCAGCCCCAAAAACAGTATGTTCAGGAAAACGCCCTCCGTGTTGATGCACAGGAAATACAGCAGGAAAACGCCCAGCACATACAGCAGCCGCTCCTTGGCAAATTTGGTGCGGATACCGAGGTACATCAGCCATAGCCAAACTGCCGGGAGAATCAACCCTGTATCCATGACGAAGGCGGCAAAGCCGTTGGAAATATTCTGCACCCTGTGTTTCAGCAGGATTTCCGCCTTTCGCTCCGAGAAAACGCCCTGTCCCGCAATGGGGGATTCCAGCCCGATTTCAAAGCCGCTGAAGGTGTCGTTCCACCGCGTGTAGAACGAACCGCCGGAATTTCGCCCGATAATCTTGCTTTCCACCACGCCCGTGACGGACTCGATGACAAACAGCAAAATCAGCCCAATGAACGCCGCCATCTTGATGCTGCGCGCCATTTTCCTGCCCTTTTTGCGGAATGCTACCGTCAGCAGCACAACGCCCAGACAAATAAAGCCTGTTGTGGACAGCGTGCTGAGGATGGTGACGATCAGCAGCGCAATTGCCCAGCAGTATTTCTTCTTGCTCATGCCCATGCGCGTTTCGTCGCTCATCAGGAACAGCAGCGCGAAGTTCAGGAAAATCTGGTGGCTGCCCGGCTCGTTGAACATACCCGCGTTGCGGTGGAAAACCGGGATGTTCAGCCAGCCTAAGGTGAAATAAGGCGTCAAGTAAAATCCGTTGACGCTGGAAACTTCGTAGTGCAGCAGCGGCAGCGGCAGCGACAGCAAATCGCCGATGACGAAGGAAATCAGGCTGATGGCCGCCTCTGCCAGCATGACTTTGGTATACAGCCGCATATACGTCCGATACCCGATGCAGCTTTGCAGAACCAGCACATAGCCGATGTTGCAAAGCCAAATGACAATATCGTTGATGTGGATGCCGTTCTGCGGGTTGACGAAGCTCGTCAGCAGCAGCGCCCCGATACTGCAT
>OGUP01001774.1_pt1 | contig 11582 bp, 11 predicted proteins | sample 1553661 | NCBI WGS metagenome assembly OGUP01 (sample SAMEA2580026, study PRJEB22360) | human gut metagenome | biome: human gut; feature: human-associated habitat; material: faeces | place: Denmark | collected 2008/2010
CTTATATTTCGGGGCAGAAGCTTTATAACGATTATTATGGACAGACACATGACTACACAAAAAAGTCTGGAGTGGTTTTCACAGAAATCCTGACTCCAGAATATGCGCCGGAACGTTTGTCTGACCGGGAAACGCTCTGGAATGAAATAGAGCAGATAGAGAAAAGTAAACGGGCGCAGTTAGCTTATTCTTTTGATATTGCTTTACAAAATGAACTGACACTGGATGAAAATATAGAACTGGCGAGAGAGTTTTGCAGGGAACAGTTCGTAGCACGTGGCATGATTGTAGATCTGGCGGTTCATGAGGGAAAATCAAAGAATGAGGATGAACCAGATAATCCACATTTTCATGTACTTGCGCCAATCCGTCCTATTGCAGGAGATGGAAGCTGGGGTAACAAGCAGAAACGGGAATATGTTTTGGATGAAGACGAAAACCGGATAAAAGATGCCAAAGGGAAGGATATATTCAATGCTGTTTCCACTACCGGGTGGAATGATCCGGAGCTTTTAAAGGAATGGAGAAGAGCGTGGACGGAGAAAGTAAATGAAAAATTCCGGGAGTGCCATATGGCAGCCAGAATTGATCACCGTTCTTACAAAGAGCAGGGAATTGACCTGATTCCGACCATACATGAGGGATATGAAGTTCGGGCGATGGAGAAAAAGGGGATTAAAACAATCATCGGAGAGCTGAACAGGGCAATTCGACAGTTCAATCAGATGTTTATTTCTCTGAAAGAATCCATTCAGTGGATGAAGACAGCTTATGAAGAAATGAAGGCAGAACTGGATCGCAGACAGAACCCTACACTTCTGGAAAGCCTGCAAGATTATTATGATAAAAAGACACAGGGCAGACCTCCACTTCCCAATTTCTATGCGGAGATGAAACGAAAAGGGAAGAATCTTTCCAACTTACAGGAGTTTGCAAAGTCCATCAGTTATCTTCAGACACATCAGATAGAGACAATGGATGATTTGCAGGAACGGATTGATGAACTGAACGGTGTTGTTTCTGTCAGTAAAAAGGAAATTTCCGAAAAGCGAGAGCAGTTAAAGAAATTGGAAAATCTGGAAAAGATGGCAGAGGTAATAAAGATAAACCAGCCATTGATTGATGAGTATAACCGTTTCTATTTTCAGAAAAGACGGGAGAAATATTACCAGCAGCATAAGAAAGAAATCAATTACTATCGCAAATGTGAACGGGAGCTGAAACAGCATCTGGATAAAAATGGAAAAGTGCCAACTGCCAGATGGAAACGGGAAAAAGAAGAACTCCGGGCGGTGATTGAGGAACTGAGCGCAGATAATCAGCCGTATAAGGAGGAACTTGCGTTTGTGAAAAAGGTACAGAGTTGTGCGGATATTGCCAGACGTGAGTGGGAAATAGCAGAAGCAGATACTTCCGGGCGTTTAGGAGAAAAAAGCGAGAAGCAGACAAAGTTTCCGGCATTTCACGCAGTTCAGACGGAAGAGATTTTTGAAGAAAATGGTAAAGCAGAGCAACAGCTGGAGCAGAAGTCAGAAAAGAAGACTTCTCTTCTGCGAAAATTGGATGAAAAGAAGAAAGAGTGTGCAGAGCGTGATGCAAAACAACAGGCAGTGAAGAAAAAACGGAACCATGAGATGAGTTTATAACAGTCTGTCAGCAGGACAGACAGGAAAGGATGATAAAAATGCAGTATACAGAAGAACAGATTGCAAAAGCAAACAATACCGATCTTGTTTCTTTCCTGAACGCACAGGGAGAACAGTTGGTGAAAAGTGGCAGAGAATACCGTTGGAAAAAGCATGACAGTGTAACGATATCCGGAAACCGATGGTATCGGCATAGTCAGAGTAAAGGAGGTTATCCGGTAGATTTTGTGATGGAATTTTATTATGCAACATTCCCGGAAGCAGTGAAAATGCTGATCGGGGAAGAAGGCGAAGGCAGGCAGAAGTCCTGCCCCGCCCCGTCCAAAGACTTCCGATTACCAGAAAAAAATGAAGATAATGAAATGATTGTAAAGTATCTGACAGAAAGCAGAGAGCTTGAGAAAAATCTGGTGATGGAATGGATTGTCAGAGGAGATATTTACGAAGAAAAGAAGCATCATAATGTTGTATTTATCGGCAGAGATGCAGATGGTATTCCGAGATATGCACATTGCCGTGGAACCGGTGAAATAAAATATCGTGGAGATGTAGCAGGTTCTGACAAATCTTATGGATTCAGTTACAGAGGAACAGATAATCAGTTGTTTGTATTTGAAGCAGTCATTGATCTGCTTTCATTTATTCAGTTATTTCCAAAAGACTGGAAGAAACGCAGTTACCTGAGTCTGGGTGGAGTCTCCAGTGTGGCACTGATGACTTTTCTTTCTGAACGCCCTCAGATTACTTCTGTTTTTCTGTGCCTGGATAATGACCAGGCAGGGAATGAAGCCTGTGAGAAACTGGCAGGAGAAATCTCAGAAGGATACAGTGTAATTCGTCTGAAACCATCACGAAAAGACTGGAACGAAATTCTCTGTGATAAAAATGCTGACAGAAAGAAAGCAATTGCAGAAACAATCACAATCAAAGTACCAAAAACAGAAGAGCTGGTGCCGATGTTGTGTTATGAAGACATTGAACAGACCAGTGTGGAATGGCTGTGGTTTCCTTATATTCCATTTGGAAAACTGACAATCATTCAAGGAAATCCGGGAGAAGGAAAAACTTATTTTGCTATGATGCTGACGGCAGCCTGTACCAACAGAAAATTGTTTCCAAATATGGAAGATATCGAACCATTCAATGTAATCTATCAGACTGCGGAGGATGGCATGGGTGATACCATTAAGCCAAGATTGGTGGAAGCAGGTGCAGATCTAAGCAGGGTTATGGTGATTGATGATACAGAAGAAGCATTGACTTTATCTGATGATCGAATTGAAAAGGCAGTCAGACAGAATCATGTGCGGCTTGTAATCATTGACCCGGTACAGGCATTTATTGGAGCAGATGTGGATATGAACCGTGCAAATGAAGTGCGTCCGGTGTTCCGAAAACTGGGAATGATTGCCGAGAAGACCGGATGTGCCATTGTGCTGATCGGACATCTGAATAAATCTTCCGGAACACAGAGCACGTATCGGGGACTTGGCTCTATTGATATTATGGCAGCAGTGCGAAGTTTAATTTTCATCGGGAAGGTAAGAAAAGATCCAACCACGAGGGTATTGATTCATGAAAAAAGTTCTCTTGCACCACCAGGGGAGACAATGGCATTTAAACTGGGAGACGAAGAAGGCTTCCGATGGGTAGGAGCCTATGAGATTTCCGCAGATGAATTGTTAGATGGAAAAGAAGGAAAAGCAACAGAAACAAAGTTGGAGAAAGGTAGAAAGCTGATAAGGGAATTACTTGCTGATAAAAAAGAAATTTCCATCAGGGAATTAGATGAAAAAGCAAAGGAACAAGGAATTTCTGGAAGGACCATGCGTGATGTAAGAAGTCGAATGAAAAATGAGTTGGAGTATCGAGTAAATGAAAAACAGGAAAACAGTATTCGATTAAAAGAATGATGGGTGGCAGAGTCATTGAAGCAAATACAGATTTTTATAGATACCCTATCTGCCACCTGCCGTCTGCCGGTGTATGAAATTACGAAAAAAGATTGCGAACTGCTTGCAATTTGCAATCAAACAAAATATAATGAAGAAAAAAGAGGAGGCGATATCTATGGCAAGAACAGCAAATGTATTTGCACGTGTTGAGCCTGAAGTGAAAGAACAGGCAGAGCAGGTGCTTGATCGACTTGGAATTCCAATGTCCAATGCAGTAGGAATGTTTCTGAGACAGATTGTACTCCAGAGAGGAATTCCTTTTGAGATGAAACTTCCAGCTTATGAGGAGCCTGTTGCATATGGCTCTCTGACAAAGGAACAGTTCAATGCAGAAATAGAAAAAGGCATGGAAGATATTAAGGCTGGCAGAGTGTATTCAGCAGATGAAGTTGAAGCAGAAATGAAACGGGAATTTGGTATATGAAATATAAAGTGATGTATACAGCAGGAGCAAAGAAAGATCTGCGAAATATTTTCAGATATATTTCAGAGGAACTGTTAGCTCCAGAGAATGCTGCAGGACAGACAGAGCGGATTATGACCGCAATTCGGAAGCTGGATACTATGCCGAACAGAAACCGGCTTTATGAGGAAGAACCATGGCATAGTAGAGGACTTCGGTTTGAAGAAATGCCGTATAATAACACAGAATTGTTAGATATATTGATGAAACGTTTGAAAAAGTAACGTTGGCAAAAAAGATAGTGAAGGCTTAGAGTGGCAGTGCACCATCTAAGCCTTGTTTTTTGAGAAGTGAAAGTAAATTCTGCGTTATAAAGTTTCGAGAAAACGAAAGTTTCATGATTGTAAAACGGCAGCTTTAATGCTAGAATGTACATATATCTTGCTGTATTGATAGGGGATCAGAAATGGTAAATTATAATAACTTATGGGTTGTTATGAAGCAAAAGAAAATGACCAAAACGGAATTGAGATTGGCAGCAAAACTGAGTACAAGTACTTTTGCAAAGCTGAGTAAGAATGAGATGGTTTCACTAGAGGTGCTTGTTCGTTTATGTTATGTTTTGGGATGTCAATTAAGTGATATTTGTTTTATCCCGAATGCGAAAGAGGGGGACAGCATTGAGTAATATAATGGACATTATTGCAAAAGAGACAAATGGAAAAAGTTATAAGACATTTAAGTATACTTATGAAGGATCAGATGTGTTATCTTTTGCTTATGATGATCATCAAGAAATAACATGGGAACGATACGGAGAAACTGTACCTCCAAATGGGTCTATCAATTTGAAAAGAAAGGCAGATTCTATTGCAAACGATAAACCATTATTTGGATTTTTTTTAGATGGATCACGACACACATATAAAGTTGATGATATCGCATACAAAAATAAGGTATATCCAGTTATTGCGGGACAGGTAGGCGTTAGCTGCTGTCAACGTATAGATAAAGTAATGCATAGTTATGAGTTTGATCGTAGGCTGGCAATTGCGTTGCCTAAAGTTGCAAGCCAGAGTGATTGGAATAAAAAAGTTTTTTTTGCAAATCTCTGTAAAAAACTTAATGAGGAATCTTATTTAGAAACAATAGGAATTCAATTTACAGATGTTATTCCATATGCAACAAAAGTTGATGAGTTTGATCGTATAGAAGGAAAAGGAATAGCGGTTATTCAGGATTTGATGATTCAAAGAGAAGTAGCCATGGTGACTAAATTGGTAGCTGAACATAAAATCAATAATAGAAGATATTTGCTCAAAGATGGCTCGTTGGAATACAGAGTAGATCATTTAAGAAATGACAGAGAAAAGCGTCAGTTTCAAAAGAATTTTAGTTTTGTTGTTGGAGTATCAAAATCATTTAATCCAGAAAACTGTAAAGATAAGAAAGGTAAGAATAATTCAAATATGATTGCTGATCTTCCGCTATATCATAGAACTCCAGTGAGTATGTATAGTTCTCCACGACTTGAAGGAATGAGATATGCTGTATGGTATTTGAGAATAAGAGATAAAAGATATACGACAAATACTTTTGATGGCATTTTAAAAATAGAAAAAATATTGGTTACAGATGAACAGATTCATAATGGCTTAGAAACAGAAGAAGTGGATTTAATTTCAGCAAACATAATAAATGAAAGAAATCCTGTCTGCTATGGAGCTGACAGTAGATGGGCAAATCACTTGTATCCGGTTTATGTGACAGAGTGTTTTGCAAAAAGTAAGTATCTTAGTGATACAATGTTTTTGAATCTTTTTTAGGAGATAGTGTTATGGGAAAAGTGATAGGAAAAGTAATTGCGACAGAAAAGAATCCATCGACAATAGATGATTTTTATTTTTGGACAAAACAGGATTTGATATTAAACCCTTTCGATGTTGTGAAAGTTAATCATCTTCAACATAGTGTTTCTTATGGTGTCATTGAAGAAATATCTCATATTACAGATACTGCAAATTTTTTGGCAGATTATGTGTCGAACGATTTTGGAGATGTCGATGCAACAGAAAATACACATCGTATTGGAATGAACTATGTAAAAGCAAAAGTTATAGGAAATACGGGAAATATATATATTCCTTTGATTAATAATCAAAAAGTTGAATTGGCAAATGAAGATGAAGTGGCAGAAGCTTTGGGACTTAAAAATGTCAAAAATCCAGTGACATGTGGTTATTTGGAAATGTATAATGGACACGAGGATAACATCAAGCTGCCGGTTCAAATGGATTCTCGTTTTTTGATTGGTCCAGAAGGGGCACATTTAAACATTTCAGGAATATCTGGACTTGCAGCAAAAACTTCATATGCTATGTTTCTTTTAAAGGCAATTCAAGATAAGTGCATGAGTAATCCAGAGCAAGACGATGATGTCGCTTTTGTTTTGTTTAATGTGAAAGGAAAGGACTTGCTTGCTTTGGATGAGCCTAATGAATACGAATCAGTTGCCGAGAAAAATGCAACCTATGCTCTTTATGAAAAATTACATATGTCAACAGAACCATTTAAGAATGTTCAATATTACTATCCGTATGCAGAAAATAAGATTGGAAATACCTATTTACATAGAGAAGCATATGATAACCAAAGAAGTCAGGGAAAAGCACATCTATATAAGTATTCATATGAAGAAGATAAAGACAATTTGGATTTGATGTTTGCAAGTATGGATGATCCACAGCAGACAATGGATTCGATTCTGAACTATATTATTTCTAATCAAGGGAGTTTTGGAGGACTTGATGGATGGGACGATTTTTTGGATGAAGTTCAAAAGTATTGTAAAGCTGGATCTGGTGGAGATAAGGAAATAACAGTAAACAGTTGGAGAAAATTCAATAGAATTATAAGAAAGTCTATTTATCGAAATGAGATTTTTGATTCTGTACGAGATAATGGTGAAGAGGTTCGAATTGGAGAAGCGCTGAAACATATAAAAAAGGACGAAGTCCATGTTATTGATATTGCAAAATTAAATGAAGATATGCAGGGCTTCGTATTTGGAGATGCGATTAGAGCTATTTATGATTTACAGTTAGGTCAATTTAGTGAAGATAAAGATGTCAATCCGCCGAAAAAAATAGTTATTTTTATTGATGAGTTAAATAAGTATGCTTCGACTGATACGCCTAAGAGTTCACCAATCTTACGTCAGATTTTAGATATTGCAGAAAGAGGACGTTCATTGGGAATAATTCTTTTTTCAGCAGAACAATTTAGAAGTGCTATACATAACCGTGTAACGGGAAACTGTTCTACGCATGCATATGGAAGGACTAATGCAATCGAAATTGCAAAGCCTGATTATAAATTTGTGCCACCGGTATACAAGAACATGATGACTCGTTTGAAACAAGGTGAATATATAGTACAAAATCCTGTATTTCGGTCATTACTTAATATTAAATTTCCTAAGCCGATTTACAAACAATATAAACAGTAGAGGGGTATTTGAATATGGCTGTAGGAAAAAATTTCCTTGAAAATTTAACAGTAGCTATGTATGAAAATAGTTTTACTGTATATAGAGAGTTTGTGCAGAACGCAGCAGATTCTATTGATAAGGCAATTGCCAGTAAGCTGGCAGAGCCAGATGATTTTTATATAGATATTTCTATTGAATATTCTAAGCGAAGAATTTGTGTATATGACAATGCATGTGGTATTCCGATACATTTATTTAAGAAAAAAATGTTGGATGTAGCAGATTCTGATAAAGATCGAGATACAGAAAAAGGATTTCGAGGAATAGGAAGATTAGCAGGTTTAGGGTATTGTGATAAACTAATTTTCCGAACGACATCAAAGGGTGAAGATAAGGAATCTATTATTACGTGGGATGGAGTTAAATTAAAAGAGATTGTTGATGATCCGACACAGCATCCATCTTCAGAAGAATTGATTAATACAATTACAGAAATTGAATATAAATCGGCAGACGAAGATGATCATTTTTTTGAAGTAATTATGGAAGACGTTATTTTTGAAAGTGATGATTTGTTGGATGAGGAACAGGTAATAAAATACTTACAGGCTGTATCACCAGTGCCGTACGCAAATTATTTTATATTTTCATCAAAAATTCAGGACTTTGCTAATGAAAATAATTTTAAAATAGATGAGTATACAATTACTGTGAATGGAAATCAGTTATTTAAGCCTTATAAAACGAATTTACTGTATATTCCATTTAAGTAGTGCATCTTTTCCAGAAATTCAGAGCACCTAAATCCGATATTTTAGAGCAGGCATTTCCGCTCTATAGTGCAATCGCCTATAATGAATCCATGCACATAAAATTGTGTAAATTCATTACAGGAGGTCGATAACCATGACTGATTATCGAGAAATCATCAGACTGCATAGTCTGAAGTTCAGCAATGTAGCCATTGCTAACAGCTTATGCTGTTCACGCAACACAGTTTCAGAGGTGCTTAAGCTTGCTGAAACACATTCTCTGGAATGGCCTATTCCGGAAACTCTGGCTAACAGAGATATTGGGCATCTGTTTTATCCAGGCAGGGGCAATAATGAGGGAAGAAGACTCCCTGATTATGAGTATGTTTACAATGAACTGGCCAAGCCCGGTGTAACACTCTCACTTTTATGGGCGGAATACTGTGCAAAATGCGAAGCTGAGCATACGATTCCGTATCAGCATTCACAGTTTAATGACAAATATCATGCCTATGCTGCATCAAAGAAGGCAACTCTCAGAATCAAGCGCAAACCTGGGGAAATAATGGAGGTAGACTGGGTAGGCGATACGCTTAAAGTTTATGATGCTGCCAGTAGCAGCGACATATCTGCATATATATTTGTTGCTGTTCTTCCATGCAGTTTGTATGGATATGCGGAAGCATTCCCCGATATGAAATCCAACCACTGGATAGAAGCTCATATCCATGCCTATTCATTCTTTGGCGGTGTAACACGTATTCTTGTACCAGATAATCTTAAAACAGGTGTGATCAAAAACACACGGACAGAGCTTATACTTAACCGATCCTACCACGAAATGGCAGAGCACTATGGAACTGCAATTATTCCTGCCCGTCCGGTAAAACCGAAGGATAAACCAAATGCGGAAGGTACTGTAAAAGTTCTTGAAACATGGATCCTTGCAGCCTTAAGAAACCGGAAGTTCTTCACTTTTGATGAGCTTAATAAAGCCATCCATGAAAAACTTGAAGAATTCAATGCGAAACCTTTCCAGAAAAAGAAAGGAAGCAGGTTATCTGCATTTATTGAAGAAGAAAAGGACTTCCTCATGCCATTACCTGCTTCCCCGTATGAAACGGCTGTCTGGTCAACTGCCACCATACAACCCGATTATCTCATAAAAATCGGAGATTGCAAGTATTCTGTCCCGTATGAATTTATCGGTAAGAAAGTCGATATCCGTGTCACTGAAAACAGTATTGAAGTTTTTTACCACAACAACCGTATAGCATCGCATGTGCGTAGGCTGTACTCTCCGGAACCGATTTATGTACCAGAACATATGCCTGAAAATCACAGAAAGTTTCTGGAATACAACACCGACAGTTTTCTGGCCTGGGGAAAGAATGTTGGCTGTTCCACCCTTATTGTAGTAAAACATTTTTTATATATGCATAAGGTAGAACAACAGGGTTACAAATCCTGTGCATCGTTGATGAAACTTGCGGACCGCTATGGTACGGAACGTTTGGAAAACGCCTGTGTCAAGGCACTTAGTTACACGCCAAGCCCAAGTTTGAAAAATATCAGCACCATTTTGAAAAATGGTCAGGACAAAGTGGCAGTAGAGAAAGCTGCTTCCAGCGCTTTTAATAAAGAAAGTTCCAAGTATGGCATTACCAGAGGTGCCTCCTATTACGAAGGAGGTGACCGTTCATGATCCGTCAGTCAACCATAGATAAGCTGCATGATCTGCGATTATCTGCAATGTCAGATGCTTTTGAATGCCAGTGCAGGGATCCTGAGACCTATCAGGGATTATCCTTTGAAGACCGCTTCGGTATGCTGGTTGATAAAGAATGGGATAAGCGAAAAAGCACAAAACTGCAAAAGCTTATCCGCAGTGCTGAATTCCGTTATCCCAATGCGTGCATGGAAGATATCGAGTATCATCCTGACCGGAATCTGGATAAAGGACAGATGCTGGAATTCTCCACCTGCCGGTATATATCCGATGACCACCATATCATTTTAAAAGGAGCCTCCGGGAATGGCAAAACATACATCGCCTGTGCACTCGGGATCGCAGCCTGCAGGAACTTTATCAAAGTACGTTATGTACGTCTGCCGGATCTATTGAATGAGCTGGCTGTTGCACATGGGGACGGCACGCTGAAAAAGGTAATTAAAGCATATCAAAAGATTGATCTTTTGATTCTGGATGAATTCCTGTTAAGTCCAGTATCTACAGAACAGACACGGGAGCTTCTCGAGATCATTGAAGCCCGTAGTGTAAAAGGCTCTGTGATTTTCTGTACACAGTTTGAACCAAAAGGCTGGTACAACCGCATTGGAAATGAATGTGATGCCACTATTTGCGAAGCAATCATCGACCGGATCATTCATAATTCCTACGAGGTGATGATTGATGGCCGTGTATCCATGAGGGAACGCCATGGCATTAACGCTTCCCGGAAAGGAGCTGTCCATGACTGACTATTGCGCCTTCAGCAAAGACCATAAATGCATCAAGTTTACGGATTATGAAATAACCCGCCACGAATTAGAGGAAGCCGATGAACTGTGTCATGATAATTGGAGAGAAATCCAGCACTTAAGAGAATATATTGACCGTTTACAAGTACTTCTTACAGAACACGGAATAGCTATTCCTGATGAATACTAATTAAATGCTGCACTCTGCTCCGGAAAGATATGCACTATTTTTCCGGAAAAGGGTGCTCTGAATCCTTGGAAAGCATGCACTATTGCATTGGAATACTCATTTACTTGAGGGTACATCGGATAATAGCAAATCATACGATGAAATTAAAGATGTTGCTTTTAAAATTTTCAAAGGTAATGATGGAAAACCAATTGCTTGGATGTGGTATGGAATCGCAAAGTTTGAAAAACAGATACCGGTTGTAAATGAAATGAGATGTATTCGTCTGAGGAAAGAGAATATTCAAATTGGCGATGAGTCAACTATAGGATATCCAAAATACTTTAAAGAACAACGTGGAAACAGTTACTTTATTGGTGAAGTTTTTGCTGTTGATAATGGATTAATTCCTAATGCCAGACGAGATTATTTTAATCAAAATCCTGCAACAAAACAATTTGAAAAAGTATTGAAGCCTTTTTTTTATTCGGAACTTTATAATTTATATCATTATGCAAGTAAGGTTAGAAGTGCACAAAAAACGATGAGTAATTTCCAAAAAAAGGAAGAAGAATACAAAGAAAAATTGAATAACGCCGGATTTATTGATACTGAAGAGAGAGAGACAGCACAAAAGGAACTAGAAGAAGAACGTGCCAAGTCCCTAAAAGCACAGCGTGAAATAG
>OGUP01001790.1_pt1 | contig 11522 bp, 10 predicted proteins | sample 1553661 | NCBI WGS metagenome assembly OGUP01 (sample SAMEA2580026, study PRJEB22360) | human gut metagenome | biome: human gut; feature: human-associated habitat; material: faeces | place: Denmark | collected 2008/2010
CTACCGTTTTATATTGTATGTATCGCCGAATAGATCAGGATTCCCACAGTAGTCAATAGTCCGATATAAATGGGAACCTCTGTCTGCCGGGCATTTCTGAAATCTTCTTTTGTCACCTTTCGTAGCAGATAGTACATAAGTGTGGCACCGCACAAACCTACCAGCATCCCTACTATCAGGTCTCCCGGATAATGTAATCCTAAATAGATGCGGGTATAGCAATTGACAGTAGCCCATATACAGATGAACAGGCTGAGCCATCGTTTACGGAACAGGAATACGAGGAAAAAAGCCAAGCCGAACGAATTGGAAGCATGGCAGGACGGGAATCCGAAACCACCGCCCCGTCTTCCGTTGACGATATGTACCAGGTCGGCAATCGGACTTGCCGGATTGGAGGGTCGGGGACGTTCTACGATCGGACGGATAAGGGTGGCGCAAACTTGATCGGCGAATGTGATGGTAAGGGTGATTGCTATCAGGCAAAGCAGGGTAACTTTCCAGTTATAGTTTTTCAATAATACGTATAATATGCCGGCGTACATCGGTACCCATATCCACTTGCCGGTAAAGACCGGCATGAAATAATCACCGAATGTATTGTGCAGCCCGTTCAGATAAAGCAGCAGGCTCTGGTCTGCTTCGGTGAGTGATTGTAATAGTTGGTATGTCATCTTTGTGGTTTTTTAATGTTTATCTTTTAGCGAGGTCATCGTATAGTTTCTGCAAGTATGCTTTTCCTTTATTCAGATTTTCACCTTGGTGTGTTCCTTCATCCATCGCAACTGTATTTGATTCACAGTTGAATACCACTTCATTATCGGCTGTAACCATTCCGAATATATTGGGGAAAGTGAAAAATGCGAAATGAGGTGAAGACGGATTAAGGATGTTTTTGCTGAAAGTAAAATCATCGTGAGGTAGTCCTAACTGTGCCAGTAAGGTGGCGGCTATGTCGATTTGTGAGCCGTAAGCTGTAATTCTCTGCGGTTCTTTTACCGCACCTCCGGTCAGGATTAGGGGAATGGTATAGCGCTCGGGCGAAAGATGGTCTATACTTTCGGGGTATACACCTAAATGATCGGGTACGAAAAGAACGACACTGTTTTTCCAAAGAGGGGTTTCTTTGAGTTGGCGTACAAAATCTCCGGCACAACTGTCGGTATAGGCGAAAGCATTCAGTTTGGCATTCGACAATTTGCTGTAAGGTACTTCGAATGGCTCGTGACTGCTGGACGTCTGTAAAATCTTGAAAAAAGGCTCCTGTTGCGGTTCGGTCTTTAAGTCTGTCAAGATCCGGTGGAACAGGATGTGATCGTGTACTCCCCATTTACTGAGACGTTCGGAGACGGGAAAATCATTTTGGGAAACGATCTTTTCAATCCCGGTAGATACCAGATACGAACGCATGTTGGTGAAATCGGCATCGCCTCCGTAGTAATATTGCAGGTCGTATCCTGCTTTCTTCAGACTGGCAGGAATGGAAGGAAGACTCTGTGTTTTACGGGTATATTTCATGATACTCGTAGTAGGCTGGGCGGGGTATCCGCTAATGATGGATACCAAGCCCCGGTCGGTGCGGAAGCTGTTGGCATAGAAATGGGTAAACAGGATACCTTCTTTGGCAAATTCGTCCATATTGACCGCTATACCGGGTTCACCACCGAGTGTTTCCATCAAATGTGAAGAAAAACTTTCGAGTATGATCATGATAATGTTAGGACGTTCCGTGTTGAACAAGCGGGGGATGGAATCTGTCACGGGCTTATCCGTCAATTCGGAAAATAAAATATCTGCCTCTTCAGCAGGCATAAAGCGATATTGTTTATCGAAATCCGCCTGTCTGGAAAAGGAATCCAACAGGCTGAAAGCCGGATTGATGGCGGCATGGTTCAACCGTTGGTCGGCACTGAAAAAAACTCTGCCTAAATTCATGGTTGATACGCTGAATCCTCCGCGTATCGGGATAAAAAGCAGACCGGTAGCCAACAGGAGTACTCCGGATACGCTCAAACGGCGATAAGGTATCTTTAACGGACGTTTTTCGTTAACCAGTATCCATGAGAAGACGAAATATAAAAGTGCTGCATAAACCGCCATCGCAAGAATGCCTCCGGCCACCACCCATAGGCTGACGCTGGCAAGAGCATCTTTGGGGGAAGAGAAGAAATAAAACAATGGTGTGGTATCGAGCCGGAAACCCCAATAACCATATAGGCCGAGGTCGCTTATAAATATGCAGGAGAGCAATATGGATATGATGGTGAAATAGATGCGGCGTATCAGTTGTAATATCCGTGAGTCTGTCCATGCGGATGCTATCAGCAGTAACCCGGGAAGAATGGTCAGATATCCTGCCAGTGACAGATCGAGTGGAAGCCCGTGTCCGATTACACTGAACCAGTCCGTCCATGACACCTTATTATATAAGGTATAATAATAAGCCATGAAAATGGGTTTTTGCAGAATAAGGATAAATACAAAAAGAAAATAGGTAGTAATGAATTGTATAAGTCTTCTCTTCATACGATATACTTAAAAAGATTGAACGCAGGCAAAGGTACTATACTTTTCTTTATCTTTGCACATTAACTGATGTAAAACAGTGATAATTATGAAAAAAGTAGCAAAGAATCTGATAGGATTGATCGGGCATACTCCATTGATGGAGCTGTCCGGATATAGCGCCAAGTATGGTTTGGAAGGAAATATTGTGGCCAAACTCGAAGCCTTTAATCCTGCCGGAAGTGTGAAGGACCGTGTTGCGCTTTCGATGATAGAAGATGCCGAGGAACGGGGACTTTTGAAGCCGGGAGCCACCATAATAGAGCCTACAAGCGGTAATATTGGTGTCGGGTTGGCGATGGTAGCTACCATTAAAGGTTATCGTCTGATACTGACCATGCCGGAGACAATGAGTCTTGAACGCCGGAATCTGCTGAAAGCGTTAGGAGCGCAGATTGTGTTGACGGATGGTATGGCCGGCATGTCCGGTTCTATTGCAAAAGCACAGGAACTGAAAGCTACGATTCCCGGTTCGGTCATATTACAGCAATTTGAGAACCCTGCCAATGCGGCTGTACACGAACGTACCACAGGAGAAGAAATATGGGAAGATACCGGAGGACAGATTGCTGCTTTTGTTGCCGGGGTAGGAACCGGTGGAACTATCTGTGGTGTGGCTCGTGCATTGAAAAAACACAATTCCGATGTTTATGTAATGCCGCTTCTCCGGTGTTGGCTGGCGGTGTGGCTGCCCCTCACCGGATACAGGGAATCGGTGCCAATTTTATTCCGAAGATTTATGATGCTTCCGTGGTAGATGAAGTAATGGGAGTACCCGATGATGAAGCGATACGTGCCGGGCGCGAACTTGCTGCTACGGAAGGATTATTGGCCGGTATTTCTTCCGGTGCAGCCGTTTATGCGGCGCGGAAGTTAGCGGAACGTCCGGAGTTTGCCGGCAAGATGATTGTAGCATTATTGCCCGATACGGGGGAGCGCTACTTGTCGACGGAGTTGTTTGCATTCGATGCGTATCCGTTGGACTGAATAATTGGCCAATGTGGCAATGTGCCAATATGCCAATTGGGGAATTGAAAGAATGAATTGGATAATTAATAAATTATTCATTGGACATTGGTATATTATATGCATTGGTATATTATTTAGCGCAGCCAATTGGCACATTGGCATATTTGCACATTATTAAATTATTAGTATGATGAAGTCAATCTTTGTTTTTTCCCTCCTCTTTTTCTCTTCTTTGACGGTTTCCGCTCAAACCTATCGTGAACTTTCTGAAAAGGCGATAGACTGTATAGAAAGAGACAGCTTGGCGCAGGCAGAAGATCTGCTGGTACAGGCTATGAAACTCGAACCGTCCAATCCTCATAATGCGTTGCTGTTTTCCAATCTCGGATTGGTGCAGCGTCGGTTAGGACGTTATGATGATGCGCTTCAATCGTATACTTATGCATTGAATATCGCTCCTAATGCCGTACCTATCCTATTGGATCGTGCTGCTATTTATATGGAGAAAGGAATGACCGATCGTGCTTTTCTGGACTATTCCGAAGCGCTCGAGGCCGATAAGGGCAATAAGGAAGCTTTATTGATGCGGGCCTATATCTATACTGTCCGGCGTGATTATAAAGCGGCGCGTCTCGACTATGACCGGTTGTTGGAACTGGATTCTAAGAGTTATGCCGGCCGTCTCGGGTTGGCTACTCTCGAACAGAAAGAAGGCAAATTCCGGGAAGCTCTTGAACTGGTAAATAAATTGCTGGTAGAAAATCCGGATGACGCTACTCTTTATGTGGCCCGTGCCGATATAGAACGGGAGATGGAACATTTGGAACTGGCTCTTGTCGATCTTGAAGAAGCGATTCGCTTGTCTTCATCATTGATGGATGCTTATTTGCTTCGTGGTGACATTTATCTGCTTCAGAAGAGGAAAGCACTTGCCAAAGCCGATTATGAAAAGGCGATTTCTCTCGGAGTACCGCCGTCTGATCTGTATGAGAAGCTGAAACAATGTAAATAAGTTGCTTGGATGCGGGGCGTTTCGTAATTGTGAGATGATCGTCTCATAACTGTGAGACGCACGTTTCTCAATTGAGTGACGATCGTCTCACAACTGTGAAACACTATATATTACCGTATCTTATTCGGTATTTTCCGTTATCTTTCATTTGAATTGACGTATCAGTTCGATGAACTCCTTACCGTACTTTTTCTTTTTATACTCTCCTATACCACTGATACTACCGAATTCCTCGATTGTTGTGGGTTGTGCCATACTGAGCAGGTGCAGTACTTTGTCCGATAAAACTATATAGGCGGGAATTGCTTCTTGTTCGGCTAATTGTTTGCGGAGTCCGCGTAAAGCTTCGAACAAATCTTTGTTCTCAGTTGTTGTTAGTCCCAAAGGCAGTTCTTTATTGACAACCACCTTTTTTCCCCTCCTTTTGGAGGTTGTGTTTTCTTCTCGTCGGATGGCCACTAATTTTGTCTTTTTTCGTCCAAATAGTATGTCATTTCCGATTTCCGTAATTTTCAAATGATTATTTTCATTATATGCAATTTCGAAAAAGCCCATTTGCAGAATTTGTAATAAATAGTCTTGCCAGTCTCTGGCTGAAATATCACGTCCGACTCCAAAAGTTTTTAGCTTTTCGTATCCTCTTTCTACGAGTTCGGAGGAAAATGATCCACGCAAAATGTCAATTAACATGCTTGTTCCTATCTGTTCTCCGGTACGCGCAATTGCACTGAGTGCTTTTTGCACAATTATCGTGCCATCGAACTGTTCCGGAGGGTTTCGGCAAACATCACAATTACCACAATCCTTTTCTACTTTCTCGCCGAAATAGCTCAGAAGAATCCGTCTCCTGCAAATGTTGGCTTCTGCATATTGCTGCATCCGTTGCAGCTTCTCCAGATTGATTGATTGCTGGTTGCTTTCAGTGGCAAATTTAGTGAGCAGGATCAAGTCTCCCAAAGAATAGAAAAGGAGGGTGTCGCTTGGCATTCCGTCTCGCCCGGCCCGGCCTATTTCCTGATAAAAGCTCTCGATACTTTTGGGAAGATTATAGTGGATCACCCAACGGACATTTGATTTGTCAATCCCCATTCCAAAGGCAATTGTGGCGCAGACCACCTGTATACGGTCATTGATGAAATCGTCCTGCGTTGCATCCCGTTGCTGGGTTGAAAGCCCCGCATGATAGACTCCGCAGCGTATTCCGTGTTTCTGTAACATCTGCGCTACGGTCTCTGTTTTACTGCGGCTCATGCAATATATGATGCCGCACTCACCGGCGTGCCGGTCGATAAATTCCAGTATGGTCCTGCTTTTTTCTTTCTGTTGGTATCCCCGTTTCACGGCCAGGCTAAGGTTGGGGCGGTCGAAAGAAGAGATAAACACTTTCGGATCGGTGAGATGCAGTTGGCGTATGATGTCTTCACGCGTGATCTTATCGGCTGTGGCTGTCAGTGCGATAATAGGTATATGCGGGAATACCTGATGTAATATGCCCATTTGAGCATACTCAGGGCGGAAATCATGCCCCCATTGCGAGATGCAGTGTGCTTCGTCGATGGCAAAGAGAGAAAGATGCATATCCCGCAGCAGATAGTCGATTTCGGTGATCAGTTTTTCGGGAGATATATAGAGAAGTTTCAGTTTGCCTTCGATGCAGGCACGCCGCAGATTGGCATTTTCGGTTTCGTCATTGCTACTGTTCAGTGCTCCTGCGGCTATTCCGTTGGCCCGGAGCGTTTCTACCTGGTCTTTCATCAATGATATAAGCGGAGATACCACGACGGCAGTACCTTCGCAAAGCAGCGCAGGGAGTTGGTAGCAGATCGATTTTCCTCCTCCGGTGGGCATTAATACCAGGCTGTCTTTCCGATCCAGTAAATTCTGGATAATCTCTTCTTGCAGGGGGCGGAAACTTTCATAACCGAAGTAGGTTTTCAGTGTTTGGATCATGGTTCGTATTTTGAAACTTTTTGCAAAGGTACTATTTTCTTCGGTCTATCATCTATATTGATAGATGATGGCAGGAAATTAAATAATCTATGATCGAAAACACCCCCTCCGGAAGTTAAAGTTTCTTATTCTCTATGTTCTTTCTCACAAATTTCATCATTTTGATAGTTCAGTTATAAAAAATATATACTCAAAAGTTGCATATGTGAAAATAATGTCCGAAATTTGTGACATGGAAATATTGCTCCATTGTAGCAATAATTAAAAACAAACCCTAACCAGTTAATTTCAATGAGTAATTTAGAAAACAAAAAACAGGAAGAGACTCCGAAGAAGCGCCCTTATAACTTGAGGGAGAAGAAAGAGAAGAAAGCAGCGTATCGTTCTTTAATCAGACCGGAACTTGCAGATGAATTGTATGACAAGATATTGAATATCGTTGTCGTTCAGAAGAAGTACAGAGATCCTGACTATTCTGCAAAGGATTTGGCGAAAGAACTGAAAACGAATACGCGTTATTTATCCGCAGTAGTTAATTCTCGTTTCGGCCAGAATTATTCTTGCTTGCTGAACGAATACAGAGTGAAAGACGCTTTGCATTTGTTGACAGACAAGAGATATGCAGATAAGAATGTGGAAGAAATCAGTGCAATGGTTGGTTTTGCTAACCGTCAGTCTTTCTATGCCGCTTTCTATAAGAATGTAGGTAAGACTCCTAATGGTTATCGCAAAGAACACCTTGAGAGCAAGAAGTAACAACGTATTTAATATGTAGAATAGAAAAGGAAATATTCCGGGCTGAAAAATCCCGGGATACTTCCTTTTTGTGATTTGGGGCCTCTCCCCAGCCCTCTCCGTGGGAGAGGGGGTGTAGATACTATTTATTATTTATTAACCGGTAATCAAGCTAACTTAGCCCCCTCTCCCACGGGGAAGGCTGGGAAGAGGCTTTCCCCCTTTTTATGAAAAAGCATCTTATTATTTCGATGGCTGTAACCGCTACTGTGCTGACGTCATGCGGCGGTGCCAAAACAACGACTGCCCAGGCAGATAAATTTGATTATACAGTGGAACAATTTGCCGATTTACAGATATTGCGCTACCGGGTTCCCGGATTTGAGGACCTGTCGCTGAAACAGAAAGAATTGATTTATTATCTCACGGAGGCTGCACTCGAAGGACGTGATATCCTCTTTGATCAGAATGGAAAGTATAACTTGCGTATCCGGCGAATGCTGGAAGCCGTATACACTAACTACAAGGGAGACAAGAACAGCGCCGATTTTAAAAATATGGAGACGTATCTTAAACGGGTATGGTTCTCTAACGGCATTCACCATCATTATGGTTCGGAGAAGTTCGTACCTGGTTTCTCTCAGGATTTCCTTAAACAGGCGGTGACGGGCATCGATGCTTCCTTGCTTCCTCTCTCTGAAGGTCAGACAACGGAGCAATTGTGCGAAGAAATATTCCCGGTGATTTTTGATCCGGCTATTCTGCCTAAACGGGTGAATCAAGCCGATGGTGAAGATCTGATACTGACCTCTGCCTGTAACTATTATGATGGAGTGACTCAGGCGGAAGCGGAAGCTTTCTACAATAAGATGAAAGATCCGAAAGACGAGACGCCGGTTTCATACGGCTTAAACAGTCGTTTGGTAAAAGAGAATGGTAAGATACAAGAGAAAGTATGGAAAGTTGGCGGACTTTATACGCAAGCCATTGAAAAGATCGTCTATTGGTTGAAGAAAGCCGAAGGGGTGGCCGAAGATGAAGCGCAGAGAGCTGCCATCGGTAAGCTGATCGAGTTTTATGAGACGGGCGACTTAAAGACTTTTGACGAATACGCCATTTTGTGGGTGAAAGACTTGAACTCCCGTATTGATTTCGTAAATGGTTTTACCGAAAGCTACGGTGATCCGCTCGGCATGAAGGCCAGTTGGGAATCTCTTGTTAATTTCAAGGATTTGGAGGCTACACACCGTACGGAAGTGATTAGCAGCAATGCGCAATGGTTTGAAGATCATTCTCCGGTAGATCCCCGGTTCCGGAAAGATCAGGTGAAAGGAGTTTCTGCGAAAGTGATAACTGCAGCTATTCTTGCCGGTGATCTTTATCCTGCAACGGCTATCGGCATCAATCTGCCTAATGCGAACTGGATACGTGCGCACCATGGTTCCAAGTCCGTAACCATTGGAAATATCACGGATGCTTATAATAAAGCTGCCCACGGTAATGGCTTTAACGAAGAGTTTGTATACAGTGATGCGGAGATCGCACTGATAGACCGGTACTCGGACTTGACGGATGAACTGCATACCGACTTGCACGAATGTTTAGGGCATGGTTCCGGTAAATTGCTTCCGGGAGTCGATCCGGATGCCTTGAAGGCTTACGGTTCTACCATTGAAGAGGCGCGTGCCGATCTTTTCGGATTGTATTATGTGGCTGATCCGAAACTGGTCGAGTTGGGGCTGCTTCCCAGCAATGAAGCGTATAAAGCGCAGTATTACACTTATCTCATGAACGGGCTGATGACACAATTGGTACGTATCCAGCCGGGTAATACGGTGGAAGAGGCACATATGCGTAACCGTCAGCTTATCGCCCGTTGGGTATTTGAGAAAGGTGCTGCCGATAAAGTGGTAGAGTTGGTGAAGAAGGACGGTAAGACTTATGTGGTAGTGAATGATTATGAAAAAGTACGTCAACTTTTCGGTGAGTTGCTGGCGGAGATTCAGCGTATTAAATCTACCGGTGATTTTGCGGCTGCCCGTGCATTGGTAGAAGATTATGCCGTGAAAGTAGATCCTACTCTTCATGCAGAAGTCTTGGAACGCTATAAGAAACTTAATCTTGCCCCATACAAGGGATTTGTGAATCCTAAATATGAGGCGGTAACGGATGAGAACGGGGCAGTAACCGATGTTACCGTAACTTATGACGAGGGATATGCAGAGCAGATGTTACGTTATAGTAAGGACTACTCTCCATTGCCTTCTGTGAATTAGTTGCAAGCTACGAACTGTGAGTGGTACGCGTGGTTAATATGTTGTATATTAGTATTGTAACCTCTGCTTTGTGGTCTGTAACCTGTAACTTGTAACTAAAAAAACAATGGATATAAAAGAACAACTGAAAGATATCAAGACACAACTCCGGCTTTCGATGAACGGGGTTGTGTCTCAAAGTATGCGTGAGAAGGGCTTAAACTATAAACTTAATTTCGGGGTGGAGTTGCCTCGGATCAAAAGTATAGCAGCTGCATATGAGAAGAATCATGAACTGGCACAAACCCTATGGAAAGAGGATATTCGTGAGTGTAAAATTCTTGCAGGATTGTTACAGCCGGTAGAGACTTTCTTTCCGGAAATCGCAGATATATGGGTAGAGAACATGCCGAATATCGAGATAGCGGAGCTTACCTGTATGAATCTTTTTCAACACTTGCCTTATGCTCCGGCCAAATCATTCCATTGGATCGCTTCGGAAGAGGAGTATGCGCAGATTTGCGGTTTCCTTACTATTGCCCGTTTGCTGATGAAAAAAGGGGATATGGCCGAGCGTCCTGCCGGAGAATTTCTGGATCAGGCTGTTTGTGCTGTTCTTTCCGGCAGCTATCATGTGCGTAATGCCGCTTTGCTTGCCATCCGTAAATATATGCAGCACAGTGAAGAACACGCATTCCAGGTCTGCCGTCTGGTAGAAGGCATGAAAGATTCATCCGTAGAAGCCGAACAGGTATTATATAATACGGTGAAAGAAGAGGCCACCCGGTCTGTAGGACAGAAATTTGATCTTTCCGTATAAGGAGCAAATTGTCCTGAAAATGGGACATAAATAGGAGAGAATTATCCTGAAAATGGGACACAATAAAAAAGGAAACTAGAACGATGACCTTGAATCAATTAAAGTATATTGTGGAATTGTCCAAAGACAGTTCGATCAATGAAGCTGCCAAAAAACTGTTCATTTCGCAGCCGAGCCTGACTGCATCTTTAAAGTCGTTAGAACAGGAAGTTGGATTCGAAATTTTCTCGCGAACAAAGAGCGGCATATCTCTTACCGTCAAGGGACGTGAGTTTTTGGGCTATGCAAAGTCAGTGATCGAGCAATATGACATTTTGGATGCTAAATATATATCGCACAAAAATATCAAGCGTACTTTTCATGTCTCTATGCAGCATTACACGTTTGCGGTGAATGCGTTTGTATCAGTGATCGATCAGTATGGCATGGAAGAGTATGAGTTTGAGATCCATGAGACGAAGACGCATGAAGTCATTGAAAACGTCAAAAATCAGATCAGTGAAATAGGTGTGCTCTATTTGAATGCTTATAATCAGGCAGTGTTGCAGAAGATTTTTCGGGAGTCCGGACTGGTATTTACACCATTGTTTGAATGTGGAATTTATGCCTACATGAGTAAAAACAATCCGCTTGCGGGCAAGTCAAGCGTCACTATGGAAGAGCTGAATGATTATCCGTGTCTTGCCTTTGCACAAGGAGAAAGTAATTCGTTTTATTATGCGGAAGAAGTACTGAGCACCTATGCTTACAAGCAGTTGGTGCGTGCTAATGATAGAGCGACCATGCTTAATCTGATGGTTGGAATCAATGGTTATACATTATGTTCCGGCATTACTTGTGAGGAACTGAACGGTTCTGCGTTTTGTGCAGTTAAATTAGAGACAGACGAGAAAATGACCATTGGCTATATCGCGCGCAAAGCGTCAGTTATGAGTGAAATGGGTAATAAATTCCTTGAAGAGTTAAGCAAATACAAGGATAAGGTATTGGCGTAAATATAATAAAGGCGAGTAAGTATAACAAGTACCGCATAAGTATAATAATGCCGCGTAAGCATAACAGTACTGCGTAAATATAATAATGCTGCGTAAGTATAACAATGCTGCGTAAGTATAACAGTATCGCATAAATATAATAATGTTGCGTAAATATAACGTGTTATAGAAAAAAACTATAACGCGTTATATTTTTTTGAGATTATGCAAAGATCGAAAAG
>OGUP01001795.1_pt1 | contig 11507 bp, 9 predicted proteins | sample 1553661 | NCBI WGS metagenome assembly OGUP01 (sample SAMEA2580026, study PRJEB22360) | human gut metagenome | biome: human gut; feature: human-associated habitat; material: faeces | place: Denmark | collected 2008/2010
TACATATCTTGATAGCGAGCTTATAGAAAGAAAAATTGTTAAGGTTCGTAAGAGAAAAAATAGGCGTTATGGAGGTGCTTTGAATGTTTAAAATAAACGGTATTGAAATGAGTTCTCCGACAGGTTGTACTTGGCAGTTATCAGACTTATCAAGTGATGAGAGCGGTCGCTCTACTCGTGACGGTTCAATGTCAAAGGATATTATTGCACAGAAACGTACTCTAAGCTTTACTTGGACCATGCTTTGGTGGGTAGAGGCTTCTAAGCTTGCAAATTTTTGCAAAAACAAGGGTGCAGTTGTAATGCTTACATATCCAGACATAATGTCGGGTGGATATATGACAGGGCGATTTTATACGGGTGATATGTCAGCAGATTACAGCTTTTGGACTGATGGAACACAAAGAGTTACGAATGTATCGTGTAGTTTTATAGAAATGTGAGGTGTCATAGTTGCAAAATACATCATCAGAATATAAAGAGTTGGTTAAGCAGTCAGGCAGAACTTTTAAAGCAAAGGTTATATGTACTTTTCCAGATAACACACAAAAAATATTTACCGATAGCGACATAATGCAGAACGGCTTAAAAATCAATGACGCAACATCTAATGAGGGCAGTTTTGATGTAGGCTGTGCTATCATCAAAGAGCTTGGTATCAGAAAGTAAGAAACAATTTCTTCGCAAGAAGTTCAAAAGGATGGTCTCCACGGGGGTCATCCTTTTTTCTTTTACCTAATACCTTTGTTTAATGAAAATTTAATGTAATTTTGCGCCGTTCTGTTACAAATTAAAAGATTCAATAAACAATAAACATATAATGCTCATGGGAAACAACAAAATCATAGGAGCTAAAATCAAAAGTATCCGTGAATCCAAACAACTTTCCACCCAGGAAGTATCCGAACGCTCAGGTCTGAGTATCGAACAAATAGAACGTATCGAGGGCAATATAGACTTTCCGTCTCTCGCCCCGCTAATCAAGATAGCCCGCGTATTAGGCGTACGCCTGGGCACATTCCTGGACGATCAAGCAGAACTGGGCCCCGTCATTTGCCGCAAGAAAGATAGCAACGACACAAACAGCATCGGTTTCAGCAACAACGACAGCAAGGCACGCAAACACATGGAATACCATTCGCTGTCACAAGACAAGTCGGGCCGCCATATGGAACCGTTCCTGATCGATGTCGCTCCAAGCGAAGAAGGGGTGGATTTCGTCCTCTCCACACACGAAGGGGAAGAATTCATCTATGTACTGGAAGGTATCCTCGAAATCAACTATGGCAAGAATACCTATATCCTGGAAGAAGGCGACAGCATCTACTACGATTCTATCGTCGCCCACCATGTACATGCCGCTGCCGACAATACGGCGAAAATCCTCGGAGTCATCTACACCCCCTATTAATCTGCAGCTTCTATGGACATTCAATTACAAGATAAGACGCTCGGCCAGTGGATGGAACATTGGGCCGAGACGACACCCGACAAGGAATATCTGGTATATTCCGACCGCGACCTCCGTTTCACCTGGAAGGAATTCAACGAACGTGTAGACCGGATGGCGAAAGGCATGCTTTCGATCGGGATCAAACATGGCACGCATGTCGGCATCTGGGCGACCAATGTCCCCGACTGGCTTACATTCCTGTATGCTGCCGCCAAGATCGGAGCAGTGGCCGTTACCGTCAATACCAACTACAAGCAGAGCGAACTGGAATTCCTGGTCGAAAACGCGGATATCCATACATTATGCATTACCGACGGCGTGTTCGACGGAAGCTATGTCGACATGGTATACACCATGCTGCCCGAACTGAAGGAATCACAACGCGGCTACCTGAAAAGCAAACGTTTCCCGGTTCTGAAGAATGTAGTTTACATCGGGCAGGAGAAATACAGAGGAATGTACAACACTCCCGAACTGCTGCTTTTAGGCGAAAACGTCAGTGACGAGACACTGGTGGAAGCCAAAAAGCTGGTGACCCCGCACGATGTCGTGAATATGCAATATACATCCGGCACGACCGGCTTTCCCAAAGGGGTCATGCTGACGCACTATAACATTGCCAACAACGGGCTGTTGACAGGAGAACACATGAAATTCACAGCAGACGACAAACTATGCTGCTGCGTGCCTCTGTTCCACTGCTTCGGTGTCGTGCTCGCCTCCATGAACGTCTTGACGCATGGATGCACACAAGTCATGGTCGAAAAATTCGATCCGCTGGTCGTACTCGCCTCCATCCACAAGGAACGGTGCACGGCCCTTTACGGCGTTCCGACCATGTTCATCGCCGAGCTCAATCACCCGATGTTCAGCATGTTCGACCTGACCTCCCTCCGCACCGGCATCATGGCAGGCTCCCTTTGCCCTGTGGAACTGATGAAGCAGGTGGAAGAAAAAATGTTCATGCGCGTGACCAGCGTATACGGGTTGACGGAAGCATCGCCCGGCATGACACATTCGCGCATCGACGATCCGGCGGAAGTCCGCTACAATACGGTGGGCCGTGACTACGAATTTACCGAAGTCCGCGTGATCGATCCGGAAACGGGCGAAGAATGTCCGGTAGGCGTACAAGGTGAAATGTGCAACCGAGGTGACAATACCATGAAAGGCTATTACAACAACCCGGCCGCGACAGCCGAAGTCATCGATAAAGACGGCTTCCTGCACAGTGGCGACCTGGGCGTGAAAGACGAACATGGCAACTACCGCATCACCGGACGCATCAAGGACATGATTATCCGGGGAGGAGAAAACATCTACCCCCGTGAGCTGGAGGAATTCCTCTATCACCTGAAAGGCGTGAAAGATGTGCAGGTCGCTGCCGTTCCCTCCAAGAAATACGGGGAGGAAGTGGGAGCCTTTATCATCCTGCACGAAGGCGTCACCATGACGGAAGATATCGTCAAGGACTTCTGTCGCGGAAAGATCGCCCGGCATAAGATTCCGAAATACATATTCTTTGTCGACACCTACCCCATGACCGGTAGCGGAAAGATCCAGAAGTTCAAACTGAAGGATTTAGGATTGAAGTTATTGGCCGACCAGGGAATCACTCCGGTATGATTTTTTTTACTACCTTTGCAGCATTAACATTTTAGTATCAATTTATGTCACAATTATTTCCAACTAATCTGCCTTATAAAGTGGCAGATATGAGTTTGGCTGAATTCGGTCGTAAAGAAATCGAGATCGCCGAACACGAAATGCCGGGACTTATGGCACTTCGCAAGAAGTACGCCGATCAGAAACCTCTGAAAGGAGCTCGTATCACCGGCTCACTGCACATGACGATTCAGACCGCAGTGTTAATCGAAACATTAGTTGCGTTGGGAGCAGATGTTCGCTGGGCAAGCTGCAACATCTTCTCTACACAGGATCATGCTGCCGCAGCCATCGCTGCCGATGGTGTTCCCGTTTTCGCCTGGAAGGGTGAAACACTGGAAGAATACTGGTGGTGTACCGACATGGCACTCCGTTTCCCCAACGGCAAAGGTCCGCACATGATTGTGGATGACGGTGGCGACGCATCCCTGCTGGTCCATATGGGTTACCGGGCAGAGAACGATGCCGAAACGATCAACCGCAAAGGTGGCAATCACGAAGAACAGGTCATCCTGGATACCTTAAACCGTATCCTGGCTGAAGACAATACCCGTTGGCACCGCACGATCGCCGAAATGAAAGGTGTCTCCGAAGAAACGACTACCGGCGTACACCGCCTGTACCAAATGATGGAAAAAGGCGAACTGCTGGTTCCGGCCATCAATGTCAACGACTCCGTTACGAAATCGAAATTCGACAACCTGTACGGTTGCCGCGAATCACTGGCCGACGGCATCAAGCGCGCTACCGACGTGATGATCGCCGGCAAAGTCGTGGTAGTAGCCGGATATGGCGACGTAGGGAAAGGCTGTGCCCACTCCATGCGCTCTTACGGAGCCCGTGTCCTGATCACGGAGATCGATCCGATTTGCGCCCTGCAAGCCGCCATGGAAGGCTTCGAAGTGACGACAATGGAAGAAGCCGTCAAGGAAGGCAACGTTTTCGTTACGACCACCGGTAACTGCGACATCATCACCATCGAACATATGGCCCAGATGAAAGACCAGGCCATCGTTTGCAACATCGGCCATTTCGACAACGAAATCCAGGTCGACAAGCTGGTGAACTATCCGAACATCCAGCACACCAACATCAAACCGCAGGTTGACAAGTACACATTCCCGACAGGCAACTCTATCTTCCTGTTGGCAGAAGGCCGCTTGGTGAACTTGGGTTGCGCGACAGGCCATCCTTCTTTCGTAATGAGCAACTCCTTCACAAATCAAGTCTTGGCCCAGATGGATTTGTGGACAATGCCTTACGAAATAGGTGTCTACCGCCTGCCGAAACGTTTGGACGAAGAAGTTGCCCGCCTCCACCTGGAGCGCATCGGCGTCAAACTGTCCAAACTGACTCAGAAGCAAGCCGATTACATCGGCGTACCGGTCGAAGGACCTTATAAGGCCGAACATTACAGATATTAATATATCTGAGGGTGTGCTCAAAAGTATGAAGGCTTTCGGCACACCCTCTTTTTTATTTTGTAGATATGCAAAAAAGACACGCTGACAGACAACTATATTTCAACGAACAAAGTATTACGACACAAAAATATGTAATACCTTTCATTGAAAAGCATAAACCGATTACGGCAGATTCCCACATTCTCGAAATCGGTTGCGGGGAAGGAGGAAACATAAAGCCCTTTCTGGATCTCGGTTGCCAAGTGACAGGTATAGACATCAACGGAGGCCAGATTGCAATCGCAAAAGAAATCTACAGCGTACATCCCAACAACAGAAACTTGACATTGATCTGCGAGGATATCTACAAAGTAACCGAACTGCACAACAAGTTCGACATTATCATCATCCGGGATGTGATAGAACACATCCCCAACCAAGAATTATTCCTGCCTTTTATAAAGAGGTTCTTAAGTCCCCACGGTATTATTTTCGTAGCCTTTCCACCCTGGCAAAATCCATTCGGAGGTCACCAGCAGATTTGCAACAACAAGCTCCTAAGCCATTTGCCCTGGTTCCATCTATTGCCCCGTCCCGTATATAAAAAAGTGCTGGAATGGGGGAATGTCAATCCCGGAGGACTTTTGGAAATCAAAGATACCGGCATTTCATTGGAACGTTTTCTCTCGATCGTGCACAAAGAAAAATACCGGATAGTCGAAGAAGTCCTCTATTTCATCAACCCTAATTACGAAACGAAATTCAATCTCCGTCCCCGCAGACTATGGAGATTCCTGAATATCCCGTATATCCGTAACTTCTATACAACCTGCGGATATTACATCTTAAAGAATTCATAAATATGGCAACATCCCATTTATCCCTTATCATCCCTGTCTACAACCGTCCCAACGAGGTAGAGGAGTTATTGGACAGCCTTACACGGCAGAGTGAAACAAACTTCGAAGTCGTCATCGTCGAAGACGGCTCGAAGGAGACTTGCCAGCATGTAGTCGAAGCTTTCAAAGATAAGTTGGATGTTTCCTATTCCTATATTCCTAATGGCGGTCCGGGCAATGCCCGTAACTACGGGGCGAAGCAGAGCAAAGGCGATTACCTGATCGTTCTCGATTCAGATTGCATCCTGCCTCCCGACTACATCAAATCGGTAAACAAGGAACTGAAGGAAACCGGGGCGGACGCTTTCGGAGGGCCGGACAAGGCTTCTGACAGCTTTACGGACGTGCAGAAGGCCATCAACTACTCCATGACCTCCTTCTTTACGACAGGCGGCATTCGTGGCGGAAAAAAGAAGATGGATAAGTTCTACCCCCGTAGCTTCAACATGGGAATCCGGAAAAGCACCTACGAAGCGTTAGGCGGCTTCTCCCCCATGCGCTTCGGGGAAGATATCGATTTCAGTATCCGCCTGTTCAAGAACGGCAACAAAGTATGCCTGTTTCCCTCCGCCTGGGTATATCACAAAAGACGTACGGATTGGCACAAGTTCTTCCGCCAGGTTTATAATTCCGGCATCGCCCGTATCAATTTGTACAAGAAATATCCGGACTCGCTTAAACTGGTACATCTATTGCCGGCGGCCTTTACATTAGGAGTACTCTTTTTCCTGGTCGGAAGCCTCTTCTGCACTTGGAGTTTATTGCCGCTCGGACTTTTCTGTTTGCTTATCTTTGCGGATTCTTCGATTCAGAATAAAAGCATCAAAATCGGCTTCCTGTCGATTATCGCCTCCTTTATCCAACTGTCAGGATACGGTTGTGGATTTTTAGATGCTGCCTGGAACAGGCTGGTTTTGAAAAAGGAAGAGTTTTCGGCATTCCAAAAGACGTTCTACAAATAAAAAGACTCCCAAAAGTCATTGTCAAGACAACCGTCTTCATCCCATACGAACATTGATTTCATCGGGATAAAGACGATCGTCTTTATTACCACGACGACCGTCAAAAGTGATGCTTTTGAACAATATCAATTTTTACTCTTTTTCCAATATTTCCATCCCGACCAACCGATCGCAGCGATCAGCAATAACAAGATCAGGAACGAACTGTAGGAAGAAACGTATGCAGCCGTCACATAACCGGACGGACGGAACTCGAATACGATCGTATGTTCGCCTGCCGGAACACGCATGCCACGCAATATCCAGTCCGCACGGAAATGAGGCACTTCCTTACCATCGACCGTAGCCTTCCAACCCGGCTGGTAATATACTTCGGAGAAGACTGCCAACTGCTCTTTATCCGCTTTACTCTTATAGGTCAGACGGTTCGGACGGTATTCCTCCAACACGATCGTTGCGGTCGAATCTTTCTGCGGGACAAATCCTTCCAGCTCTTTCTGGAAACGTTTGTCCACAACCGCCGTCTCCAGCGTGTTCCGAGAGCGTATTCAAGGCTCCTATCTCGGCATCCGCATTGTCCACCATATCCAGCTTGTCTACAAACCAGGCATTCCCGAATGCATACGGATTCTTCAACGGTTGCTGTTCGGGGTTATAGATGACATAGCGGGTATTCAACATATTCAAGGTAGGACAGGCAGCCAACGCAGACATCACGTCTTCGGCCGTCTGTGCCTTCTGCAAAGCACCGATAATCCCACGCAACTCACCGTCCAGCCGATGGTCGATCAGCTCCTGGTAACGGCGTAGCTTGACGGCATGATACCCTCCGATAGAATGATGGAAATAGGAAGTATTCGTTTCCTGCCACGGGTTATTGATGTTCAACACACGGAAAGTCGAACCCGTATCCTGCAAAATCACCTTGTCGGCAACCGTTTCCTTGTACATCTCCGCCGGCTGCTGCTTGACGAAATTACTGTCATTCAGATAACGACGATCCACCGTCCAAAGATCAATCAAAATAAGGACTGCCACCCCTGCACTTACGAAAGTCGCCGCAGTCTTCTTGTTCTTCGCCTTCCAGAACCAGACAAGCAACCCGGCTCCCAACAGGATGAAGATCAAAGACCGCAACGCATCGGCCGAAGCCAGCGAAGCACGGTCCATCAACAAGGCCGTGTAATACCACTCCGGAACCTGGCTCTGGAACTGCGCATCGTATGCAGACCGGAAATCCAACAACAAGGAAGGCATCAGCCAAAGGATCACACAAAGTCCTCCAGACAGCCCCAAAGCCCAAAGGAATCCTTTTTTCAAACGAGCCTCCTCCACTTTTTCGGTCAAGATTTCCCGCAACCCCCAAATAGCGACGATCGGAAATACCAATCCCGGTATCACCAACGCCATCTCGACTGTACGGAACTTATTGTACAAAGGCAAATAATGGAACATCAGGTCGTTGAAAGAATCGAAATTACGTCCCAACGCAAGGAATGTCAGGAACACCGATCCAGCAGCCACCATTTCATAGGATTCCGGATCACGAACATCCCCAAGACGAACAGGAAGCAGACCAACGCCCCGAAATAGACCGGCCCGGAAGTGAATATCTTATCTCCCCAATAGGTATAGGTCTGTACTTCTTTCCCCACCTGGGCCCCGTTTTTCTTCAACTCCTTGTATAGCTCGGAAGAGCTGTCCAACGTTCCTCCCGAACCACCGCCATATACATTCGGCACAAGAACGGTCATCAACTCTTTCCAGCCGTAACTCCATTGAAAAGCATAATCCTTATCCAAACCGGTGGAAGCCTTCTCCACTTTTCCCGAAGCATCCGGTTTCGGCGTCAGCTCCGAAGCGCCACGGATGGAGTGCTGTCCCAGATCCCAATTGGAATACATCCCCTGCGCGTTAGGCAATACGGCCAATACGACGCAAGCGGCCATAATCAGGGAGGTCTTCAACCATTCGCCATAGGCTTTCTCCTTGATCTTTCTGACCGCATATCCTACATAGATCAGCAGACAAAGCAGGACCAGATAATAGGTGATCTGGATATGCCCGTTCGCCAAGGATAAGGCTACCCCCAACAGGAACAAGACGGCTCCCCACAGATAGGAGCGCCTGAAAAGCAATGCCATACCGGCCAACGTCACCGGCATATAACCGATCACATAGGCTTTCACGATATGCCCCGCCTCGATAATAATGATATTATAGGATGCGAATGCAAAAGCGAATGCCCCGGCAATCGCGAGCCACCAGTTTACTCCCATGACGCACATCAGCAGGTAGAAACACACTAACCCGGTAAAAACCATCGCCGCATCACCATATCCCACCTTTTTCAACCAACCATCCACAATCGAATAAGAAGGCATACTCGGTGCGGCCTGCCCATATCCTGTCACATACGGCATCCCTCCGAACATCGCATCCGACCAGACACTGAACTCACCCGGCTGTGCCGTCTCGGCGTATTGATCCATCTGGCTTGATCCCATTCCGGTCGCCTTGATATTATCGCCCTGCATGATTACTTTCCCATCAAACACCGCCGGTGAAAAATAGGTCATCACCAGTCCCAAAAACAAAATCAGGGCAACAACATGTTTCCCCCATTGCTTCAGCAAATCCTTCATATATGTCTCATTAAAAATCATATTCTTTACACCCGCCCCTTCAGGCACTTCGCCGTATAAAAACGGATGGCGAACCAGCCGTGGAGCAAAACCGTAACAAAAGTACCATAATATTTGCACATAATCGCATATCTCTCCCGCAAGGATGCTTTTCTTTGCGTCGTGCTCGTACCGCCGTCCAGGAAGTCGGACAGGGTGAGATGCGTGTTACAGAATGAACGGGCCTGCTTCATGCAACGGATACACCAGTCGAAATCGGCCGAATAGCGATATTGCAAATCATATGACGGGGCAATCGCACGTTTTGGTATGAACGACTGGTGGCAAACCAACATCCCCATCCGGAAACTCTTCCACGAGAGCTTCCGCGGCGCCCTGAGGCGGCGTAGTCCCAGTGACCGCCTTTCCTCGTCCACGATATTCGTCTCCCCATAGATGATATCCGGCAAAGCCTTCCTCTTCTGCAGCTTGGAAACGACCGACTGGACCGTATCGGACGAACAGAGGGTATCGCCGGCGTTGATGAACCAGACATAATCGCCCGTCGCCTTTTGAAGCCCCTTGTTCATGGCATCGTATATCCCCTTGTCCGGCTCGCTCACCCAATAGGCCAGTCCCGATTCATACCGTCTGATGATATCCACCGTCCCGTCTGTCGAACCGCCGTCTATCACGATATATTCGATGTTCGGATAGGACTGGCTCAACACGTTCAACAACGTCTGCTCCACCAGACGCACGGCATTATAGGTAATCGTTATGATTGAAAATGTAGGTTGTAACTGCATAATAATTATGACTATGTTCCATTTAACTTAACAATCCGTCTCCCGCGAATGACTCCGGCAAATTCATCGGTGACCGGTTGTTTACACCACCACATTCCTCCCCAGCCGCATCGTCACGCGTGAGAGGCGGGATTTCTGTTTTGCGAGCAAAGATAACAAAGATATTCGGTCTTCACATGAAAGACAGAGAGATAAATCGCTCACGGTCTTTGCGATCTGCCGAAGCAGGCGGTGTTCGTAGGTTTCCAGCAAAGCCAAATGGAGGGAAGCGGTGATCTGGCGGCGGAAAGAGACGAAGCCCGATCCATGCAGCAGGCTGTCCGGGTCCTCTCCGTAAGGAAGCTGCATCCGGCTCACTTCGAACAAACAGGCCGGCTCCAACCGTTCCCCTTCCGGGCCTGTCCCGCACGAGAGCATCGCCACGATCTTTTCCATCGACGCCTCTCCGGCCCTGTCGGCATCCAGCAGCAGGACGATCAGCTGCGTATATCCCGCCAGCAACCGGAGATGCCCGGCAGTGAAAGCCACCCCGCAGAGCGCCACCGTATTCGTAAATCCGGCAGCATGCATCGCCAGGGCGTCCTTGTAGCCTTCGGTGACGAAGACGAACCGCCTCTCCCGTATCGCCTCCCCCGCCAGGTCCATCGGCGGCCACTCCGACGTGGTCGGCGGTGCCGTGGTGGTCAACGATGAGGAGACCCGCGAGAAGGTCGCCTTCCTGCAGAACGCCGCCGGCGCAGTTGCTGGCTCCCTTCTCGTCCCGGATCGGGAAGATCAACCGCGACCGCATCTTCCGGTAATCCGCCGGCACTTCCGGAGGAGCGATCCCCACCCCGAAAAGGCGGTACGTCTCCCTCAAAGCCTCGTCTTCCGGCACGTAAGGCTGCAACAGGGAGGCGAACAGACGATTGGCGGCGCCAATCGTCCGAATGGACAATTGAGAATTGACAACAGACAATTGGTCGTCACTGTTTTCATTTGCCGTTTTGTCCGGGGAACCGGCTGTCCTCTTTCCGGTCGTCCCCTTTCCGTCCGTCCTTTTCTTCTTCCCTGCATAATTGTCTACTGTCCACTCCCTACTGTCAATCGAATACCGTTTCGCCAGTTTTCCCATCGCTTCCGTAAACGAACATCCCTCGATCTTCTGCACGAAAGCGAACAAGTCTCCGCCTTCGCCGCAAGCGAAACATTTGAAAAACTGTTTTCCCGGATGGACGTGCAACGAAGGATGCTTGTCTGCATGGAAAGGACACAAGCCGACATATCCCGCACCGCTGCGCTGCAACGGCACATAGGCAGCCACCACTTCCTCGATCGTGGCCACCCGAAGGATTCTCTCTTTCAACGAATCGCCTCTCATAACAACCGGTTTTCATAAGACAGGAACCGTGTCATCGAAACGTTGTAGCGGAAACGCGCCCGTCCGGTCGCCCCGTTACGGTTCTTGGCGACCAAAAGGTAGCCCACGCCCCGCAGGTCCTCTTTCGTATCCTTGTCGTACAAGATGCCGTATTTCTCGGCCCGGTAGACGAAGATCACCTGGTCCGCCACCTGCTCGATCGCGCCGGAGTTACGCAGGTCGCTCAAGATCGGCAGATAAGGAGCCAGGCGCCGGTCGCTGTCGCGGTTCATCTGCGCCAACAGGACGGCAGGCACATCCAGCTCGACCGCCATCAGCTTCACCTTCCGCAC
>OGUP01001817.1_pt1 | contig 11411 bp, 8 predicted proteins | sample 1553661 | NCBI WGS metagenome assembly OGUP01 (sample SAMEA2580026, study PRJEB22360) | human gut metagenome | biome: human gut; feature: human-associated habitat; material: faeces | place: Denmark | collected 2008/2010
GTGCGGAAGCTCCTTCTACCACAACTTCGTCTGCCTGGATCTCAAATGGCTGTTTTGCTTCCGGTGTCGGGATCAGCGTACCGGTAACGATAACGGCTGCTCCTACATTCAGTTTGGAAACCTGTGCAAAGTTTTCCATTTTATCGTGGTATACGATCTGCAGTGTCTCAAAGAAAGTACCGTCATGCAGCACTAAAAATCCAAATGTCTTGGAATCTCTGACGCTTCGAAGCCATCCTCCCACTGTAATCTTCTGATTTAAATATTTTTCCGTATCACGGTAAATTTCTCTTACTGTTACCAATTCCATTTTATAAACTCCTTTGTTTTCCATTTTTACAGCAGAATCTGGTTCTGCCGTTTTCTTACTGCTCTCAGTATATCCTAATCTTTCCGACGGTGCAAGCAGGATATGGAAAAGCTTGCGTACATTTCGCTTTGTTTTTGCCTCCAGACCATGAAAAATGTTCAACATCTTCATCATTTTCTGTAAACGGTTCTGCGTAAAATCCATAACCGTGTCTGCCTGAGTCGCTTCAATGATCTCAAAAAGGGCATCCACGATCTCTTGCTGCTCCTCAGGAGAATACGATGCGATCCACTCATTGATCTGCTGATTTTTCTTTTCGGTCGCCGGGTTAATCTCTTCTTTGTATACAAAATCCCCTTCTTTTACTACCCAGGTGAACATATCATGCTGCAGCACACCTTTCCCGGAACTTTCCACAACCTGATAACTTCCCGCAGTATGCAGAAGCATGCCCACAAAGGAATCCTGCGGAACCATTTTGATGATCTTCTTTTCAATCCGAAGATAACCTTCTTTCCGGTAAATATCTTCCCGGAAACCCGGCCCGTCAAAACAGTATACGGCTCTGATCCGGTCCTGGATCTGCGGTTCTGTCTCCATCGCTGCAAAGACTGCCTCATTGCCGCCTTTGGAATGTCCGCCAATCATCAGCGGGGCATCGCCGGTGTATTCTGCAATGTGCCGCAGATAGAGCCTTGCCGCCGTCTGCGACGGAATCGGGCTTTTCAGTGCCATATCAAAATCTTCTCTCCAGCCGACGATCGTCTCATCTGTCCCGCGAAATGCCACATACACCGTTCCATCTTCCAGCAGAAATGTAACTGCCGAGAACTGCATCTGCATTTCTTTGTCCGTGAGATTGGTGTAATAATTGAGCCGCATTTTTGCAAAACGCCTGCTTCTGGCAACCGCCGCATAGAGCCTGCGATTATCTTTTTCATACCAGTCTGACACATACAGACTGTCGTATTTCGGATGTTTGCGAAGAGAACGCATCGTCACTCCTCTGATGTCATTTCCATCCATTTTTTCGACAAGATCCGGCACCAGATCCTGAAATTTAAAATAAGACAGCTGACACAGGATCAGACTGTCTACGTGGGAAAAAGGTCTTTCCCCGAAAGAAAGACCTCCATATTCCTTTAAATATTTTAATGTATTATCCGTAAGTTTCATATTCTATCACCTGCAGATTTTAAAGTTCCAGTCTTCCGACTTCTTTGTAATCGTTTGCCATGTCATAAATACGGATCTGTCCGCCGCCGACCAGATAAAAATCATCGCCGATAAAGCAGCCTCGGACTTCCTGAAGTCCTCTGTAAGAGTAGCCATAGTAAGAATCTCCGAGATTTTCCGTGAAGACATTTTCAAATCCTTTTTCTTCATCATAGCAAAAGACCATATAGCTGGAATCACACATGAAGCCAAAAACATTTTTTTCCGTATCAATCATCGCCGCTTTGTAATTGTAGAACAGCGGGCAGTCGTAAGTGTCTTTGATCACAAACTTGTGCAGCTGTTTTACGTTGGACGGATCGGATACATCAAACATCGCAAGTTTGATACCTGTATAAGCTCCTGTCTCCGGATCAACTTCGTTGCCCACACCGAGCAGTTTGTTTTCTCCGTAAAAATGCAGATACGAGGAAAATCCTGTGATTTTCAGTTCTCCAAGTATTTTCGGATCAGACGGATCGCTTAAGTCAACCGAAAACAGCGGATCTGTATTGCGAAATGTCACAAAATATCCGATATCACCGAGAAATCTTGCGGAACGGATGTCTTCTCCTTCTGCCAGATCTCCAATGTTTCCGCAGACCTGCATCGCATCATCCAGCACATAGAGTGCATTTTTCTGTGTCTCCCCGCTGTAGTCTGTCAGAACAACTCTGAGATAACTGTTGTACTCATTCATAGAAAAACTGTCGTTCAGAGAACCTTTTAGATCTGCTGCACCTTTCGCCTGGATCTTCCCTTTCTGGCAGGAGAATTTCAGAATCTGTGTCATCGTCACATCACTGCTCCAGTTTGTGTTGCTGATATAAATATTATTCTCACTTACATAAAAATTCTCCGCTGCAGATACAACTGCTTTCTGATCTATGATCGCATCCGGTTTTCCGGTGCTCACAGAAGAGATTACCAGGCAGGAAGTACTGTTCTGATACTCCGGAAGAAAAATATCCGAGGACTCCATTCTTGCACCATTTACTGCCGGAATGTACTCATCAATTTCCGATGCATCGCTGACCTGCGGATCAAACTGCGTAAACAGATAAACGATATCGCCGTTTTTTCTGGAAGTGCTGTAGTGTCCCTGCTGCTGAACCACACCGGTGAGCTGCGGCTGGGAACGATCGGAAATATCATAGGTGTAAAGTTTTGTATAATTTTCCGTATCCGCCGTGTAAGTATCTTCTTCAGCATCACTGTTCAGCGTAGTCTTGCTTCCGGTCACGATCAGGCTCAGCGTGTCGCCGTCCACGTACATTTCCTGCGGTGTCTCATTCAATGCATCCAGCATGATCGTTCCCTCTGTCTGCAAAGCCTTGTCTTCTGCACGGATCAGACGGACACTGCCGGTTGCTTTCATCACATACAGATATTTTCCGTCCGTCTTGACTACATCTGCTTCATCCACGCCTGCTTCCTGCAGATTTGTCTTTGAATAAGAAAACCCTGCTCCCGCATTTGTCTCAGAGCTTTCCATATCCATGGCCGCCATCGCCGAATCTTCCACCATATAGTCGTTTGTCGTACCTCTTGCCAGCTCTGCTGTCTCATACCCGCCATATCCGCTTTCTGTTTTTTTCAGGGCATCAAAAATCTCCTGATAACTCTTTGCACCGGCAAAAACATAATTACCGGATTCAACATCCGCTGACGTCTTGGCCGTCGTTGTTTTTTCTGTTGTTGCTTCCGTTGTATTTTCTGTTGTAACTTCAAAAATTTCTGTCTCACCTGTCGCTTTTGTACTCTGCGATGCGTCTGCAAGCGACATCGTTCCGGCTTCATTCTGGCTGTTTTCGCCATTTGTGCCGGAAAGTCTGGTAAGACCCGTCACCCCTCCGATGATCACCAGTGCGAAGACTGCCGCAACTGCTCCCCACTGGGCATATCTTCGAAACCGGCTTTTTTTATCCACCGGCTGTTCTTCCAGCAGACGTTTAATCTGCTCTGGATGGATTTCTTCCGGTGCATCGACATTTTCACCGGATTTTTTTATCATATCCAAAATCTTTTTTTCATCCATACAATCCAACTCCTCTCACTCACTAAGCATCTGCTCCATTTTCTTAAGAGCACGGCTTTTCAGAGAACGCACGGTATTCTCATTCATTTCCAGCATGGCGGCAATCTCTTTTCCGGTATATCCGCCAAACAGACTGGAAGAAAGTATCAGACGTTTTTCGTCATTTAATTTATAAAATGCCGCCCGCACATCCATATCTTCGCTCGTGTCACGTTCCCGCCATGCCAGATCGGCCGGAAGCTCCACGGCACGGTTCAGATAGGATTTCAGCTTCTGTCTGCATTTGTTGGCAAGAATCCGGAAAATCCAGGCACGAAAAGCATTTTCGTCTTTTAACCCTTCAATCCCCTTCCAGGCATCCAGTACCGTCTCACTTACAACATCTTCTGCTTCATGCCTGTTTTTCAGGGTATATAATGCAAATCGAAACATATCCTGATATACTTTCTCGTATTTTGCAGCAAAATCTTCTGCATTTCGCTCCATATGATCACCCCATTCTTTTTATGCTCAGGAGGCGTTCCGTCTGCAGCCTTCCCGCCTCTCATCTATACAGTGTCATTTTTTTCGTGTTTTGTTGCATGGAAAATTTTTTTCTGTTTTTACTCCTCAAGCGGATCAAAATACGTTACAAACTGATTTCCGGCTGCTTCAAACATATCGGCACTTTCTTCCAGGCCGTAATAATAGGTCTCGGCTTCTCCCGGTTTTAACAGGATTGTATTGTACTGGTCATATCCGGCAATGATCACAACGCCGTCTGCTGTTTTTGCCAGAACCGGCGTGCCCTCGCTTACATAATACAGCACACTGTCGAGTGTACATCCGGTCAGGTCAAGTACCTGTTTGCCGAGATTTTTTGACAGTTTTTTGATGTTCATCTTACCGCTTAAAATCACATCCGGAAACGTACTAATATCCAGCTTGCAGGTGGTCTGTTTGTTGCCTCGCTCCCAGATCAGCTGCTGTTTGTTGTTTACCACAACGCCAAGCTGATCATCTGCTCTCTGTACCGCCTCACTGATCGTGGTGTACATGCTGTCGAGATGACCTTTCGCATAGACATAGTAAAGTTCTTCTGTCTGTTTTTTGGCCGGAATCGATACTTCTGCAGCCTCTTCGCCTTCTGCCTTAACCTGTTTTGCATAAAGGATCTGCGGTGTTGTACCTTCCTCGATCGTCTCACCCGTTTTCAGAATGGTTTCTGTCTGTTTTTTGTCGCTTTCTACATACGCAAATCCATAAGCCGCTTCATCGTCCGCACTGCTGTTTACGATGTGATCCTGGCTGGTCTCTGTATAGCCGCGTTTCGTTTTCTTGACACGGTCCAGCGTCAGCAGTTTGTCATTTACGCTTCCGCCGATCACGTAACAACCGTCCGGCTCATAAGTCTTTAATGTCTCTCCCGCAGAATTTACGATCAGTACTTTGTACATCGGGAATACTTCGCTTCCTTTGTCTTCTGTGTCAATATCCGAAACCTTCGCCACGCCGTATACCAAGTCAGAATCGATAAATCCGATTGGCTGCAGACGTTCATCACTGTCGCAGGTAAATGCAGTATCGTTTCCTGTTTCCAGATCACGCAGATTCAGCGTAGAAGAATCGTATTTTTCATTTTCCTGAAGCCATGCAAATTTTCCTCCGGTGGAAGAGCCGACATAACATCCGCTGCTTAAGTTGGAAAACTGTTCTGTCACTGAATTATCTGTGATATTGATATCGTAAAAACTTCCTTCCAGTGTCAGATAAAAATGTGTCCGGTCCGCTGACATATAACCCAGATTTTCGACATCTTTATCCAGCAGGGAGAATGCTTCCTGTGTTTCCACATAAAGCCGCTCCGTGATACTCGTTGTCGCTGCATCGTAAGTATAGACCGCAACGCCGCACTCTCCTTCATGTTTGCCACGGTTCATATAACCGCACAGAAGGAAGGTCATATTTCCGCTGGAATCTATATTTATGATGCGGATATTATTTTCATCATAAATATCTCTCGCATCCAGCTTTCCATTCTGAAGGAAACTGAACACCTGCGTCAGCTTTTTCGTCCCCGTTTCATAAAGCCACAGGGAACCCTGCTGTGCAAATGCAAAATATTTTTTGTCGGTATCACTTTTGTAGGTCAGATCCCGGCTGTTGATGCCAAGGCGGATACCATTTGTCACAAGAATCGAATTTTCCGGATCAAAAATCTCATTTGTATCACGCTCAAAATCAAGCAGCATGACCTGCGATTCTGCGTATCGCATACGGTAATATTCTGTCACATGATACATTTCCATATCCTCGGTATCACCGGTCGCTGTGATCACATAATCCATTTCCAGTGTTGCCGTATTTTCGTTTAATTCCTTGATGCTCGGGATCGGCTTTAAATATGCCTGCGGCGTGAGCTTTCCCCACATCAGCTGTGCACCGGAACTGTGGATGTCCATATGGGCAAGCGTTGTGTTATCGGCATCTTCATTTGGCTCGATCGTCTGTGAGATCATTCCGTCTTCATCATTCCCGTTTAAACATTTCTCATAAAATCCGGTTGCAAAATTCAGGTAGTTTTCTGTATTCAGGTTCGCCTGGTTGATAATGCGTGTGTAATAATAAATATCCCTGACACCGGCAGTCACTTTGATCTTCATGATATATTCTGTGTTGATCAGGATCTTATTATTAACTTTCAGTTCTGCCGTCACATAATCATCCTGTTTGCCAAGTGTCGTTACCAGCGTATTTTCCAGTGATTTGCTGCCATCCGCAGACAGTACTTCGTAGCTGACGCTGCTGATCTGGTTTTCAAACGGCTGGATCTGTATATTTACTGTTTTATCATTACTGAGCGGTGTCAGTGTATCCCGCATGGCAATGACATCCATTTCCTGTGCATAACCATGCATACAGTTGATCTGTTTTCCGTTCAGATCAACATAAACCAGCGGAAACGTAGCCTGTGCCATCACTTCAGAGGTATCTGCCATTTTTTTCCCGAGGATTTTGGATGTACCAAAGACAGCCGCCGCAAAAACAAGCACCAGAACTACGATCCTTATCAATATTTTCTTCATTTACATTTCCCCTTTTTCTTTTCTCAAACGTCCAAGCAGCGGATCAACACCAAGAAATTTCTCACAGGCATCCAGTTCTTTGATCTCATGTGGTTTTCCGGTTTTTACCGCTCTTATAAGAATATTTTTCGGAGTATGCTCCATATCAATAAACTCCAGGATCTGCACCTGATATCCGGCTTCTTCCAGTCTTCCTGCCCGGAGTGCGTCCGTCACAAGTGCAGCGATCCGCTCCTTGATCAGACCATATTTCAGAACTGGTTTCAGAATCTCATTTTCCATCTGTTTATTCAGTTCATGCTGACAGCAAGGCACAGACAGGATTACTTTTGCATCCCATTCCAGAGCCTTCTCCAGAGCATAATCTGTGGCCGTATCACAGGCGTGCAGCGTCACAACCATGTCCACTTTGGAAACGCCCTCGTAATCTGCAATATCTCCGGTCAGAAAAGTCAGTTTATCATAGCCGTATTTTTCCGCAAGGGCATTGCAGCGTGCGATCACATCTTCTTTCAGATCCAGTCCGACCACACGGATATCATAGCCATTTAAAATCTTCAGATAATAATAAAGTGCAAACGTCAGGTAAGATTTGCCGCATCCGAAATCCAGAATCGTAAGCTCTCTGCCCTTTTCCATCTGTGGCAGGATATCCCTGCACAAACTCCAGGAAACGGTTGATCTGGCGAAATTTGTCGTATCTGGCATGCACGATCCTGCCCTCTGCAGTCTGCACTCCAAGATCAATCAGAAACGGCACCGGAATCCCTTCCTCCAGAATGTAATGTTTCTTACGATTGTGCATCAGAACCGGTGCATCCAGTTTTGTCACACTCTTTTTACGTTTGATCGTCACTTTTCCCTTTTTGCTGATCAGAACTGTGATCAGCTCGTCCTGCATCTGAATCTGAAGCTGCCGGAAATCCTCTTCCATAAATTTCAGAACATCCCCGATCAGCTCATCACGATCGCGGTTGCTGTGAAACTCCTGCTTCCCCTTGCGTGCTGCAGACTGAAACATCAGACTTCCTTTTTGCAGAACCGGCCGGATACGCACTTTGGAAATGCCATCCTTGTCCCTCGCCCCGCTTGCTGTCATATGTATCAGCTTTTCACAGACACACTCCTCCAGCAATATTTTTAATTCTTCCATATATCCTGTACCCTTTCTTTTCAAGTCGAACGCACGTGAGACTTGGTGCGTGATTCTGGTCAGCGAAAGCTGACATATTCTTCTCAGAATCACTGCACATCCTCGCGGAGCGTTTATCTCAGTCGGAGATTGTACTCCCACTGAGAAAGACTTGTTATTACTCACCACTTGCAGAAGTGGGAGTCTTCTCGACTGAGATAATACGACTGAGATGAGAACTGCTGTATGACCCCAGCAGTCCCCTCCATTGTAATGTCTTTGCTTTAAAACCACAACTTAAATTTTTTTAAACTGATCGCAGTATCCCAGGTTCCACGTGCGTTCGACTTGAATTCAGTATCTCCTGCGGCAGCTTCGCCGTCTGCACCTCCTGCGGTACATTTCCTGATACAGAAGCACCTCGATTATGTCCCCCAGCCAGTTTTTACGCGGCGGATAACGTCTGTACACCTCCTGCTGCATAACCATCGCCTGATCCCGGTCATCCTCCTCTTCGACCGGATATTTCTCCTGAACCTTATCATAAATCCGGTTTTTGATCCGCTCAAACATCACCTTATCCGGATACTCATCAAACATCATGCTGCCGTCGTACTCCATCTGGTCACACTCATCCTCCACCACACTTAGAACATCCTTCGCCACCTCCGGATAAAGTTCCTTCATCTTCTTCATGTCCCGCTCATTTTGCATCTCATCCAGATACGCCTGCGGATACATGTTTGCCGGATAAACAGCTGCCATACCCATCCACGGTACCATCGGGCTTTCCACCGGCATCATCGCTCCCGGCATCGGATAACCCTGATGATATGACATAAAATTCCACGGAAATTTTTCTTCAAAAGAATCCACGATTGTCTCACTCCACTCGCAAAACATTTGCTATAAAATATGCTTTCCCCTGTGCAGACGTGAAAAAAGTGGTACAATATGATTATTTAGAGCCATGCAGATTTAACATGAATGGACTTTGGGAGCTTGCTCACAAAGGACTATTCTGATAAATCTATATGGCGAAAAGCCATACATGAGCAAAAGGAAAGCCTCTTTTGAGGCGATTTTGCGAATGGGCTCTAAATAATCACCAAAAGAAGCAATTTACGCAGTAAATTTGCGTATTCCGAATGTTTACAGGATTGCGAAAGCTGATTTTCAGCGGAGCAATCCGTGGCATCATCTTTCTCACCATGCAGATTTAACATGAATGGATTTTGGGAGCTTGCTCACAAAAGACCATTCTGATAAAGCAAACCGAGGTGTCCCCACATGCGTACGATCTTTCATATTGATGTAAATTCCGCTTATCTAAGCTGGACGTCTGTCGAAAATTTAAAAACAGGAAACGGTCCGGATCTGCGAGAAATCCCTGCCATCATCGGCGGCGATCAGAAGACACGCCACGGCGTTGTCCTCGCCAAATCCATCCCGGCAAAAAAATTCGGCATCCACACAGGCGAACCTGTCGTGAATGCCTTAAAAAAATGTCCAAATCTTGTAATGGCACCGCCCAACCACGACCTTTATCATGCGTACAGCCGCCGCATGATGGACTTTCTGCACAGCCTGACTCCTGATATTGAACAGGTCAGCATTGATGAATGTTTCCTGGATTTTACCGGGATTTCCCATCACTATCCGTCACCTTACGCCGCTGCCAGATACATCAAGGACGAAATCCACAGCCGCTTTGGCTTTACCGTAAATGTCGGTATTTCTTCCAATAAACTTCTGGCAAAAATGGCATCGGATTTTGAAAAGCCGGATAAAATACACACTCTGTTTCCGGACGAAATCCCGCAGAAAATGTGGCCTCTTCCGATCGGAGAACTGTTCATGGCAGGCAAATCTTCCGTGAAAGCTCTGAACAACCTCGGCATCCGCACCATCGGAGAACTTGCCGCCTCCGACCCGAAACTGATCACGCTCAATCTGAAAAGCCATGGAACCATGCTCTGGAATTACGCAAATGGCATCGATAACAGCCCGGTCTGTTCCACCCCGGCGGAGGCAAAAGGGATTGGAAACTCTACCACTCTGTCCTCCGACCTGACAAAAGAATGCGAGGCTGTACCGATCCTGCACTCCCTTGCAGAAAGTGTTGCATCCCGCCTGCGAAAAGCACACAAAAAAGCCGGCAGCATCTGTGTGGAAATCAAATACTACGATTTTCAGTCTGTTTCCAGACAAACCCAGATTGATATTCCAACAAATTCTATCGACCTGATCACTCAGACCTCTAAACGGCTCTTCCACGAACTCTGGAATCAGCAGCCCGTTCGCCTGTTAGGTATCCGCACTACCAAACTCGTCGATGAAAACGAGCCCGTCCAGCTTTCCTTGTTTGACCTAGATTTTTCCGATATTTCTGCAAACAAAACAAATGCCAATGCCGATTTTCCGAAAAAACCATCCCCGGAAAAACAGAAAAAACTGGATGCAGCACTTGATTCTATTCGCAAAAAATATGGAAAAAAAGCGGTGACACGAGCAAGTGAGATGGAGTAAAAAAACTACCTCTCCACTTTCTTCTTCCTTCTCTTCTGTGGCTTTTTCGTCTTTTTCTTCACAGAATACCCAAACGTCCCGATCTCTTTTCCGAGATCCAGATATTCTCCGTGCGAATATGCGATCAGCCCACTTTTATTGAGCTGAAATTTTCCATTCTCATCAAGATATTTTTCATCGACATGAACTGCCAGTACTTCTGCGAGGAACATATGGTGCGAACCAAGTTCTTTCTTCTCGATGATACGGCACTCGATATTGACCGGTGCTTCCGCGATCAGCGGTGCTTTGACCTTCGTTGCTTCCACCGCAGTCAGCCCGGTCTCTTTGAATTTATCGACATCCCGGCCGGAACGTACGCCGCAGTAGTCAGTTGCCCGTGCCAGCTCTTTTGTTGTCAGGTTGATGACAAATTCTCCTGTCTCATCCAGAATATCATACGAATAACGCTGCGGTCTTACCGAAATATAAACCATCGGCGGGTTGGTACAGACGGTTCCCGTCCACGCCACCGTGATGATGTTTGGTTTCTCGCCCTCCCTCTGACAGCTGACCATCACTGCCGGAAGCGGATAGATCATATTTCCCGGTTTCCAGATTTGCTTTGCCATAATTATAATTGCCTCCTATTGCTGCATTGCCGTCATAAAGCTCGGGATCAGCTGTTTCTTTCTGGAAACAACACCCGGCAGGATCACAGACTGCTCGCCTTCCTGCGGCTCTTTGTGGAACGCTTCGCTTACCACATTTTTGCTGTCTCCGCCGTAGAACAGCAGCTCTGTGCTTTCGTTGATAATATCTGTCAGCATAAAGAACAGCATGGATTCTCCGTGGCTTCCCAGAGCCTTTTCCATATATGGAAGCAGTTCTTTCTTGATCTCGGTCAGCTCATCCGCATTTACAGAAGTGATCTGTCCAACGCCAAAGCTGGATTTATTTAACTCAAATTTCTTGAAATCCTGATAGAAGATTTCTTCCGGTGATTTATTCTTTAGGTTGCTTCCCGCTGCAAACATCTCGGATGCCAGCTCTTCGCATTTGACACCGGCGATCTCCGCCAGCTTTTCTGCCGCTGCCTTGTCCATCGCCGTACAGGTCGGAGAACGGAACATCAGCGTATCC
>OGUP01001820.1_pt1 | contig 11389 bp, 6 predicted proteins | sample 1553661 | NCBI WGS metagenome assembly OGUP01 (sample SAMEA2580026, study PRJEB22360) | human gut metagenome | biome: human gut; feature: human-associated habitat; material: faeces | place: Denmark | collected 2008/2010
GGGTCCTAAGGTCTTTCACCCACCTATGAGCAAGCTCATGTGGGCTTAGACCTTTCGACCTTGGCATCATAAGAATAAACGGAACCGGAAACTTTTGGAATATTGAAAGTTATAGTGCTGTGCGTTATAATCGAGAGAAAGTAGATGGGGAGTTATTTAAATGATCACGATAGAAAAAAAGTCATTGGCAGGGTATTCGTTCATTGATTTATTTGCAGGACTGGGCGGATTCAGAATTGCACTGGAGTCGCTGGGGGCGAAGTGTGTGTATTCAAATGAATGGAATGTTCCGGTGCAAAAAGTTTATGCAGATAATTTTGGCGATATTCCGGAAGGCGATATTACGCAGGTAGATGAGAATACAATACCGGATCATGATATCCTCTGTGCCGGATTCCCATGCCAGGCGTTTTCGATCAGCGGGAAGCAGCGGGGGTTTGAGGACAGCAGGGGTACGTTATTTTTTGATGTTGCGAGAATTGTAAAAGCAAAGAAACCGAAAGTCGTCTTTATGGAGAATGTAAAAAATTTTGCTACTCATGATCATGGAAAGACCTTAGAGGTTGTCAAAAGAACGATGGAAACGCTCGGATATACATTTTATCAGAAAGTGCTGAATGCTGTTGACTATGGCATACCTCAAAAGAGAGAAAGAATTTATATGGTTTGTTTCAGGAATGATCTGGGGATTACGGGATTCAGCTATCCAAAACCGTTTAAACTGACCCGGCATGTGGAAAATTTTCTTCTTGATGATGAAGAAATGGTCAAAGATCTGTATGTGGAAAGACCTGATACTTATTTCAATGGGATTGAGGACGATCAATACAGTAATAAGTCGATCCGACTGGGCATTGTTAATAAAGGTGGACAGGGAGAAAGAATTTACAGCACAAAGGGAATCGCGATCACGCTCTCTGCATCCGGTGGCGGCGTTTTTGCCAAGACGGGCGGATATTTGATCAATGGAAAGACGAGAAAACTTCATCCCCGTGAATGTGCCAGAATTATGGGATATCCCGACACGTATAAGATTTCTGACAGTAAAAGTCAAGCATATAAGCAGTTTGGCAATTCAGTAGTTATTGATGTTTTGCAGCTTATTGGTGAGGAAATAGGGGCAGTGTTAGAAAGATCAGTATTAGAGAGATCAGGATTATAGAACTGGTCATAAAATAGCAGTCACCGGAGATGGGGCTGCTATTTTGCTATATATAAATTGTCTCTATTGCAACAGTTATAATAAATCGGATTCAAATTCCTGCAGGTCACTCATATCTTGATAGTGTCCTATGATCCAGTCGGAAAATATCTGTGATTCAATGTCAAGTGCTTCTCCTGGTTTCATTTCATCTTTCCTTTCTGGGTGATGTTTCTTATGTGACACTTCCTATGTGGCGTTTCTATGTGACGAGGGGAACTTCCCCTTTTAACATGTTCAGATCTCTGTTATTATTATGATGTTGGGGGAAGGTCTTTCACTCACTTATGAGCAAACCCACGTGGTTTCAGACCTTTTGACCCTGGCACCATTATACTAATGAGCGGAGAGATAGAGGAGAAAATTTATGAAAAAGCAAAGAGAGTCGTTCAAGAGCCAGTGGGGCTTTATTTTAGCGTGCATTGGTTCATCTGTCGGTATGGGGAATATCTGGATGTTCTCGACAAGAGTTTCATCCTATGGAGGAGGATCATTTTTGATCCCTTATTTTATCTTTGTGGCACTGGTCGGATTTACCGGGGTGATCGGAGAGATGAGTTTCGGGCGTGCAACAAGATCCGGCCCGGTAGATGCGTTTGGAATCGCATGTGAGCGGAAAGGAAAAAGAAAGTACGGGGAAGCGTTGGGGATGATCCCGGTACTTGGGGCAATGGCGATGGCAATCGGTTATACGGTTGTGATGGGATGGATCCTGAAGTATGCAGTGGGAACGTTTACAGGAAAGACACTTGCACCGAAGGGTGTGGAGGAATTTAGCGGAGCATTTGGAAGTATGGCATCCGCATTTGGAAATAATGGCTGGCAGATTGCCGCACTGATCTTATGTATGGGGATTCTGATGCTGGGAGTTGTCAGTGGAATCGAGAAAGCAAATAAGTTTATGATGCCGTTATTTTTCGGGCTGTTCGTGATCCTTGCAGTTTATGTAGCATTCCAGCCGGGGGCAGCAGAAGGATATAAATATATTTTCAGAATCGATCCAAAGGCGCTGGCAGATCCGGTAACATGGATCTTTGCGTTAGGACAGGCCTTCTTTTCACTGTCCGTTGCGGGAAATGGAACACTGATTTATGGATCTTATTTGTCGGATGAGGAAAATATTCCTGCGGCAGCAGCAAGAGTCGCTTTCTTCGATACACTTGCTGCTATACTTGCAGCACTGGTTATCATTCCGGCAATGGCAACCACAGGGGCAAAGTTAGATCAGGGAGGACCGGGACTTTTATTTATTTTCCTTCCGCATCTGATTCAGTCGATGCCGGGAGGGCCGGTGATCGCAATGATCTTTTTCGTGGCAGTCCTGCTGGCGGGTCTGACTTCGCTGATCAATTTATATGAAGCACCGATTGCAACTGTACAGGAGAAGCTGCATCTTGGAAGAGTCCAGGCGTGTGCAGTGATCGCGGTCATCGGAGCGGTGATTTCGGTTGTGATCCAGGGAATTGTATCCGACTGGATGGATGTGCTGTCGATTTATATTTGTCCGCTTGGAGCATTTTATTCCGTTTTCAACAAAGTATCGTTTTTCAAATATCGTGTCAACAAAGAAAAATGTGTTGGCTGTGGAAAATGCGCAAAGGTTTGTCGTATGCAGGTAGATCCTGTTGTAAACGCAAACAGCCTAGAGTGCATTCGCTGCGGACGCTGTAAGCAGGCTTGTCCAACAGGAGCCATTAGTTGTGGTGTAAGTAAGGAAAAAAATAATATATAAAATTAGAATAACTTTACATCTGGCAAGGCGAAAAAAGCCTTGCCTTTTTTTGTGAAAAAGCGTAAAGTGAACCTTGTAACATTGAGAATGAATCTGGTGCTAGAAAAAATTTGACGAGAGAAAAAGGAGAGAAAAAGCGATGAAGATTCCATTTGACGTGAAGATGTTAACAAGTGGGGCATCCCTTTTAGAGCAGGAGAAAGACAGTGCTTTATTGAAGCTGTCAAAGGATGGAGCGGGTATTGTACTGCCGTGGGATGTAATGAAAAATGAGCGCTACTTTATGTTTCAGATTGAGACACTTGAGGAACATTGTGATGCTTTCAATGTGTATGTGTATGGCAAGGATGATGAGCCAACGATGACGATTCGTTTTGGCATTCTTCCGCAGATTACAACACAGATTTGTTTGGATAAGGAGTGGTTTAAAGCAGGTGTGCTGTTTCCAGAGGCACTTCCGGGGGAGCTTAAGATTGTCTGCCATGGTGGACGAATTGTGCCAGAAGAAATTACACGTATTGAGATGAAGACTATTCCAGTATTTCATGATATTACCGTGCGTATCAGCAACATGGCATTAACGGATACATACCCAGAAGATGTTAAGCTTTTGAATGTTAGGCTTGTCGATAGTCTTGGACAGAATAAGCGAAAAGAATGGTCAGGCAAGACAAAAGATATTGAGTCGTTAAAGAGCATTCTTGAAAAACAAGTCAAAGACGGCGAAGAAGGCTATCCATTTGAAAATTGGTCAAAATGGGGTGGCTGGAAAAATAAAAAGCTGGCCAAGGGCACAGGCTTTTTTACAAAATATAAGGCAGATGGCAAGTGGTGGCTTGCAGATCCAGACGGTTATGCGTTTTTTAGTGCAGGACCAGACTGCGTGAATGTGCCAGTGGACTGTCGTGTTGATGGAATTGAAAAATGGCTGGATTGGCTGCCAGATGAGAAAGAACCGGCATATGCAGAAATGTTTTCACCAGACCGCGTATTTAAGGATAGAAAAAGAAATGCAAAGATGTTCTCCTATGCAGGTGCCAATTTATATCGTGTGTTTGGTGAAGACTGGTATCAGATATGGAAGAAGATGATGGCAGGACAGCTGATGCAGATGGGCATGAATACGCTTGGCAACTGGAGTGATCAGCGCCTTTTTGAAAATACACCGATACCATATGTAACTTCACTTCCAGAATTTCCGGAGACAAAAAAGAAAATTTTCCGTGATTTTCCAGATGTATTAAGTGATGAGTATAAAGAAAACGCGAAAAATAATGCAAAGGCACTTGCAGCAAGGAAGAATGATCCGATGATGATCGGCTATTTCCTTAGAAATGAGCCAAGCTGGGCATTTGTGGATAATTTGGTGCTGGCAGACGAGGTACTCTATAATCCGGAGCGCACAGTATGTAAGGAAAAGCTGATTGCGGCTTTAAAGGAAAAATATCAGACTGTGGAGGCATTAAACACAGCATGGAACACAAAGTTTAATGACTTTGACGATCTGTATCAGCCGATTCGTGATGCATCAGCTAAATCTGATGCTGCAAAAGAAGATCAGAAAACATTCTCAAAAGAGATGCTTCGCGCTTATGTTGAGATTCCGTCAAAAGCATGTCGAGAAGTCGATCCAAATCATATGATTCTTGGTATGAGATGGGCATGGATTTCCGATCCAGATCTTGCAACGGGATGGGAGAATTTTGATGTATTTTCCATTAACTGTTATGCAGTCGATCCAACAGAAGCAATCTCTCATGTGGTAGAGCTTGGTGTAGATCTGCCTGTTATGATTGGCGAATTTCATTTTGGAGCACTAGATACAGGCTTATCAGCAACAGGACTTGAGGGTGTACTGACACAAAAAGATCGTGGAAAAGCCTACCGCTATTATTGCGAGCGTGTAGCAGCTCATCCAAATGGTGTTGGCTGCCACTATTTCCAGTGTTATGATCAGTTTGTTCTTGGTCGTTTTGACGGAGAAAATTATAACATTGGTTTGTTTGACATTTGCTCACGTCCATATCAGGATATGGCGTCTTATGTAAAGCAGTGCAGCGAAGCCATGTATGAGATTGCGGATGGCACAAAGGTGCCTACAGATGAAAAGGCAGAAAGCATTCCGATGATTGCGTATTAAATTTGCAATTGTTTTTCATTAAATTTTTGTTAGGCATATGGCATATATGGAAAGGAAATAGTATTATGAATAAATTGATGAAATCCGAATGGAGAGACCGCATCAGTCATTGGGTGCGCACACTTAAAGATGATTTTTATCAGCCACTTGGTGAGATTCAATGGGAGGCATTTCGCACAAATGAACAGCTCTCACTTGGTGAGGCAAAAAGAGAGCAGTTTGTTTCGGTAAAGCCAGGTTTTACTTGGGGAAATACATATGAATATTGTTGGATGAAGGGACACATTAAGCTAAGTGAGGAAGCTAATGGCAAACGTATTGTGATGAATTTGAAGCCAGATGGTGAGGCAACACTGTTTGTAAATGATAAGGCTTTTGGTACATACCGTGCGTCTTGGGTTAATGAGCCGCATCATTATATTGTAGACAATGTGTTAAGTCGCTGTGCAAAGGGAGACGAGCAGTTTGATATCATGATGGAGGTCTATGCTGGTCATTATTATCCAGAGGCACCGACAGGAGGATGTGCGACAGGTCCAGTGCTTCCGGGCTCCTATACAGACAAATTAGAAGAGGGAAAGAGACGTACATTAGGACGCTGCACTTACGGAATTTGGAATGAAGATGCTTACCAACTTTTTATGGATGTAGATACACTTGGACGTTTACTTGAAGTGCTTGACAAGACAAGCCTTAGAGCGGCAAAAATAGCAAAGGCATTGGAACAGTTTACATTGATTGTTGATTTTGAGCAGGAACGGGATGCCAGAATTGAGTCCTATAAAAAAGCGCGTGAAGCTTTAAAGCCAGTGCTAGAGGCCGAGAATGGTTCGACAATGCCAGTCTTTTATGCAGTGGGAAATGCTCATTTGGATTTGGCTTGGCTGTGGCCGATTGCGGAAACCGGTCGTAAAACCGCGCGTACATTTGCGGCGCAGCTTCGTCTGATTGAGGAATATCCAGAATATAAATTTATTCAGAGCCAGCCAGCAGAGTATGAGATGTGCCGCAAACTGTATCCGGAACTTTTTGAGCGAATCAAGGCGGCTGTCAAAAAAGGACAGTGGATTGCAGAGGGTGCCATGTGGGTGGAACCTGACACGAATATGGCAAGTGGTGAGGCACTGATTCGTCAACTGCTGTATGGAAAGCAGTATTATAAGGACGTATTTGATGTGGACAGTGAAGTGCTGTGGCTTCCAGATACGTTTGGCTACACAGGGGCATTGCCACAGATTTTAAAGGGATGCAAGGTCAACTATCTGGTAACACAGAAGATCTTTTGGTCATATAACGAGGGTGAGCAATTCCCGTATCATTACTTTAACTGGGAAGGCATAGACGGAAGTAGGATTGTGTCATTTCTTCCGACAAGCTATACTTATAAGACTAATCCTAAGCAACTTGAAGAAGTGTGGAAAAACAGAAGTCAGCTTCAGGATCTGGATGCCTTTTTGCTGCCGTTTGGCTATGGCGATGGCGGCGGTGGTCCAACAAGAGACGATATTGAGTATGCAAAAAGAGAACAAAATCTTGAGGGTGCACCGAGAGTTGAACTGTCTGATCCGAAGAGCTTTTTCAAGAAAATGGAAGAAGCGGGCGGACCAGTCAATACTTATGTAGGTGAGCTGTATTTTAATGCACACAGAGGAACCTACACCTCTCAGGCAAAAGTAAAGCAAAATAATAGACGTGCTGAGTTTGCACTTCGCGAGATGGAGATGTGGGGAGCATTTGGTCTTTGTAAGGGAAATGTATATGACAGTGAGAAGGCTGATGCTCTCTGGAAGGAATTATTGTTAAATCAGTTTCACGATATTCTTCCAGGCTCCTCGATTGGAAGAGTTTACGAGGAAGCAAGGAAAGCTGTTGGCGGTGTAATTGAGACAGCAAATAAACAGGCAGATATATATATGAGTCAGCTTGTAACAAAAGAAAATGAAAATGATGTGACGCTCTTTAACTCATTTGGTTTTGAGAGAAAGATAGTGGTAGAGCTTCCAGAAGCATTTGCAGACGGTGCAAAAACTTTTGAAGGAGAGGAAGTTTTTGTTGAGAAGACACCGTTTGGCGTTAAGGCATGGGTAACAATCCCACCGTGCGGAGCTGTTACACTTGTTCCATACAAGAAGAAAAATGTGGAGCAAAAGGCTGTGTCAGCAGAAAAGACCACGGACGGCATTGCGCTTGAAAATTCACAGGTACGCGTCAAGATAAACAAAAAAGGCGAGGTGACAAGCTTTGTCCTAAAGGAATCAGGACGTGAGTTTGCAGCAGATGCCTTGAATTGTTTCCATTTTTATAAGGATGTACCACGCATGTTTGATGCATGGGATATCGACTCAAATTATAGGGAGCAGGAGCTTGAAGGAGCATTTGATGTGTGTACTGAGCTTGTGGCAGATGGAATAGAAGCAGTCATTAAAGTTACAGGAAAGATTGGAAATTCTTCATATACACAGTATATTCGTCTGGCAAAGGACAGCAGACGTCTCGAATTTGATACAACGATTGACTGGAAAGAGCTACATCGCCTGCTAAAGACTTCATTTCCAGTAGCGGTTTATGCAGAAAATGGAATCAATGAGATGCAGTTTGGCTATGTAATGCGCCCAACTCATCGTTCGAGAGAATACGAAAAAGATCGTTTTGAGGTATGCAATCACAGATACAGTGCGCTGTGCGATGCGTCTCACGGTGCAGCCGTATTAAATGACTGCAAGTATGGAATCAGCATGAATCAAAATGCATTAGAACTAACTCTTCTTCGTGCAGCAGCAGCGCCAGAAATGCGTGCAGATAATCAGGTTCATCATTTTACATACGCGTTTACTGCTTGGGAAGGTGATTTTGCCGGATGTGATGTGGTAAAGCAGGGCTATGAACTAAATGAAAAGCCAAGACTGGTGCTGGGATGTGTGCCGACATTTAGCATAGCTTCTGTAAAGAACGGCACAGTTGTCTTAGATACAATAAAGCCGGCATTAGACAGAAGCGGTGATTTGATACTTCGTCTGTATGAGTCTAAAAAGGCAGCGGGAAAAGCACAGATTTTGCTGAATGTTGATGCAAAGAAGGCTTGGCTTTGTGATATGCTGGAAAATAAAGAGCAGGAGATAGTAATAAAAGACGGCATGTTAGAGCTTGAGTTTGGTGCATTTCAGATTCAAACAATTCGTCTGTCGATTGAGGAAGCTATGGCATAAAAGAGCCTGCAAATGAAAAGACAGAAATCATTCCGATGATTGTGTATTAAATGCGTTTTTATGAGGTGGATAAAGGGGGCAGGAAACTGCCCCTTTTGTGGTTTTTATCCTCTTGGATCTTTTGCAAAGCTAGGAATTTCTACACAGGGCTGTTTATAGACCCAGCCTTTGGCAGGGCCTCCCGCTGCATGAAACCAGTTCCCTGTAACTTCGTTTACGACATGAAGTCCATTTTCATCTTCTTCCATTTCAAATAAAAGAATACGTTTCTTTGGGTGATCATTTGGACAGTGGCATGCCATCATTAGCTGACCGCCAAAGGTATAAAACAGCATTGCATGACCGCCGTCAAGTGCATACAGTGGTTCTGATTCCTGATCCCATGGCCCCATAATATCACCAAAACGGCTTGTTGCGTAGCCCACAGCATATGCGCCTTTTTCTGTAAAGCTAGACCAAAGCATAATAAGTTTTCCGCCAGGAAGGCGATGCAAAAATGGTCCGTCTGTCACATAGCCGCCTTCTTTTGCGCCTTTAGCATTCCATTTTCCGTCGGATGCTCTAAATAAAATGACAGGATTACCAATTGCTTCGCCCAAATCATCAGACATTGGTATGGCACAAATTTGACCATCACCAACCTGAAGCCATTCATGACAAAATACCATCCATGGCTTGCCTGATCGGTCAACGTATAATGTTCCATCAAGACTCTGCCATCCATCTGGTGTAACAGCTTCTTGACGAATGGGTTCAAATGGTCCTTTTGGTGAATCTGATACTAAGCACTGACATTTGCGGTAATGACCATCTGCACGAAATGAGCTGAACAGATAATAGCGTCCTTTCCAGATATGAACCTCTGGTGCCCAATAATCCTTATCTGCCCAGAAATTATTTTGACGAAAACAAATCTGTGGCTTTGACCAGTGAATCAAATCCTTACTTTCAAGTACATAAAATACACCGTGTTCTTTGTCAGTTTCCACATCTGGGAAACGTTCTGTATCTGCAAACTGTACATAAGTGTAGTAGCAGCGGCTTTTTGGATCTGCCAGAATAAATGGGTCGCTGATATGGACATCTCTCACATGGTAAGGATACTGTTCCAGATCAACTGTGTCGTCAGTACAATAAAAACGCATGTTATTTCCTCCTTAAAAATGATATCTTTGCTAATTTTTTTGTTAGATAAAAATAGCTGCTTGTACTGTACAACATACCATATCGTTGATTAAAAAACGATGTCAAATTTTATATTCTTTTTGTGTTTTTTTGACGAGCAAAAAATAATATAAAAACCCTACCATTTTTTTACATTTTGAGCGATAATGGAAGTGACAAAAATTAAAACTGGGAGACAGAAAAGTATGGAAGCAGAAAAATTAATAGAAGCACTTCACACGGTAGAGAAATTAAAAAGAACGATGCGTCATTGCTACACATCAGATGACAGGAAGGAAAGTGTGGCAGAGCATTGCTGGCGAGTGGCACTGATGGCATATTGGATGGAAGATGAATTTCCAGAAGTGGATATTAATAAAGTAATTAAGATGTGTCTTATTCATGATTTGGGCGAATGTTTTACCGGTGATATTCCGTGTTTTAAAAAGACAGAGGCCGATGAAGAAACAGAAGAAAATCTGCTTTATCAGTGGGTAGCGACACTTCCAGAGCCACTTAATGATAAGATGCGGACACTTTATCAGGAGATGAGCGAGCTAAAAACATTAGAGGCAAAGATCTACAAGGCACTCGACAACATGGAGGGAGCACTATCTCATAACGAGTCAGATCTTAAGACCTGGGAGCCGCATGAGTATGAACTGACAAAGAATTATGGAATTGATAAGTCGCAGTTTCATCCATATATCAAACATCTGCGCGAATGTATCCGGCAGGAAACTGTGGATAAGATTATTGCGGCAGGAAGAAATATTACGCTGGCAGAAGAATCCGACAAAGATGAACTTCTAAAGCTGTATCGCTCAATGATAGGCGGCGCAGCAGACTGGAATGAATATTATCCTTCCATGGAAAATATTGAGTTTGATATTGCACATGACAGCCTGTTTGTCATGAAAAATCAAAAGGGAGAAATCATTTCGGCCATTTCAATTGATCACGACGAAGAAGTGGATAAGCTTGATTGTTGGAGCAAGGATTTTCAGCCGTCAGCAGAGGTGGCACGCGTATGTGTCAGAAAAGATTTGCAGGGACAGGGCATTGCAAAAATGATGATGGAACATGTATTTACCGTGCTTCGTGAGCAGAAAAAAAAGAGTGTTCATATACTTGTGCGTGATAATCATAAAGTAGCGCTCAAGTGCTATAGCGATCTTGGATTTGTTCTAGTCGGGGAGTGCGAGCTGTTTGAAAAGCACTTTGTCTGTATGGAAAAGAAATTATAAAAAATCACCCATTTTTCTGTTGCTACAAAATACAATTTTCCAAATTTGGAAAGATAGATGAGAAAAAATAAAAATCGCGGAAAATAAAGGAAAAACGCGAAAATAATAGGCCATGATTCATTTTTTAACGGTTCGAAAACGTTAAAGTAAATGCATATGGGGGGTCATTTTTATTGTAAAATGACCGTTCTTAAAAGGGAAAAGATATGGTATATTAAAATATAGAACGAAATAGTTTGAAGAATTTGATTTGGCAGAGGCAAATGTACAGATTTGGATTTAACAGAAAGATGGGAGGAAACAAAATGAGAAGAAGACGATTTATGGCACCGGCAGTAGTGGCGATGCTTTTTGTGAACACAATAATACAGAATGCACCAGCAGAGCAGACCGTTGAGACAGAAGCGCAGGAAAAGGAGGTAAAAGTAAACAGTCAGACAACACAAGCAGCGCAAAGTCTGGAGGAGGCGAAGGTAAATCTTGATCAGGCAAAGAAAAATACACGTCATGCACAATCAGCGATGGAAAAAGCAGATCAGGAGGTAAAAGACGCACAGAAAGTCAAGGCCGATGCAGAGGCAGCACAAACGGAAGCAGTACAAAAGGAAGCAGCAGCAAAAGAAGCAGTTGAGCAGGGATTTTCTGAGAACAAGATGCAATTTGAAAGCGAACTGCAGGCAGCAAACGATGAGGAATCGG
>OGUP01001822.1_pt1 | contig 11387 bp, 6 predicted proteins | sample 1553661 | NCBI WGS metagenome assembly OGUP01 (sample SAMEA2580026, study PRJEB22360) | human gut metagenome | biome: human gut; feature: human-associated habitat; material: faeces | place: Denmark | collected 2008/2010
TTGAAATTGAGCGCCCCCCCCCGGGCGTTGGGGCGGGGCGGCATCCAGTACACCTCCGTCACGCAGAAGGACGACGCCGGCAACAAGATCGGAACGCGCAAGGCTTCGAACATGCGTTTCAGGCTCAACGTCGCCGCCATCAACTTCGGCATGACGGTACACCTGTGGGACAAGAAAAAGAAATAAATTATGACCAGATACCTGAAAACAGCACTCCTTGCAGCCGCGGCGCTCCTCGCGTCGTGCATCCACAACGACATCCCCTATCCGGTCGTCGAACTCCGCATCGCGAGCGTCGAAGGCCAGGGCTTCTCGGTCTCGGAAAACAACGTCACATCGCGGACGGTCACCCTCTCGCTCGACGAAGCGACCGACATCCGCAACGTGCGGATCGACGCCGTGGGTTACGACGCCGTCATCCACAGCATCCAGCTCGACAAGGAGGAGGTCCTGCAACAGATCCGCAGCTCCCGGGAGCTGACCGGCACGTTCGACCTGCGTTCGCCGATCTACACCACGCTTTCGCTCTACCAGGATTACGAATGGACGATCCGCGCCACACAGACCATCGAGCGCCGTTTCAGCGTGACGGGGCAGATCGGCGCCACGGAGATCGAGGAGAAAAACCGCATCGCCCGGGTCCTCGTCCCCAGCGACACCGATCTGGCACATATCGAGGTCACGGAACTCAAACTCGGCCCCGCCGACATCACGACCTATTCGCCCTCGCTCGAAGAGCTTTCGGGCAGCAGCTTCGAATCGGTGCGTTTCGTAGACGTCACCTGCCACGGAATCACCGAACGGTGGCTGCTTTACGTGGAGCCTACCAATGTGAAGGTCGCCCTCCGGGCAACCGACCTGTGGAACAATACGGCCACGGCCACCGCTCTCGTCTCCGCCGAGGAGTATGCGGCCGGCGCCGCGCTGGAATACCGGATCAAGGGCGCCACGGAGTGGCAGAGAATGGCGGAAAGCAGCTACGAGGCCGGCATCCTGACGGCAACGCTCGCGCCCGAATGGAGCTCGTCGACCAACCCCCACGGGCTTGCCGTCTACAACTTCGTGCCGGACAAGGGTCTCTTCGCAGGGCACACCTACGAATTCCGCCTGACAGTCGGGGGCGAGCAGACCCAGCTGATGGAATATGCGGCCCCCGCGGGCAACACGATTCCCAACGGCGACCTGGAGGACAGCTCGCTGAGCTGCTGGACCCAGAACAACAAGACCGCGGAGTTCTGGGGCAGCGGCAACAACACCTTCACCAGGGGACTCTGCACGCAGGCCCCCTTCGACGGAGGCACGCGCGCCAAACTTCAGGCTACGTCCGCCGTGGGAGTCCTCGCCTCGGGCAACCTCTTCTCGGGGCTGTTCCAGAAGGACGTCTTGACCCGGGGTGTCGTGTCGTTCGGCCAGCCTTACGCCTGGAAAGCCCGTCCCAAGGCGCTGAAACTGCAATACTATGCAGAACATATCGGCATCGTCGACATCGAAAAGAATTTCGGCGCCCCGATTCACGAAGGGGACCGGGACAAGGCCCGCATCATGGTCGCCATCGTGGACTGGAACACCCGCCGCGAAGTCGGATCGGGCACGGAAGCCCCCACCGGGACCTGGGATCCGGAAGAGACCACTTCGGTCGACGAGGGACCGATCATCGCCTACGGCTCGCTTTTCATCGACCAAAGTTCGACCGGCGGCAAGATGATCGACGTACAGCTTCCGCTCAACTATTACGACACGAAGGCCAAACCCTCCGGATTGTACCAGATCGTGATCTCCTGCTCGACGAGCGCCTACGGCGACTTCATGGCAGGCTGCAAGTCGAACATACTCTACGTCGACAATTTCGAGTGGGTCTATTGACAATGCCTATTTTCGCAACCCGCAAAAAGCAGAGCCTCACCGGTTCTGCTTTTTGTTTACCCTGGCGGTCCGAAAAAAAAACACCGGAGGAGGTAGGGTTTCAGCGCTTTCATCCGTGATATAGATAGAATGAAGAGACCCGAACATATCATCGAAGATCTGATAACCCGCCAACTGGACGGCACACCCCTCACCGACACGGAACGCCGGGAACTGCAGGAGTGGCTCGAAGCATCCGAAGCCAACCGCGACGCCTTTCTCCGGGCTTACAAAGCCTGGGGAAACGCCCGCCTTGCGGAAACCCGGTTCAACACCGGGCAAGCCCTCGAAAACGTCATGGCCCGGATTGCCGAAGCATCCAGACCCCGGTCTTTCCTGCGGCCGCAACTGCGCCGTCTGGGCATCGGCATCGCAGCGGCAGGCCGCGGCATGGCGGCCGGTTTTCGGTTCCTGCTGGCCGTTGTCGGTTACTACCGACTGCAACCGTCGACCGTCCCGGACATCGAAATGTTTATCCGACAGGCCGACACCCCCGTATTCACCCAGAAAGAGGTGCAACTGGTGCTGTCCGAGCAGAAAACCCTCCTGCTCGAAACCCAAAAATCGACAATCCGTTACGATTCGACCGCCATCCGGATCAACAACGCCGAAAAAACCATTCCCAAAAAAGAGGCTGCGACGTTCAACCAGCTGGTCGTTCCCTACGGCAAGCAGACGACGCTGACGCTCGCCGAAGGAACCCGCGTCTGGATCAACGCCGGATCACGGCTGGTCTACCCCGTCGTATTCGAAAAGCAGAAGCGCGAAATATACGTCGAAGGCGAAATCTACATGGAAGTGGCGCACGATGCCGAACGGCCTTTCTCGGTACACACAGGCAAGATGGATGTCTGCGTTTTGGGAACCAAATTCTACATATCCTCCTACGGCCGCGATCGCACGCAGGAGGTCGTCCTGCTCTCCGGCTCCGTCAGCGTAGCCCCTGCCGGACGATCCGACCGCGGAATTCGCATCGTTCCCGGCCAACAAGCCATCCTCGACACCTCGGAATCGCTGGAGGTCCGCGAAGTGGAAGCCGAAAGCTACATCAGTTGGATTCACGGATACCTGCCCTTCGACAACGACCCGCTGTCGAACATCCTCGAACGCCTTTCCCGCTACTACAATTGTCGGATCGAGTGTACGCCCGAAGCCGAAGCGCTGACGCTCTCGGGCAAACTCGAACTCAAAGACGATCCGGCCGAAGTGCTGAAAATCTTGAGCGCAACAGCCCCTATCAACCTGCAAATCACCGGATCCGGGAATTTCCGAATCGACTATAACCCGACTACCAACAACCCAAACTGACCTGCCTATGTAACAGCCCGTATCCCTCCAAAAAAAGACCGGATGTCGTCCCTCAACGACATCCGGAGCGATTGAAAATCTAAAATAGCCTTTTAAACTTCAAATCTTTACAAATGTACAACAAAAATGGTAAAATCGGTCTTTTTAAGGCCGATAATGGGGGATTATTCCACCTATTCCGGATAACATTCCTGTTTTTGCTGGCAACAATCGGGTTCATCCGGCCCGTCAGTGCACAAACGGCAGAGGCGGCGAAAACCATCACGCTCAACGTACAGAACCGCCCCATCAAGGAGGTCCTCACACTGATCGAACGCCAAAGCGACTACATCTTCGTTTACTACGACAACATCTTGGACATCCACCGCAAAGTCACCCTGAAAGTAACGAATCAGCCCATTTCGGCTGTCCTGAAACAGTTGTTCGCCGGAACCGACAACACCTGGAAACTCTCGGGAAGGCAGATCGTCATCGGACGCTCCGTAGCTGCGGCCGCAGCTACACCCCGGAAGATCACACGCATCACAGGCGTCGTCAGGGACCAGAACAACGATCCGCTCATCGGCGTCACGATCCGCATCAAGGCCCGTCCGAACATCGGTACAGCCACCGACATCAACGGCAAATACCTGCTCGACGTTTATCCCGACGAAGTACTGGAATTCAGCTATGTAGGTTACAAATCGCAGGACGTTTCGGTCGCAGGGCAGGAAATCGTCGACGTGGTTATGCTGCAAAACGACGCCATCCTCGACGCCGTGGAGGTGGTGGGCTACGGCGTGCAGAAAAAGATCAGCGTCATCGGCTCGCAGCAGACCATAGCGACCAAGGAACTGAAAGTTCCCGTCGCCAACCTCACACAAGGCCTTGCGGGCCGCGTATCGGGTCTGGTCTCGGTACAGCGAACCAGTGAACCGGGCTTCGACGACGCGAACATCTACATCCGCGGCATCTCAACGCTGACAGCCAGCATGAGCGCCCCTCTGACGCTCGTCGACGGCGTTCCCCGCTCGTTCTCCAACGTCGACCCCGAAGACATCGAGAGTTTCTCGATCCTGAAGGACGCCTCTGCAACTGCTGTTTACGGCGTTCGCGGCGCCAACGGCGTCATTATCATCAATACCAAAAGCGGCCTGAAAGGACGCCCCAAATTCAGCGTACGCTATACCGAAGGCCTCACCAAACCGACCAAGATCACCGATTTCGCCGACGGCGCGACTTACATGGAGATGTCGAACGAAGCGTCGCTCACCCGCGGCGGCGGCAAACTATACAGCCAGGAGATCATTGATAAGACCCGCCGCGGGGAAGACCCCTATCTCTATCCCGACGTAGACTGGATGAAACAGATCCTGCGTAACTTCAGCCGCAACCGCTCGGCCAACGTCAACGTGCAGGGCGGTTCCGATAAGGCGGTCTACTACATCGGCCTGGCCTACTACGACGAGAACGGCATGTACAAGGACACGAAACTGGCCGACTACAACTCGAACACCTTCTACCGCCGTTACAACGTCACCTCGAACCTCACGCTCAACCCGTTCCGCACCACCGAAATCAAACTGGGCATCCAGGGCTACCTGGCCAACGCCAACTATCCGGCATCTTCGCAGGCAAGCATCTTCGAATCGGCCTATTTCACACCTCCGACCTATATCGCGCCGCTCTACCCCGACGGCAAGCTCGGCGCCTTCTCGGGCGGCGATATAAACCCCGTGGCACAGCTCGGCGCAACGGGCTATGCCAACCAGTGGCGCAGCCAGGTTTATTCGAACCTGCGCATCACGCAGCAGATTTACAAAGGGCTCTCGGTTTCAGGCATGTTCTCGTTCGACACCTACAACTACACGAGCAACCGTTTCACCAAAACCCCGAACACCTACCACGCCACAGGACGCGACGCCAACGGCAACCTGCTCTACGAGCAAACCCGCCAGGGAACCGAAAACCTGGCCTACAGCCTCAGTGCAAAGGGTAACCGCGCCATCTATCTGGAAGCCGCAGTCAACTACCGCAACACTTTCGGCAGGCACACCGTATCGGGCATGATGCTCTTTAACCAGAGCGACGAAATCAATACCAAAGCCACCAACGTCGAAGAGGCGCTGCCCTACCGTTTCCGCGGCCTGGCAGGACGTTTCACCTACTCGTTCGACGACCGTTATTTCGGGGAGTTCAACTTCGGATACAACGGTTCGGAGAACTTCGCCCCGAAAAACCGTTACGGCTTCTTTCCGTCGGTCGGACTTGGCTGGGTAATCAGCAACGAACCCTTCTTCAGAGGCGCCACAGAGGTGATCCAGTACCTCAAACTGCGCGGCACATGGGGTCGTGTCGGCAACAGCCAGATCAGCGGACGCCGTTTCGCCTACCTGGCTACGGTCAAGGACACCAACGACACCAGTTACCAGTTCGGAAAGAACATGGACCAGACCTACGGGACTACGGCCATCGACGAATATGCCGTCGACGTAACGTGGGAGATCGCCGACAAAACCAACATCGGACTGGACATGCGCCTGCTGAACAACAAGTTCAACCTGCAATTCGACGCCTTCAAAGAGTCGCGCAAAGGCATTTACCTGCGCCGCACAAGCATTCCGTCCTATTTCGGTATGATCAACAACCCCTACGGCAACATCGGCAAAGTCGAGAACAAAGGTATCGAAATGTCGGTCAGCTATGCCAATTCGTGGCGGGACTGGTCGTTGAGCGTCATGGGTAACTACTCGTTCAACCGAAACAAGGTCCTCGAAGACGACAGCACCGTGGCCTATCCCTGGCAAAAAACCATCGGCAACAAGGTCGACCAGCGGTTCGGGCTCATCGCACTGGGACTCTTCGAAAGTCCGGAGGAGATCGCCGCAGCGCCTGTACAGGTCGGCGACACGCGCCCGGGCGACATCCGCTACAAGGACATCAACGGCGACGGCAAAATCGACGAATATGACAAAGTGCCCATCGGCTGGGGAAGTGTCCCCGAAATCGTCTACGGCTTCGGATTCTCCGTAGGCTGGAAAGGCCTCTCGCTGTCAGCCATGTTCCAGGGCGCCGCACACGTCGACGCGATCCTCAGCGGCGAAGGCGTACTGCCTTTCGCACAGGGATCGAGCCGCGGCAACCTGCTGAGCAACATCACCGACCGTTGGACCGAGGCCAATCCCCGCCAGGATGTCTTCTACCCGCGCCTCTCGATCGGCAACATGAACATGAACTACGAAGCCAGCACGTGGTGGCTCAAAAATACCAGCTACCTGCGTCTGAAAAACATCGAACTCTCCTATACGCTCCCCGACCGCTGGATGAAACGCATCCACATCAACAATGCGCGCATCTTCATACAGGGCGTCAATCTGCTTACATTCAGCAAATTCAAACTGTGGGACGTGGAACTGGGCGACGGCCGCGGCGCAAAATACCCCAACATCGGTTCCGTCAGCCTGGGTATCAATTTCAACTTCTAAAATCCCCGACAAGCTATGAAACTTAAAACAATACTCACTTTACTGGCCGCCCTCGGCATCCTGACCGCCTGCAACGACGACTTCTTCGACCAGGTTCCCGACGACCGGATCACCATCGAGCAGGTATTCCAGCGCACCTCCTACTCCGAGAAATACCTGGCTACCGTTTACAGCTACATCCGCGACGAGTCGCACCGCACCAACGGCGTGCCCTGGGACCCGTGTTCGGACGACCTGGACGTTACCTACGACCGCGAGGATTACAACTCCTTCAAGATGAACCTCGGCAACTGGAGCGCATCGTCGAACTACTACGAGTACTGGTCGCACTACTACCGGGGCATCCGCTCGGCAACCTACTTCATCCAGCACATCGGCTCGAACCAGGAGATGCTCGACGATCCTACGCGCGGCCCGATCGTCGTCGAACAATACAAGAACGAAGCCCGCTTCCTGCGCGCCTGGTTCTATTACTGCCTGCTGCGCCAGTACGGTCCGTGCGTACTGCTGGGCGACGAAGTCCTTCCGGGCGACCTCGACCGCGACGATGTGAAGATGAACCTGCCGCGCAGTTCCTACGACGAGTGCGTGGATTACATCGTCGGCGAACTGGACGACATGATCGACAACAACCGCCTGCCGCTGCACTTCACCGTGCAGGCCGACAAGGATTACGGCCGGGCGACACTGGCCATGTGCATGGGACTCAAAAGCCGCGTACTGCTGCTGGCCGCCAGCGACCAGTTCAACGGCAACCCGGCCTACGCCAACGTGGTCAACACGGACGGCAAACACCTTTTTTCGACCCGAAAAGACCCCGAAAAGTGGAACAAGGCCGCCCAGGCTGCAAAAGATGTCATCGACCTGGGAATTTTCGACCTCTACAAGGAGTACCACACCGACGGAACGCTCGACCCTTACCTGTCCTGCCGCAACGTTTTCCTGGAGAACTGGAACAGCGAGGTGATGATGGTCCGCATCAGCAACTACCTCAAACATTGGGAACGGTCGGCTTCACCCCGGCAGTTCAGCGGCTATGAAAGCATGGGGGCGACCCAGCAACTGGTCGACGCTTTCCGCATGAAAGACGGCACGGCCATTACCCCGGACAAGGAGAGCGGCTATTCGAAGGCGAACTACTCCGACCCCAAATCGGGCTGGGTATTCGCTCCCGCCGGTACGCGCAACATGTTCGTCAATCGTGAACCGCGTTTCTACGTCAACATCTGCTTCAACGGCGCCTACTGGATCGGCGATCAGAAAACCCGCATCCAGCTCTACTACACCGGAGGATCGGGAAAGAAAGGCACGTGGGACTTCCCGCGTTCGGGATACATCGCCATCAAAAACGTTTCGCCCTCGTCCAATCCCAAGAACGGCAACTACATCAAGCGTCCCTTCGTCATCATGCGTTACGCCGAGATACTGCTCAACTACGTCGAGGCGCTCAACGAATACGATCCCGGGAATGCGGACATCGAAACCTACCTGAACAAAATCCGCGAGCGCGGCGGCCTGGGACCGGTCCAAAGCGATCTCAACCAGAGTCAAATGCGCGAGCAGATCCGGCTGGAACGCCGCATCGAACTCTGCTTCGAGCAACTGCGCTATTTCGACACCCGCCGCTGGCTGATCGCCGACCAGACCGACGGAGGACCCTTCTACGGCATGAACGTCGACGCAGGCAACAGCTTCACCGACGAGGCGTTCTACGAGAAAACCGTATTCGAAACCCGCGTGTTCCGGCCCGAGTTCTACCTTTTCCCCATTCCCCAGTCCGAAATCAACCGCGATCCGCAGATCGTCCAGAATCCCGGATGGTAACCGTAAAAACGAATAACGACTATGAAACTTACGAAATACCTGGCTGTCCTCTGCTGCGGAACGCTCTTCGCAGCCTGCGAAAACCCGATTCAGGACGACCTGAACGTGGACAACCCCGAGAACTATACGCGTATTTACACGGTCAACGCCGTCGACGACGCCTCCAAGAACACACTCTCATTCCCGCTCGAACGCGACACGTCGCTCATGGTCTACGCCAACCTGAGCGGAATCCGCAACCCGGGATGCGATGTGACGGTCAAATTTCGCGTCGCCCCCGAACTGGTGGATACCTACAATCAGAAGCACCAGAGCAACTACCCGATGATGCTTGATGGAAGCTACACGATCGAGAACCTCGAAGCCGTGATTCCTAACGGGAAATACATCTCCTCGCCCATCCGGATCGCCATCAACAGCCAGGCGTTCGACGGCGTGGGCGTCTTCCTGCTGGCACGGATCGAGAATGTGACACCCGACCTGGCCGTCAACGAATCGTTGCAGACGGCTTACCTGCGCATCAACGGCTACTACACCGAAAATCCGTTCCCGAGATACGACAGGAGCGGCTGGTCGATCGCCGGGTTCTCGACGCAGGAGGCTGAAGCGACATCAACCTACCCCAACCGCGGATTGGCCGTTTCGATCATCGACGGCGAAAACAACACCTATTGGGGTACGCAGTGGCGCAACGCCAAACCCGGCCCGCCGCACTGGATCGCCGTCGACATGGGCGCACCCAAGGAACTGCACGGACTCACGATCCGCGGACGGTCTGACAAAGAAGGCTCCGACGTTCCCAAGAGCAGCGGCAACCCGCGTATCTTCAACATCGACGTGAGCGACGACAACCAAAACTGGACCCATGCAGGGACCTTTACCGTCGAAAACCGGATCGAGAACACGGTATACCTCGACCACAAGGCAACGGGGCGCTATTTCCGTATCTTCGTCACCGCCACGCAGGCCGACCTCTACCAGACCTGCATCGCCGAAGTATGGGCATTCTGATCCGACTAACAAATTTTTAAACCAAACAAAAGACTATGAAAAAGACTATATGTCTGTGGGCGCTGCTCCTGATTGTCGTTTCATGCACCAACGACGACAATTACAACGACGAGCACGGAGACAAGGCAGTCATTCCACCCAAAGGCAGGATCATCCGCATAATGACCTACAACATTTACGGCGCACGCGCCACAAGCCCCGCCAATGCAGCCGATCTGGACGCGCTGGCCGAGGTAATCCGCCGGCAGGACCCCGACTTCGTAACCCTCAACGAGGTGGATGTCTTCACCAACCGCACGGGAAAAGACGTACACCAGGCCCGCGACCTGGCAGCCAAACTCGGTATGGAGTGGCACTTCTCGAAAGCCATCGACCGCGACGGAGGCGAATACGGCGACGCCGTGCTGTCGAAACACCCGATTATAGAGACCCGCAGTTACCGGCTCCCCTGCGCCGCTTCGCAACCGGGCGAGGACCGTTCGCTGTGCGTCATCCGCGTCGAGATCGACGGCAAAGACCTCTATGTCGCCTCGACGCACCTCGATCATCTTTCGGGCGATGCGAGCCGCCTGGTGCAGGCCAATGAGATCCGCCGTATCCGCGACACGGAACTGGACGGAGACCTCATCCTTGCGGGCGACCTCAACGCCATTCCCAGTTCGAACGTCATCGCCACGATGACCGCGTTCCTGACCAATGTCGGAACGATCGACCAATACACTTTCCCGTCGGAGAATCCCACCCGCAAGATCGACTACATACTGTATGCCCCGATCGGACACTTCGGCGTACAGAACTGCACAGTGGTTTCGCGCAGCGACCAGCAGGTCGACGGCGTCGACGCCTCGGACCACCGCCCCGTCGTGGCCGACATCCGGTTCCAGACCGAGGAAGACCTCCCGGAGAATCAGGAATAAAGCGTTCGGAAGATGAAAAAACTGCTATTCACACTCCTCGGGCTGGCAGCGGCACTGACGCTGCCGGCCCAGGATTTCAAGATCACGCATGGCCCGTGGCTGTGCGACATGACCGAAGACGGCGTAACCGTCCTGTGGACTACCAACAAACCCGCTTTGTCATGGGTCGAGGCAACCGAGGACGACGGACGCAGTTTCTACGCCGCCGAACATACCCGCCATTACGAAACCGTTGCGGGCCGCAAACAGGCGCACAAGACACTGCACGCCGTGCGGCTGAACAACCTGCGTCCCGGAACGAAATACTGCTACCGCATCTTCTCGCAGGAGGTACTCGAATGGAAACACGGAGACAACGTCCTCTACGGCAGGACCGTTGCCAGCAATGTCTACAAACGCGCGCCGTTCCGGTTCCGGACATTCCCGGCAACGGGAACCGACTGTTCGTTCGTCATCCTGAACGACATCCACGGACGCGCCGACGACATGACCGAACTGTGCCGGGAAATCGATTTCGGCAAACACGACTTCGTAATGCTCAACGGCGACATGTCCAACAGCATTGAAAATGAGGAGCAGTTGTTCCGGGATTTCATCGACGCCTCGGTAAACCTTTACGCCTCGGAGACCCCGATACTCTACAACCGCGGCAACCATGAGACGCGCGGCGTCTTCGCCGACCGTCTGCACGACTATTTCCCGACGCGCAACGGCCGCCACTACCAACTCTGCAAAGTCGGATCGGTCTGTTTCTTGCTGCTCGACTGCGGCGAAGACAAGCCTGACACGGACATCGAATACGGAGGGCTTGCCGACTACGACGCCTATCGCCGCGAAGAGTGCGAATGGCTCCGCAGGGCGGTGGCCTCCGAAACCTTCCGCAACGCCTCGGCACGCGTCGTCTTCCTCCATATTCCGCTCGACGGCGGAACGTGGCACGGCAGCAACCACCTCCGGAATC
>OGUP01001826.1_pt1 | contig 11356 bp, 9 predicted proteins | sample 1553661 | NCBI WGS metagenome assembly OGUP01 (sample SAMEA2580026, study PRJEB22360) | human gut metagenome | biome: human gut; feature: human-associated habitat; material: faeces | place: Denmark | collected 2008/2010
TTCTACGCCGTCTGGGATGTTCATAAATCCGCTTGCAACTGCGCTTGCCGGCTCTGGTCTGGACTGAGACATTGCCGGTCTGTAACCGCCATTGTCTGAACCTGCACTTGCTGACTTGCTCTCTGCAAACTCCTGATCCTCAACAATCACATCTGTCGTATAAACTTTCTGGCCATCCTTATTGGTATAGCTGCCGGTCTGAATGCGTCCGGTAACCACTAGCTTTGTTCCCTGATGAAAATATTTCTCAGCGAACTCTGCTGAACGGTCAAATGCTACACACTGAATAAAGTCAGCTGTCTGCTCACCATTGGATGTATTTGCGCGTCCTCTGCGATCTACAGCCAGTGTATATCTTGCAATAGCCATCTGGCGTTCTCCCTGTGAGTAACGAACTTCTGGGTCTCGGGTAAGTCTTCCCATTAAAATAACTTTATTCATAGTTAATAACCATGCCCTTTCTAAAATGCTTAAGCCTGATGCCTAAGCGCCCTGCTTACGCTTCCTGCTTAACGCAAAGATATCTGACAACCGGTTCCATAATGCGGATGTGTCTCTCAACTTCACCTGGACACTCTGCATCACCATCAAACTGGATGAAGTAATAGTAAGCCTCTTTAGACTTCTGAATCTCATAAGCCAGTCTCTTCTTACCCCAATCATCAACGTTGGTAACAACGCCGTTGTAACGGGTGATGTAGCCCTGTACCTTCTCGATTGCTGCAGCTCTCTCTTCTTCCTCAAGCTTTGCACTTAATACAACTGCTAACTCGTACTTATTCATGTTTTCTACCTCCTTCTGGTCTCTGGCCCTCCACCTACTGGAGAGCAAGGATATGATATTACATCACAGTTTTTAACTTTACCATATCTACAAAGAAAATGCAAGCACTTTTTTATAAAAAAGTTCACTCGTTCAGATGTGTTCGTACAAATCCCATGCTTGCATGAGGATTGGACGAATCAGCTGAACGAAGTGAACGCCCGTTAATGAACAAAACAAAGTTGCGAAGCAACGAAAGCACGTTAGTGCGGTTTTGTGAATGGGCGTTCCGTGAACTTTTCTTGGACTCTCATTCCGCCTTTTTAATACTTTTCGTGTTTTTCTCTACAAGCTTTCTAGGCACCATGATCTGGTGATCGCATCCACAGCAGCGAATACGAAAGTCTATTCCAACACGCAAAACTTCCCATTCCTTGCTTCCGCATGGGTGCGGTTTTTTCATGATAATTCTATCTCCAACCTCAAAATCCATTTTCATACTCCTAAGACAGGCCTGTAAAAGCTTACTCTACTGCCTCTGAAAGTGCCTCTCCTATCTTTCTTTTTATAATCAAATCTGCTATGCCATCCCTCACTGTCGCTGCCATATTGATTAAAACAAGCTTGTTTCCCCGGTAATAATCAATCAGTCCTGCCGCTGGGTATACTGTCAGCGATGTTCCGCCTACAATTAGCATGTCAGCCTGACTAATATAGCACACAGATTGCTCCAATGTCTTCTGATTTAGACTTTCCTCATACAAAACCACATCCGGTTTAATGATTCCGCCGCAGTTACACTTTGGCACTAACTCTTTCTTTTCCATAAGATCTTCCAGGCTATAGAATCTGCCGCAGTGCTCACAATAATTTCGAAGTACGCTTCCATGAAGCTCTAGCACTTCTCTGCTTCCTGCCTTTTGATGCAGACCATCAATGTTTTGTGTGATCACTGCCTTTAATTTTCCCTGCTGCTCCAGCCTTGCAAGCGCTTTGTGCGCTGCATTTGGCTGTGCATTTGGAAACAGCATTTTGTTTCGATAAAACCTAAAAAACTCCTCTGGCTTTTTTTTGTAAAAGCTGTGACTAAGAATTGTTTCAGGCGGATAGGCGTATTCCTGATTGTACAGACCGTCTGTGCTTCTAAAATCCGGGATATTGCTCTCGGTTGACACGCCTGCCCCTCCGAAAAATACAATGTTTTTGCTTGTCTTTATCCATTCTTTTAAAAGTTCCATCTCGTCTGCCATAAAATCACACCTTTCTTAAATCAGACCTTAATTTAACTTAAATCCCTTAAGCAATGCGCCAAGACCTGTTGCTGCTGCACCGTTATCCTCGTACTCAGCTGGTCCTTCCTCCTCTACCTCACGGCTTGTAAGCTCAGCTGCCTCACGGATACTTAAGGAAATCTTATTGTTCTCGATCTTTATAATCTTTACCTTAACCTTATCGCCTTCCTTTAATACCTGACTTGGATGCTTTAATCTTCTGTCGCTAATCTGCGAAATATGAACCAGTCCTGTAATTCCATCACCAATATTTACAAATGCACCGTAATCCTTTAACTGTTCAACTGTTCCTTCCATAACAGTGCCAACTGTATACTTGTTGATCTTCTTGTTCTTTTCTTCCATAACTTTCGCCAAAAGAAGCTCCTTTGCAGACAGAACTACTCTCTTTGCTCCCTCATCCACTGATATTACCTGAACATCAAGCTCCTTATTTAAGTAATCTGCCGGCTCCTCTACATATTCTAATGCAAGCTTTGATGCCGGGATGAATCCGCGCACGCCTTCTACATAAGCTACACATCCGCCATTTACAGCACCTGCCACCTTTACATGGTAAACCTTCTTTGTTTTCTGTGCTTCCTGCAGTTTATCCCATGCCAACTCCTCAACTGCATCCTTACATGAAAGAAGCATATTTCCGGCACCATCATCTGTCTTTACAACTGTTGCAGTAAGTGTATCACCAACTGCGACATTTTCCAGTACATGATATGTTGGATCATCGCTTAACTCAGTCACTGGGATTCTGCCCGGTGCATAGTAATTAAAATCAATTGTCACATTCTGATCATTTACATCGATAACTGTTCCTGTCACGATATCACCTGGACGGATTCTGCGATAGGATGCCTCAAGTGCTTCCTTGTAATCCTCCATTGTTTCAGTTGTTCCCATAGTTGTATTCTTTTCTTCCATGATCTATTCTCCCTTATTATTTAATTTGTAATTATTCAAACCAGAAATAACTAATGCCCATAACACCCTTCATAGAAAGCTTCAATGTAATGATTTCATCCACATATCCCCAGACTGCCATTTCCTCAGAAAGGTTTATGCAAACCTCCTGAATCATGCCCTGCGTGTTTAGCGCAAACATCTGTGAATCTTTATCATTTATGGTGATTTTTAACTTACTGCCTTCTATCGCATAAAGCTTCAAATGAAGCTCGCTGCCAAGGCTGTCATTATCACCCATTGTGTACTCCATCATCGCTTCCTGCGCCTTATTGCTGATACAGACAACTTGAACACCCTCCCGTTTTGAGATTCTCACATTTCTGCACTCATCATAAAGCCAGGCTCCTGTAATATTGGCAAAATCACGACGAATACGAATATCACCCTCAAGGCAGACAATAGCCTGCGCTGGACGCTTAGTGCCATCACTTTCTATTATCTGTGCCTGTGTATCTGCATCCTCTCCTATCCAGATTCGATATCCGCCATCGGAAAGCATCATGCTTTCTGTAATCACATCATAAATCATCAGCTCTCTAAATGGAATTTTAATTGTCACTTCCTCAGCTTCATTTGCATGGAGCATAACAAATGCAAAACCGACAAGCTTTTTATCTGGTCGTGTAAGTGACGCTTCCTCCTTTGCCGCATAAATTTGGATAACCTTTGCACCATCACAATTTCCAGTATTTCGCACACGAAGCACAGCCTTAAGCTGCTCCTTTTCCTGCTCCACTGCGAAAATATCATATACAAACGAGGTATAGGACAATCCATATCCAAACGGATATTGTTTTTTGCCTCTATAATATTGATAAGTCTGGCGCGTGCGAATAATATCACATTCATTTTTTGCCGGAAGATCTTCAAATGATGAATACCATGTCATATTCAGTCTTCCTGATGGATTATATGAGCCAGACATAACATCTGCAATAGCTCTTCCCAGTTCCTGACAGCCAGACGGCGTAAAGAGAATGGCTTTTGCTTCCTGTAACGGCATCAGATCATGCGGATAGTTGCTTACAACAACAACGATCACCTGCTCATTCACCTTTTTCACAGCTTCAAACAATGCTATCTGAGCACTTGGAAGTCCATACTTCTCCCTGTCCTGTCCTATCTGACCATTGATCACTGGATTTGTTCCAAGTACAATAACTACTTTATCAGCCTCTGATGCTAAAGTCACTGCACGAGCCGTACCATCCCAAGTCTGCTCAATTCCAAATAATGCACGATTTTCGCCTGGCCAGCCAATGCCAACCTGCTCATCTGTTGCTGCACGAAGCATACCCTCGCTGTCCCAATACACATCACGTCCACGCCATGTTGTCAGGCGAAAACGTCCATCTGACAGCATCTCCACACAAAAGCATTCTTTTACATGACGCCCAAATGCCTCACTGCGGTTTGCAAATAACTTTCCATTCTCATCTACGCTTGTCAGATAGCATCCTGTCGATGCCGCCTGCAGATTCATTTTTCCCTGTCCCCAGTCAGTTATAACAAATTCCTCAGCCTCTGAGCGCGAACCAAGCGCCAGTCGTCCTTCTTGCGTCAGACAGACAAACCTCTCTCCACAACGAAGACAAAGACGCTTTTTTCCATCTGTGTAAGTCACACAATCTTCACCAAATGCATCTCTTATTCCTTCATACGGTGAAATACGATATGGCGGTATACCTCCATTCCAATCCTTAAACCATTCATTTGCCAATGGTCCTATCACTGCAATTTTTTCGTTTTCTTTTGGAGAAATAGGCAATATCTGTTCTTCATTTTTCAAAAGTACAATTGCCTCTCGTCCAGCCTGACGTGACAAAGCAGCATGATCACTGCCGCCTAAAAGTGATTCATCTGGATTTGCAAATGGATCATCTTCTTTTTTATTAAACATACCAAGACGAATCCTTGTCGCAAAGCTGCGGCGCACCGCCTGATTAATGTCCTGCATTGAAAGAAGATTTCTGTCGTAAGCACCGCGCACCGCTGCTTCCACAAACTCAGGCTCATCAGCAAAACAATCCACGCCTGCCTTTATTGCAAGAGCTACTGTATTTTCCCTGTCAGAAAAACGCTCATCCTGACACAGTTCTTCTAGCGAACATTCATTTCCAACGATATGACCGCTAAAACGCCACTCTTTACGAAGTACCTCCTGTAAATGATCGCCCAAAAGTGCTGGTGTGCCATTGATTGCATTACTTGCTGTCATAACGCCTTCTGCACCGCCTTCTATGATGCACCTGCGATACGGCTCCAAATAATATTCATAAAAGCTGCGCGGATCAATTGATACACGAAGTGGCCGATCTTCTGAATTATAACCGGTAAAATATTTAAGCGTAGCTGCTGTTTTTATATAGTTAGGATTATCACCACGCATCCCCTTTATATAAGCAGATGCCATTTGACCACCCAAATGTGGATCTTCGCCAAATCCTTCTTCTGTCCTTCCAAAACGTGGATCACGCTCTGGCTCCGCCATCGGTGCCCAACGACATAGACCGCCATGTTCACCCTCTCGATAATAGAGGATTCGTGCCTCATCTCCAACGGCTGCCCCCATTTTTTCCATAAGCTTAGTATCCCAAGTCTGACTCATACCAAACGGCTGTGGAAATGTCGTTGTAGGCTTCGGTGCTCCCCAGTTTACGCTTCGATCATGCTTTGCTTCCACACCATGAGCAGCTTCTTCACCCAGATAAGTACTTCGGATTCCAAGACGCGTCACTTCTGGTGTAAGCGTCGAGAACATCCTGCATTTTTCATCCAGATTCAGTGCCTCAAGCAGCCAGTCTAACCGTTCATTGATGTCAAGCGAGGCATCCCACAATGGTGTATTCTGGTTTTCCATAATTCTTCAGATCCTTTCACCTCAATAAATGAGAAAGATGCCGCAGGGAACTCTGCAGCATCTTCTTACTTCTTTTCAAGCTCCTTTATCGCAGCTACAACCTCAGCTGCATTCTTCTTTGAAATTCCTTTAGCCAAGCATGCATACTGCACCAGTTCTTCGAGAGATCCGTCAAACCAGAAATTCATGAATTGCTTTACCTGTGCTTCCAAAAACTTCTTATCATTGATTGCTGAAGAATAGTAGAACACACGTCCTTCTCTTCTTCCATTTACATAACCTTTTTCAATCAAATGTGCAATAAATGTACATACCGTTGAACGTTTCCAGTCCTTCTGGTATTTCTTTTCAAGTTCATCCATGATGCCAACCAGACCAATTTCATTATCAGCTTCCTGAATACATCGATAAACTAGCATTTCACAATCCGTAATATCCGAAAACAGCATAACTTCTCCCTCTCTTTCTCCTAATTTGTTGCTTAATGCAGGCTAAACTTCATAAGAAGCACAAAAACAAGAGCAAAACCAGCTAAAAACAAGAGCGCCTTAATTTTTCCAATTTCACCGCCTACGTAGAACAAAATACCAAATACGATAATCGCCACCACACATGCAAGCAGCAGGTACGCACCTGCAAATGTAACAATAATAGGTGAAATTACTGCACTAAGACCTATCATAAGCAATAATCCAAGATTTCCAGTAGCAAGTGTCAAATGCATTGATACTGGTTTTTGTGTGTTCATCCAGTACTTTCTTGCTACACGCACATACTCTGGAAGTACAAGGCCTACGCCGATCACAGCAACACCAAGCACACCCTGCTCTATGTTCAGCGCATGGGTAAGCGCTGCCGTATTATTCATAAGAAGAACACCGCCAAGACCTGCCAGTGCAAGTCCCACAAGTGTAAACACAATTGCCGGAACAAAATCCGTATCAGGACGGCGCTGAAGCTTACGGTTTTTTCCCATAAAATAAGGAAGCATCCACACAGTAAACGCTACTGCAAGAACACAAAGAAAAAGACCCATTCCCCTAGAGATCGTGCTTGCTGGATAACCTTTACTCCAGGTGTAGTTAGTACAAACAATCAGAATCACAACGCAAACAAGAAGAAGCACAAGATCGCGAAGTGCATTGCCTGCGAGACGGTACGTTCCAGTGATTCCAAGCATTCCATAGATCAAAAGAAGCTGCAGTACACCAGCTGTCAGCGCTGCTGTAAATACCATGTTCCCAAGACCTAATACACCACCTGAAATTGCTACGCTTAAAAATGGCATCAAGCTAAGTGCAAACCAGGAAAAAATTCGCTCCTGCGCATCGGATGTCGGTCCTTTTCTCATAATAGAAATTCCGCCTCCATTGACTAGCTTTGTACTAAATAACAGTAGAACATATCCTAATACCAATAATAAAATATTCGTTATCCCCATAGAAATAACCACGCCTTTCTGTACACATATATACTTATTCTACCTTTATCTACTATTGATTGTCAAGTAAAAAAGATAGCTGTCCGAAGAATTTTCGGACAGCTATGCATTCTTTTATATTTTATTAAGTATTCAGAAGCACATTCACAATCACTTTTGTTTTTAGATTTCAAACAGAAGATCGCCATATGTTGGCATCGGCCATACCTTGCGCTCTACTAATACCTCAAGCTTATCAACTGGTGCACGTAGCTCATCCATTGCTTCCTTTACAACATCCTTATAATAGAATGCCTGCTCTTTTCCTTCCATAGCAACAGCCTTTGCGTGAACATCACTTAACTTCTTTAATGCCTTATATGTTTCACCAAGAAGCTCGGCAATCTCATGAAGCATACCCTCCTGAGTGGAGATGTTTGCTGCTGCGTATGCAGACTTAATAGTATTTACAGATGCAGCCAGATTGTTCTCATACTTGATAACAGCCGGAATGATCTTCTTTGTTACCATATCAATCATTGTACCTGCTTCAATATTTAAAGTCTTGCTGTATGTCTCATAGAAGACTTCTGCACGAGCCTCAAGCTCTCTCTTTGTTAAGATGTGGAACTTCTCATACATCTCTACTGTCGTTGGCTCTGTAACAGACTTGATGGAGTCAACCCATGTCTTTACATTTGGAAGACCACGTCTTTCGGCCTCTGCAACCCACTCGTCAGTATATCCGTTTCCGTTAAAGTAGATATCCTTGTTCTCACGGATAAACTCTGCAGTCACTTCGCGAACAGCAACATCTGTGTGCTTACCTTCTCTAAGTTTTGCCTCAATTGCATCTGCTGCATCAGAGAATGCTTCTGCCATCATTGCATTTAATACAATGTTTGGCTCTGCAACGTTGCAGGATGAAGCAACCATTCTAAACTCAAAACGGTTTCCGGTAAATGCAAATGGTGATGTACGGTTACGGTCGGTCGGATCCTTATCAACAGCCGGGCACTCCTTTACACCAAGATCAAGCATTCCAGCTGGAATAGATGAATCTGCATATCCCTTTTCGATGATCTGATCAACTACACCACCAATCTGATCACCTAAGAAGATAGAAATAATTGCTGGCGGTGCCTCATTTGCACCCAAACGATGATCATTTCCTGGGTTAGAAGCAGCGGTACGAAGAAGAAGTGCATGCTTTTTCACTGCCTTCATAACGCAGCCAACAACTAACTGGAAGCGAGTATCAGTCTCTGGCTTCTTGCTTGGCTTAAACAGATTAATACCATCATCTGTGGAAAGAGACCAGTTGTTGTGCTTACCAGAACCATTTACGCCTGCAAATGGCTTCTCATGAAGCAAACATACAAGACCGTGACGTGTTGCAACCTTCTTTAAGGTATCCATTAAAAGCAGGTTGCTGTCTGCTGCAACGTTTGTCACAGAGAAAATCGGAGCAACCTCATGCTGTCCTGGCGCAACCTCGTTATGCTGTGTCTTTGCAGTGATACCAAATCTCCACAGCTCTTCGTTTAGCTCCTTCATAAAGGAACCAACACGCTCCGGCATTACACCAAAATACTGATCATCGAGCTCCTGTCCCTTTGGAGCCGGTGCGCCAAACAGTGTACGACCTGTAAATACAAGGTCATCTCTCTGTAAATATTTATCTCTGTCTACAATGAAATACTCCTGCTCAGGTCCAACACCTGCAGTCACCTTTGTAGATGTAGTGTTTCCTAACAGACGAAGAAGTCTGACACCCTGCTCACTTACTGCGTCCATAGAACGAAGAAGCGGTGTCTTTGCATCAAGTGCTTCACCTGTGTATGAGCAGAATGCTGCCGGGATACAAAGAATGGTTCCAATTGCATCCTCCTTTACGTAAATCGGTGAAGTCATATCCCATGAAGTGTAAGATCTTGCGCGAGAGGTATCACGAATACCACCTGACGGGAAGGATGAACCATCTGGCTCGGACTCACACAATTCTTTTCCGGTAAAATCCATCATGACCTTACCATCTTCATCTGGAAGCGAAACGAAGGAGTCATGCTTCTCTGCAGTAAGCATTGTCAGTGGTTCAAATACATGTGTAAAATGTGTTGCACCTTTCTCAATTGCCCAGTCTCTTACTGCCTGTGCAACGATGTCTGCAGATCCCTTATCCAGCTTGCACGCCTTCACTTCATTATAAACCTTCTTCGGAAGACGAGCCTTCATCTCAGCATCTGTAAAAACATTGTTGTTAAATAACTCTGTAATTCTGCCGCTCATGTTTTCAACCCTCTCATTCTATACTGATATAACGCTCTGTCTGCTGCCTTTTCTTCTGTTAAGCTATTCTGCAGAGCCACCTGACTGAACTGATATATTATCGACCACTTTACTATGATAAAGTAAAAGAAAGAGCGCCCTTATCAACTAAGATAAGAACGCCCTTGTTCCAGTCAGGTCGTGATTGTCTGTTTCAATCACTGATGACAATAAAATACACCTTTTCATTCAGAAAAGCAAGTGTTTTTCCAGAATCGTTTCACTTTTGTGAAATATTCCTCTTTTTCACACTAAACCTGAACGATAATTGTCTTATTTGTTTCAAGCCTTACCTACAGAACCGAACAGCTCCATCTTTTCCTTAACGGTAGCCTTGATTGCCTCAGCACCTGGTGCTAACAGCTTTCTTGGGTCAAAGCCCTTACCCTTCTGATCCTTGCCAGCCTCGATATACTCACGAGTAGCTGCTGCGAAGGACAACTGGCACTCTGTGTTTACATTGATCTTGGAAACGCCCAGAGAGATTGCCTTCTTAATCATGTCAGCCGGGATACCTGTACCACCGTGAAGAACAAGCGGCATATCGCCAACCTTCTCGCTTACTGCTGCCAGTGTCTCAAAGCTTAATCCCTTCCAGTTAGCCGGATATACACCGTGAATGTTTCCGATACCTGCTGCCAGCATGGTTACACCAAGATCAGCAATTTTCTTGCACTCTTCTGGATCTGCACACTCGCCCATACCTACAACGCCATCTTCCTCGCCGCCGATAGAACCAACTTCTGCCTCAAGAGACATTCCCATGCCCTTACATACAGCAACAAGCTCCTTGGTCTTCTCGATATTCTCTTCGATCGGCAGATGAGAACCATCAAACATGATGGAGGAGAAACCAGCCTTGATGCACTTATAGCATCCTTCATAGGTTCCATGATCCAGATGCAGAGCAACCGGAACAGTGATGTTCATTTCCTCAATCATAGCCTTTACCATAGCTGCTACTGTACCGAAACCGGTCATATACTTACCAGCACCCTCGGAAACACCAAGGATAACCGGGCTCTGCAGTTCCTGTGCGGTTGCAAGGATTGCCTTGGTCCACTCCAGGTTATTGATATTGAACTGGCCTACTGCATACTTGCCGGCCTTTGCTTTCTTAAGCATCTCTTCAGCTGTTACTAACATTGAAGTACCTCCTTTAATTGCTTGTGTGATTATTTTTTCACAATCTTCTGTAAGTATAGCATCTTCGCCGATAGATTTCAACTGGATAGTTACAAAAATTTAATGATTTCCTGTTTGCAGCACTTATTGACTTTTATACATAGGCACGGTATCATTTTAATTAAAAATAATATTCGCAGAAAGGCAATGATATGAAATTCAGCATGAAAAAGGATTCTCCTTTTCGCAACAACATTTTTCCGTGGCTTATCTACGGCTTTGGCACAGGCTTCTATATCATCCTATTACTTGTAAAGATGATTAAGCGTCCAGAACTGCTTTCCCCATGGATCACCATTTTACTTGCGGCTGCCGGCATAGCGCTTGGTGCAGTCTACATGATGTATTTAAAAAAGAAAGTAACAAACCGCCGTCCATACCTTTCTTTAAAACAGGGTATGATCATCGTGTGGGTCGTAGGTCTTTTATGTATTCTTTTGACTCAGATTTCCCACTGGACCTATTGGCTCTGTATTTTCCTGTCAGGAATGAGTGTTGGTTACTTCTTTATTTATATTCCTAAATTCATTGAGATCAAAAATTACCTG
>OGUP01001835.1_pt1 | contig 11330 bp, 9 predicted proteins | sample 1553661 | NCBI WGS metagenome assembly OGUP01 (sample SAMEA2580026, study PRJEB22360) | human gut metagenome | biome: human gut; feature: human-associated habitat; material: faeces | place: Denmark | collected 2008/2010
AGAATGAAAAATTCGCGGCGCATCTTGGCGCATTCTTATCTGGAAATAGTATAAGCCTAAGCCGGTGTTTCCTATGGGGAGCGCCGGCTTTTTACTTGTGCGAAAAATGGAACTTATTCGCTAATTTGTTTCTATTCTTTTGATTCGGAATTCTGTATAATCTTCTTATCTTGATGGATGGGAGGAATATCCCCATGAACGCACAAAACTGGAACACGGATTGGCAGTTTGAGGCTGTGCAGACGGGCAGAAGCTATCCCGTCACGCTGCCCCATGACGGCATGATTCATACCGATCGTGACCCTTCCATCCGCAATTACTTTTTGTCCGCCGGATTTCTGGGGGAAACCTACCAATATACCAAGCGCTTCTTTGCGCCCGCGCAGTGGCAGGGGAAAACGGTTCTTGTCGAGCTGGAAAGCGTATACTGCAACACGACGGTTGCCCTGAACGGCAAGCAGCTTGCCGACCATCCTTATGGCTTTACGCCAATCGTAGTGGATTTGACCGATCAATTGCGTTTTGGTGAGCACAACCTGCTGACCGTTACCGCAGACGTACCCCGGGAGGAACATAACCGCTGGTACACGGGTGGTGGAATCTATCGTCCCGTCAACTTGTTTGTGGCTGATAAGCGACATATCGACCTGTACGGGCTGAAAATCACGACGCTCTCCATCCATCCCGCGAGGATTCGGGTGGACGTGCATCATACCGGCGGAGAGAAAATCCACGTAGCCATTTATGACGGCCGCCAGCTCATTGCCGAGGTCAGCGGCCAGGCGCCCTTTGAAATCAACGTGCCGGACGCGAAGCTGTGGAGCGCTGAAATGCCACATCTCTACCAAGCCAGGGCCGAGTTGATCGCCCAGGGAAGCGTTGTGGATACGGCGGAGGAGACCTTCGGCATCCGCACGGTGACCGTTCAGCCGGAGAAAGGGCTGCTGGTTAACGGCGTCCCCACCTTCTTACGGGGCGGCTGCATCCATAACGATAATGGCGTGATCGGCGTCATCAACAATGACGTAACCGAGCTTCGCCGGGCGTGGAATATCAAGCGTGCAGGATTCAATGCCATCCGCTCCGCGCACCATCCCATGAGCCGCAGCCTGATGAAAGCCTGCGATGAAGTGGGGCTTTATGTGATGGACGAGGCTTTCGACAGCTGGTATCGACCCAAGGTGATGAACCCCTATGTGAAGCGGTTCATGGACAGCTACCTATCCGATACCCGCCTCATGGTGCAGGACGCTTACAACCACCCTTCAGTGATCATGTACTCCATCGGCAATGAGATTCCCGAGGCTGGCGGCGTGAAGGGGGTGCGTATCGGGAAATCTATCATCAGCACCATTCGGGAGATGGACGATACGCGGCTGATTACCTTCTGCCCCAGCGTCCATTGGCTCCGGGAATACGTTGACGGCACGCCCTATCTGACGGTGGATGAGGACGAATGGATGACCCAGAGTGAGGAAAACCGTCAGGCTGATTGGAAGCATTATCTGGGTGTGTTCATGGGTGCGGCGGCCAACATCCCGGACAGCGAGAAAAACGAGCCTTACCCACCCACCTACATCCGCATGGATGAGGATGCAACCAAGCATCTCTACCCCGCGCTGGACGTGGCTGGATACAACTATTATGAGGACAAATACGAAACGCTCCACGCGCTGCACCCGGAGCGCGTGCTGCTGGGCACAGAAACCCGCGGCGACCGCATCGTCGATACCATGCGCTTTGCTAAGGAGCATCCCTATTTGATCGGCGATTTCATCTGGACGCTACAGGATCATCTGGGCGAATGCAACACCTGCAACGAGCGCTACGGCAAGCTGCCAGAGGATGACCGGCCCAAGAATCTGCGGGGCAAGGATTATCCGTGGCTGCTCAATCACGGCGGCGTGGTCGATCTGCTGGGGAAGCCGCTGCCCGCCATTCATCGGTATGAGCTGGCCTGGGGCGGTCACGGATTGTGGCTGGCGGCGCAGGTGCCCGTTCATGATGGCGTTGTCCCCACCTATTCCTCCTATTTGTGGACGGATACCATTGAAAGCTGGAGCTTTGACGGCTGCGAGGGAAAGCCTACCTGGATTGACGTTTATACCGACGCGGCGGAAGCGGAGGTCTTTGTGAACGGCTCCTCCCTTGGCCGAACGCCCGTCGTCGACTTCTTTGCCAAGTTCCCCGCCGCTTACGAAACCGGCGAGGTGCTGGCTGTCGGCTATGACGCAGATGGTCATGAGCTGTATCGGAATACGCTGGCAACGGCAAGTTCGGAAACGATACTGACGGCGGTACCGAACAAAAAGAAGCTGATCGCTGACGGTGAGGATTTCAGCTTTATCGACATCGCCGTGACAGATCGGCAGGGAATCGTCAAAGCCTGGCCGGAAAGGGTCGTTTCGATTCAGGTGGACGGCGCAGGAACATTGGCTGGCTTTGGCAGTGCCAATCCTGTCAATGCCGAGCGGTTCGATCAGAATCACCATACCACCTATCAAGGAAGATTGCAGGCCGTTATCCGCAGCGCCCGGACGGCGGGCAACGTTCGTGTATTGCTTTCCGCCGAGGGCTTGGAACCTGTTACCATCACCATTCCAGTCAAGGAGGCCGCTCATGAGTAACCGTTATCGCGACGCCAGCCTGAGTCCGGAGGAAAGAACGGAGGATCTGCTGGCGCAAATGACGCTGGATGAGAAGCTGGCCCAGCTTCAATGCCATTTTTTCGCCCATGGCGATCTGCAAAAGGACACAAGATACGGTATCGGACAGGTCAGCACGCTGGAATTCCGGCAGGCGCTGTCCCTGGAGGAAGCAGCGGGCATCCAACGGGAAATCCAGGAAACGGTGATGAAAAACAGCCGTTTCGGGATTCCCGCCGTGTTCCACATGGAGGGTCTGTGCGGGGCACTGGTGCAGGACGCCACCAGCTTCCCGGCAGGGATTGGCCGCGGCGCTTCCTTTGACCCCGCGCTGGAAGAAAAGATCGGCGAGATCGTCAGCCGACAGGAGCGCGCACTGGGCATCACCCAGATTCTGGCCCCCGTGCTGGACATCAACCGGGAACCGCGCATGGGCCGGGAAGGCGAAACCTACGGCGAGGATTCCACGCTGGCAGCAGCCATGGGCAGCGCCTACACCCGCGGCGTCCAGAAGCAGGGTGAGGGCGAGTGCAGGGCTGAATCGGTTGCCAAGCATTATATGGGGTTTCATCAGTCGGAGGGCGGCATTCATGGCACGGTCTGCAGTATTCCCGAAAGGCTGCTACGGGAGGTCTACGGTCTGCCCTTCCAGGCAGCCATCGCGGAGGAAAACCTGCGGGGTGTGATGCCCTGCTATTGCAGCATCGGCGGCGAGCCGGTGTCCGCCTCCGAGCATCTGCTGACCCAGATTCTGCGCCAGGAGATGGGCTTTGACGGCGTGGCCGTGGCCGATTACGGCGCCGTGAGCAATGTGCATCATACGCAGAAGCTCTACGAAACCGAGGCCGAGGCCGGGCTGGCCTGCCTGTCCGCGGGCATGGATGTGGAGCTTCCCGACACAGTGTGCTTCAATGAAGAAATGAAAGCTATGTTCGCACAGGGAAAAGCGGACATGGCACTGCTCGACCAAGCGGTGCGAAGGGTATTGCGGGCCAAATTCCGCATGGGCCTGTTTGAACATCCCTTTGCCCTGACGGGAAGCGCATTGTCGGAGATGGTTCATCATCCGGAGGATGAGCTGATTACGCTGCAAAGCGCCCTGGAATCCCTGGTGCTGCTAAAAAACGACAACCACGTGCTTCCCGTTGGAAAGAATGTCAGGAAGATTGCCCTGATCGGCCCTCACGCGGACAACGCACGGCATTTCTTTGGCGGATACACCCATCTGTCCATGGTAGAAGCCATTCATGCGGTCATGAACAGCCTGGCCGGGGTGGATGCCTCCAACACGGAGCGCAAGCCCATGCTCACCGTGCCAGGTACGCAGGTGCAGAGCGACGAAACGGAGGAGTTTGCGCAGATTGGGCGGCAAATCAAGCCGGACTGCCCCAGCCTGCTTGCAAAGCTCACATCTTCGCTGCCCGACGCGGAAATCACCTATGCTTACGGCTATCCCATCGCTGGCGCGGACGAAAGCCATTTTGCTGAGGCTTTGCAGGCCGCTGCCGGGGCTGATCTGGTCATTCTGACGCTGGGCGGCAAGCACGGCTCCGGTTCCGTGGCCACCATGGGCGAGGGCGTGGACGCGACGGACATTAACCTGCCGCGGTGTCAGGATGCTTTCATCCGGGCAGCTGCCAACCTGCACAAGCCGATGATCGGCATTCACTTCGGCGGGCGACCCATTTCCAGCGATGCGGCGGATGAATGCCTGGATGCCATCCTGGAAGCCTGGAATCCCTCCGAAATGGGCGCGGAGGCACTGACGCGGGTGCTGACAGGGGAAACTGCCCCCAGCGGCCGTATGCCAGTGACCACCGCCCGCAGCGCAGGGCAAATCCCCGTGTATTACAATCACCCCAACGGTTCCTCTTGGCATCAGGGCGACAGCATCGGCTTCCAGGAATATGTGGATATGCCGCATCGGCCCCGGTACTACTTCGGTCAGGGCCTGAGCTATACGACCTTTGCCTATGATGGTTTGCACATCAACAAGGAGGAGGTTGCCCCACGGGAGGAAATCACCGTGTCCTGCCAGGTGACCAACACGGGCAGCCGGGCAGGCACGGAGGTTGTTCAGCTGTACCTGCGGGACGAGCAGGCCTGTATGGTTCGCCCGGTGCAGGAACTGGTAGGTTTCGCCCGCGTGGCGTTGGAGCCAGGCGAAAGCCGTCAGGTGTGCTTCACCTTCCGGCCGGATCGCATGGCGTTTCTCAATCGGGAGATGCGCTGGTTGGTCGAAAAGGGGATGATCGGTGTGCGGATCGGCGCTTCCTCGGAGGACATCCGTTTACGCGGCGCATTCCGCATTCGGGAAAGCGCCATCATCCAGGGGCGGGAACGCTGTTTCTATGCAAAGACTGACATTTTTTGAGGAGGAAATGCAAATGAAGGATTACCTTGGGTATACGGGTAAGGTATGTGTGGTAACTGGCGCGGCCAGCGGTATGGGTAAGGCCACGGCGGAGATGCTGGTGGATTTGGGCGCAATGGTCTACGCCCTGGACTGGGCTGAGGTCAAGGTAGAGGGCATTACAGCCTATCTGCATACGGATTTGAGCAAAAAGGAATCCATCGACGCGGCTTTCGCTCAGATTCCCGACCACATCGACTGCTATTTCGGCATTGCTGGCGTGTCTGGCCTCGGCACGGACTTCCTGACCACAACCAAAATTGACCTGATTTCCAACAAGTACATCAGCGAGTGCATTCTTACCGCACGCATGACGGAAGGCGGCGCGATTGCTTACATGACGTCCACCGCCGGCATCGGCTGGGAGCAGGAGGGCAACAAGCGGCACTATCTGCCCGTGGTGGAAGCGGAAGGCTGGGATGGCGCGGTGGCCGCGCTGGAAAAAACGCCGCTGATTCATCTGCCGGGCAACCTGGGTTATTCCTTCTCCAAACTGGCCATGAACTACCTGGTGGCAAAGCAGCAGGCGCTTTTCGCGGCCAGGAAAATTCGTGTCAACGCGGTTTTGCCCGGTTCTACGGACACTGGCCTGAAGGGCGATTTCCTAAAGCTGACTGGCAGGGCGGGGCGTCTGCTCGCCTTTACCGGCCATGCGCACCGTCTGGCCGCCAGCGAGGAAATGGCGATGCCCATTGTGTTCCAGTGCAGCAACATGGGCAGCTATTTGTCCGGCGATTTGATGGTGGTGGATTACGGCTCCTCGCTGGAGGTGGAAGCGGGCATTCGCCCCAACGCTATGGCCTTCACCTTCGATATGATTCTGGAGAAAATGGCTGCAATGCATAAGTGAAATCTGCCGAAACGAGGAAACAGCGATGTGGAATGAGGTACAGTGGATCAAAATACCCGACATGGAGCTTCGCAACAAGCAGATTCTTCATGGTGATCTGGGCGGTCGGTTCGCGTATTTCCGCTTGGAACAGGAATTGCCGGCGGATGCGCGCTTGACAGCCCGGATCACGGCTGTTTCCCGTTATCGGCTCTGGGTCAACGATCAAGCCGTGCTGTCCGGCTCCTGCAAGGGCGATCTGAACCGACAATATTATGAAACAGTCTCGCTGACGCCCTATCTGCATGCCGGGAAAAACGTGTTTGCCGTTCAGGTGCTGTATAACGATCCCGACATTGCCAGGGATCAAACAGATGAACGCGCGGCCATTTACGGCGTGGTGGGTGCTGGAAACTGCCATGCTCTGGCCATTGACGGCGACATCACCGATGCTTTTGGCCGCGTGATTGGCACCATTTCCACGGGAAAAGCGCTCTGGCGGGTGTGGCTGGATCACACCTTCTATCTCAAATCATCGGAGTATACCGTCTATTTAGGCGCTACGGAGGAAAGCGTTGATGCCCGGCGTTCGCCGCTCGAATGGAAACGCCTGGACTTTGACGCTTCCTCTTGGTCGCTTGCCTGCGCCTCCGGGCCAGTCATGCCCTCCGCGCTTTTTCAGAGCGTCGGGCTAATTCCCAGAGTTCACCTGATGCCACGAGAGATTCCGCTGATGGAGGAAACGGAATGCGCCTTTGCGCGGGTCATCCGCAGAAAAAATGACTTGGTGCTTGACGCCGGAGTGGAAGTGAACGGTTATCCCCGCTTCTCTTTCAACGGGAATGCTGGCACAGAAATCACCGTGACCTATCTGGAGCGCTTCGGAAACGGCGCGGACGGCGCCCGCATTGATGATATGGGCGGAACGGTGGAAGGCAGGGCCGATCATATCATTTTGAATGGTCATCTCGTCAACTATGAGCCGTTCTGGGTGCGTACCTTCCGCTACATTGTCGTCAAATCATCCGACGGTAAGCTGCCGGAAATGCCCGCGGCGCAGGTTTATCGAAAAACAGGTTATCCTCTGTCTGTGGAATCCACGGTGGATTCATCCACGCCCTGGGTCGGGCAGCTTTGGGGCATCTGCCTGAGAACGCTCCAAAACTGCATGCTGGAAACCTACATGGATTGTCCGTACTACGAACAGCTGCAATTCATCATGGATACCCGGCTGCAAATGCTTTTTACCTATGCGGTAAGCCGTGACGCCCGGTTGGCAAAAAAGGCGCTGCTGGATTTCCACTGCGGCATGCGACCGGAGGGCTTGCTGCCCGGCAAAACGCCCACGGCCTATTGTCAGGTGATCTCCACCTTTTCTCTGCACTATGTCTATGCCTTATGGGAATATGTGGAACACACAGGCGATCTGGCGCTGGGCCGATGCTATCGCACGGACATTGACCGCATCCTTGATTACTATGAGAGCAAGCGGGATGAAACCGGGCTGGTAGGAAAGATCACCCCCTGGGCCTTTATGGACTGGCAGGATGATTGGAAGGATTTATCTGGCGTATCCCCCGCGTACTTTGAAGGCTCCAGCACCATCATCAATTTGATGTACGCATGGGCCTTGGCGTGCGGCGCGAAGCTCTATGAGGCCACGGGCCGTCCTGGAACGGCCATGGAATACCGCAAGCGTCGTGCGGAAATTCTCGAAAAAGTGCGAGCTTTGTGCTTCAGCGAGGAAGCAGGAATGCTCCGCGAAGGTCCGAATTGCAGGCAGTTTACACGACACGCCCAGGCCTGGGCGGTCATCAACGGACTGTTTGATCCCGCCCAGAGCCGCACAGCATTGAAAAACGCGCTGGCTTGTCCACCTTGCTCTTTTGCCGCTTCCTACGAATGGTTCCGTGCGCTGGAACAGGCGGGCATGGAGGACGAAATGCGGCAGAGTCTGGATGCGTGGATTGGGCTGATTGACCGAGGCAATACAACCTGTCCAGAAGAGCCTCGTCATCCCCGCAGCGAATGCCATGCCTGGAGTGCGCTGCCCTTATATGAGTTGACGCGCACCATGGCGGGGGTTCGCCCGGAAGGTCACCGAGTTGTTATCATGCCGCACCTGTATGATTTGGATGATCTTTCGGGCACGGCAATCACGCCTTCCGGTCCGGTTCACTACTGTTATCAGAAATGCGCTAATGGACAATGGCGCTACGAGGTGCAGCTTCCTGAAAACACGGAAGGATTGTTCATTACGCCCTCTGGCAGGCGGATTCCCTTCACCGGGCAGCTGCTCATTACGGTATAAGGAAGGTCAAGAACTTGCTCCTCATCATGATTTATCTGGTGTTCTTCTCCGTCGGACTGCCCAATTCGATGCTGGGCGCTGCATGGCCATCCATTCAGGGAGAGCTTAGTGCTTCGGCGGAGTGGATGGGCATTATCGCCGCGATCTGCGCGGGAGGAACCATTTTATCCAGTTTGCTTTGCGTCCGCATTGTGAACCGCCTTGGTACAAGCCGGACAATCTTTTGCAGCCTCCTGTTGACCGTTGCGGGGCTGATTGGTTATCTGGCAGCGTCCTCTCCCTATATGATTTGTGCGGCAAGCCTACTGATCGGTTCAAGCGCCGGATGTCTTGTGGCTACATTGAACGCCTATCTTTCGTTGCACTATGAAGCGCGGCATCTAAACTGGGTGCATTGCTTTTGGGGCGTTGGCAGTATGGTTGGCCCCGCTTTGCTGACGCTCAGTTATCAGATGAACCACACTTGGCGAGGCGGCTATGTGTTCGCTGCCTGCTGCGTGGGGCTGATTTCCGTTTTCTTTACCTTTACACTTCCGCGCTGGAAAGCAAGCCGCGCATCCTCTGAAAATGTTGGAGATTCTGCTGGCGAAGGCTTTGTTTCCAATGGCGAAGCAATGCGCATGCCTGGCGTTAAGACAATACTGCTGCTGTTTCTTTCGTATTACGCCGCGGAGTCCTGTATGACCCTTTGGATTACTTCCTTTGCCGGGGAAGTCTATGCACTGTCCGAGAGTCAGGCGGCGTTGATGTCCAGCCTCTTCTTTTTGGGTATTACCGCTGGACGAGGGGTTTCTGGGTTTGTTAATATGCGATTCAGCAGCTTCACATTGGTGCGGTGCAGTGTCATCCTCATGCTGACGGGGATTTTGGTACTGCTGTTGGGTTCCGGCTATATCATGTGTGTCATCGGTGTGCTATTGACTGGCCTTGGGTGCGCGTCCATCAATCCCTGCATAGTTCATGAGCTTCCGTTGCTGGTTGGCAGACGCGCCAGTCAGTCGGTAACAGCCCTTCAACAAGCGGCATCCTCTCTCGGCTCTATGCTTATGCCTCTTGTGACGGGTTTCCTTTTTGGGCGCTTGGGCGTAGCGCTGATGCCCTGGTGGATGCTTTGCTTTGCCGCTGCATTGTTTATCTTGCTGCGTATGGTAGAGCGGAGGAGAAACACGAAAGTGAATTGACTTGTATCGACACATCGACTGAGGAGGTACGCTACCATACTGCCGAACTTCAATGCTTTCTATTGAACAAGTCGATTAGGGCTGCCTTTGGACGTTCACATGCTTGAAAACGATACCGGGGAATACCTGTGCTTTTTACGTTGGAGGTTTGCATCGGGAACCCGTGAAGAAATCCATATACTGTATGTTGAAAAACTGATCGAATCCCACTTTGCCATAGTCTCATTGGATGATCGGATGTAGCCGTGGGGGATAATGTTTAGTATGTATATCCTGCCTCGTTTTCTGCTTATGATACGATCAATTGTCTTGGCAATTAACAAAATATACTTTGCTTTGGTCTCAGCGTAGAATTGCCCCGTATGTTTGCGGCAAAAAAAAGTGATGCAAAAGGACACCTGTGAACAAAATATGAACGAGTGCAAGAATATGCAATCGGTTCCTTTCCTTCCCTTGGTTGCTTATCAGCAAACGGGAAATCCACTGTCAACAATGTGCATAAGTACAGGCGAACCCCTTGTTGTTGACTGAGGGATTTCCTGTCTGCTATCCTCTTTACAAGGGAAGGATGGTAAGGCTATACACGATTCCTACATTTTTATCGAAGACCTTCTGTTCACTTTTCGTGACCGAATGCATCAATTCTAAGGCAATACCGCACAAATGAGTTGGTGCGGAGGCGAAAAAAGCATCGCCTACGCTGCCAACTCATTTGTGCGGTATTGCCCTAAAAGATGTAAATACCATTACGACTGTTGATACATCAACGCAGGGAGCTTCATGGGATGGCGAAATCATGTCGTTGACAAGGTTGGTTCAGAACATTGCAGTAAAGACGCCTGATGGATCATATGTGGATCTGCCGAACGAAGAAATTCTTTGGGGCTACTTTACTTTGCAGGATGCCGTTGATTTTGCACGCTATGCCGTTGAAACAATGATAAATACCATGCGTTTCAAGAATGTTGTTGAAACAGTAGGGGGAAATGTTGATATTCTTGTGATCACACCTGACGAAACAAAGTGGTTGCAAAAGACTGAGCTCAAGTGAGGTGACAAACATATGTTTTTTACTAATGTAAAAGAATCCGGCCTTGAATCCCTCCTCGTCAACTGGCTGGTCAATCACAATGGTTACGAGCAGGGGCAAAACCGCGATTACAACACGGAATACGCCCTTGATACCACGCGCCTGTTCCGCTTCTTAAAAAACACTCAGCCGGACGCGGTGAAAAAGCGCCAATTGGAAACAATCCACAAAAAACGGCGCAGTTTCTCGCCCGTGTCCGCGATGAAATCACCAAGCGCGGCATTGTTGACGTGCTGCGCAAAGGCATCAAGGCTTATCCCGCCAGCCTCATCATGTTCTATATGACGCCCGCGTAAATAACCCCGCCGCCGCAGCGCTGTATGCAAAGAACATCTTCAGCGTTACGCGCCAGCTCCATTTCTCGCCCGACGCCACGAAGCTGTCGCTGGATCTGTGCATCTTCGTCAACGGCCTGCCGGTCATCACCTTCGAGCTGAAAAACCAGCTGACCAAGCAGAACGTGGACGATGCGGTCTATCAGTACCAGCATGCCCGCAGCCCGAAGGAGCTGCTGTTCCAATTCACCCGCTGCATGGTTCACTTCGCCGTGGACGATGCGCAGGTTAAGTTCTGCACCCGCCTGCAGGGCAAGGAGAGCTGGTTTCTGCCCTTCAACAAGGGCTAAAAGGACGGCGCAGGCAATCCGCCCAACCCGGACGGCCTGATGACGGATTACCTGTGGAAGCAGATTCTGACCAAGGACATGCTCTCGCGCATCATCGAGAACTACGCCACGCTGGTCGAGGAAAAGGACGAGGAAACCGGCAAAACCCGGTACAAGCAAATCTTCCCGCGCTATCATCAGCTGACGGCGGTGGAAAGCCTGCTGGCTGATGTGAAGAAGAACGGCGTCGGCAATCG
>OGUP01001836.1_pt1 | contig 11329 bp, 4 predicted proteins | sample 1553661 | NCBI WGS metagenome assembly OGUP01 (sample SAMEA2580026, study PRJEB22360) | human gut metagenome | biome: human gut; feature: human-associated habitat; material: faeces | place: Denmark | collected 2008/2010
AGTATCTAAGACGAAGTCAAAGATTACGAATAAGCCGAGTGCAAAAGCAAATTTTTATTTGCATTTTGCCGAGGCGGAGTATCTGAAACCGAGTTAAAAATACGAATTTATCCGTATCGGAGTACTGCTCCGGATTACAAAGAACCCGCAAAAGATCGGAACACGACGCATCCGATTTACGACAGACTCATGGATCTCTGTATCCGGAACTGCGGGATACCCCGCCCGATCAAAGAATTCCTCGAAATACCGATAAAAATCGAACATTGCGAAGTATTCCCCCTCCGACCGAGTGCTGCTGAAGTCTGAAAAGCGGGATGAAGCTTTGCAAAGTAAGATGCCCCGCATACAAAAAGCGACGTTCCGGAAAACCGGAACGTCGCCGAATGTGGAGGTGGCGGGAGTCGAACCCGCGTCCAAACAAGGAACCCGAAAGCTTTCTACACGCTTATCCGCCGTTTCGTCCTTCTATCCGGGTCTGGCAGGCGGCAACCTAACCCGGATCCCAGTTCCTGAATTTTCGCACGACGGCCGGAACCCTCCGCCGTACTATCTCTAAATGATCGATACCCCGTATGGAAAACCGTTAAAGAGCGGAACGGCCTTCCGGGATACTCGTCGTCAAACCGCCTTGGATCCAACGATTAAGCCAATTTTCCTTGAAAATTAGGCAGCGAGTGCATAGCTATTATTGCCATTTGTAGTTCGAGTGTTGATATTTACGAGCCACCACACAATGCTCGACGTGCTTACAATCAAACTCTGCCTGCTGTCAAAACCGGTCACCCCCTTCGTAGGGATAGAATTTCATTGAAGTGAGTACAAAGATACGAAAAACCGGGCAGAAAGCCAAATTTATCGGAACTTTACCAAAATGTCCTCGTCACTATTGAAAGTTTTATACGGAACCAATCAATCGCCATATACCATATAAAGTTGGAATATAGCACAACCAATTTGAAGAATAGCTATAATTAAATGCCAATAACTGGGATAAATCTTTTCTATTTCATTATTCGGATCCGTTTTTTTCATCTTCAGACCAATAATGAACCAAAGTAAACTAAGACCTCCAGTAAGAAAAAGGAAAAAAACCATTCTTCAATTATATTAACCAACGAATTATATATTGGTATTAAGCAAAGGGCCTAACAATCATACAATATATAGCACAAGCATAAAAAAAATAGCCACAAACAGATGCAAAAAATTCGGATAAAACTTTTCCGTTTCATCTTTGAACTCTGCTTTTTTTTGCCTTAAACGCAAAATAAAAAAAAGCAAACTAATACTCCCAAAAAAAAATACATAAAAAAGCCATTGCTACTGTCAATGATGTTCCACCACCTAATGCAGACATTACCTGCACGTATCGATATAACACCGAAAATTCGTCTGCTTATTTTCCAAAGGCCCCACCTCTGCCTTGCGCGCATCCAACATAAAAATTCACCCGATCGGCATTGCATACAAGAATATTTTCACGTACCATGCCTGCGGAACCGCTACCGTTTCAGATGCTTACGCAGCTTCTTTTTCAGAACATCCCCCGTTAATGGTTTGGCAATATAATCATCGCACCCGACATCGAGCGCTTTCGCACGGTCGCTGTCGTATGCATATGCTGTGACGGCAATGATGGGAACGGAACTTCCCGCCTCCCGAATCTGCCGCGTAGCTTCCAAACCATCCATAACGGGCATCTTCATATCCATCAACACCACATCCGGAGCGAACTCCCGGCACATGCGCACCGCTTCCGCTCCGTTATGGGCCCGAAGCACTTCATACCCTTTCTTAAGAATCAGCGACACCAGCAGAAAATTGCTGTCGGTATCTTCGGCAACGAGAACGACGGGCATTTTCCCCTCCGAAACGCCTGGTTGCCGCATCTCCGCATCGGAAGCAACCGCCGACACAGACCGGGTCCGGATGTAAGGATGCGTAAACCAAAAACAAGAACCCTTTCCCGGTTCGGAGTTCAGGCCGATACGACCGCCCATCTGTTCGACGATACTCTTGCTGATGGCCAGTCCCAACCCGGTCCCCTGGACAAAACTGTTGAGTTTCACGAAACGCTCGAAGACAGACTCCTGCTCCTGCTCGGGAATCCCGGTACCGGTGTCTTCGACATAAAAGGTAAGCATCATCCCGTCATCGCACCGGTAGCCTAATGTCACAGACCCTTCACGAGTGAATTTCAACGCATTATTAATAAAATTAATCAACACCTGCGTAATCCGGGTCTTGTCGCCTACCAACCGACATTCGGGCAGATGATCGCCGAAACGCAACTCCACCGGTTTATCCAGGACCTTGAGGCTCAACGACCGTACAATCTCCTGACACATCTGATTCACATCGAATTCCACATCGTTGAATTCGAGCGTTCCGGCTTCGATCTTCGACAAATCGAGAATGTCGGAAATCAGCTTCAACAACAATTCGTTATTTTCCTGAACAATGGCTACATACTCCCGTCGTTCGTCGGGATCTTCGGTTTCAGCGATCAGATTCGAAAAGCCGACGATGGCATTCAGTGGCGTGCGGATTTCATGGCTCATATTAGCCAGAAAAGCCGATTTCAGACGATCGCTCACTTCGGCTTTGTTCTTCGCTTCGATCAAATTCTTCTCCGTTTCCTTCAACTCGGTAATGTCGTAATTGACACACACCATTTCGATCTTCGAAGGATCGTTATTCAGGGGATTGCGCATCACATTGATACGGGTCCACTTCTGTCGTCCGTCCGCATCGATCCGAAGATCATGGCTGAAACTGTCGATCTCGCCGGCTTTCACCTGTCGGATGGACTCCAGAACTTCAGCCCGGTCGGAGGAATTGACATGTTTATACACACCGAGGATCTGATCGAGCGGCGTATCCTCCTTCTCGCCCAGGTTATAATACCACTGCGGCACGCCATACCCCTCTTTCGAAACCAGGTCGAAGCGACAGTATCCGACCTTGCCGAAACGACTGACCAGCGAAAACGAGCTTTCGAACTCCGCGATACGACTATGCGCCCGATTGATTTCCGTATTGTCGATATTGATCAGGAAGAAATTGCTCAACCGCCCCTGCGCATCGTAAAGCATACACACCGAACTGTATATTTCGAGGCGGCCCTGCTTGGAGGTAACATAATAACCGTTCAAACGATCGAAGGGATAATACGCCTTGAACGAGAACTCCTCCCGGTTCCGCACCCGGCGCCAGACCTCCTCGTCGAGAATGGGATTCTTGAAAAAATCGACCCCGAGCACATCCTCCTTGTCCCGAATCCCGAAAATCTCCAGATCCTTGTTATTCAGATCGACGAGCAAGCCGTTCCTGTCGTACAGTTCGATACCGACGGGAATATTGTCATAAATATTACGCAATAGCTTTTCACTGCGGTCGAGCGCCTCGTGCGTTTCATACATTTCGGTCATATCCGAAAGCAGGCAAATCACCTCCTCGGGAGTGGTCGAATACATAACGACATGAACATACCGGCCGGAAGCCAACAAACGGACCTCCTTTTCGACATGCAGCTCCACCTGCAATACTTTGGCGAAAACTTTCAGGTACTCGGGCATATCTTCGATCTCCAGCTCGCTCGCCAGCCGCCCCACATAGTCAGCTTGGGATTTTCCGATAATCTTTTCCGCAGCATAATTCGAATCGAGCACCTTGTAATCGACCGGCGTCCCCGTCTTGTCGTAAATCATCCGGAAACGGACATACCCCAGCGGCATGTACCGGTAGAGGTTTTGCAAATAATCGCGTTCGATTTGCGCCTCCCGCTTCGAACGCTGCAATTCGATACAGATATTGATGATATTGACCAGTGATGCGAACCATTGGTAATCCTCGTTCTGCCAATCGCGGTGCTCCCCGATCACATCGATTCCCGCATACCCCCAAAGTTTATCACGAAATGTCATCGGCAGCACAAACAGCGAACCGATATTTTGTGCAGCCAGAATATCATGCTCGTTCCTTGCCCGGGAAGGAAGGTCGTCCAAACAGGAAAGAGCAATAGGACTCCTTTTTTCGAGCTGCTCGACCCACCAGGGGGTTTCGTCCATCGAAAGTCGATCGAACCGATCCCGGCCGCTCTCCACGCCCTTGTCCGTCACTTCGTACGTATAAATATGCCTGCGGTTATCCCAGTCGAACTCCGCGATATAGGTCCGGCTGCCACGAAATATCTTGAGGACATCGGTCAGAACCTTGTTGATCGCCTCGTCGATGGAACCAATATGAAGGAAAGAAAGCAGCGTATGCGAAATATTGTTCAACCGATAAAGAAGCGTATTCATCCGCTCGATCGAGCAAAGATCGACCGGCAAAGCCTCCCTTTCGCTGATTTCCTGGGCATATCCCGAAACAACCAGCCCCTTGTCGGCTGCCGTTTCCCGGCGCAGGACCTTCCAGCGGAACCACACCTCACCCCGGGGACCACACAGCGAAAAAATCTGCTCGGCGGAGAACAGGCTCGCATCCGTGGACATCAGGCTTTTGAGCGAAGCCCGGAACGGCTCTCCGACCGACTGCAGAAAACGGTCGTAACCGATCTCGGACTCCTCAGTTCCTATCGTCTTACAGAGATAATCGGACAACAAAAGAACCCGTCGGGCCATATCTACTTTCCACCACCCGATCTTCGTATCCCACAATATCTCCTGCAACATGGATTCACTTCCCATTATCCCCTTATTGTCAATTTATACCATAATTAATAACAAAAATACTATTCATTACCGGGAGTTCCAAAAAAAATACGGATTATTGTCCGGCACGATGACCGAAACAGACTATTTTTCGGACATTTTCATTACCTTTGTGGAAGGTAGGATATGATCGGTGTAAAAAACAGAAGAGTTTGTTTTATTCTGCCTTCATTTTCATTACCTTTGCTCCCGTCCGAATCGGAGTGCGACGGCACGAAACGAAGAACATTCGTCCTGCATCGGCCGATCGGCACACACGGACACCACGAACCTTTCAACCAACTCGACTCATGGGCGAACAAAACGTAATCCGGCTGCGCGGCGTAACGATATACCACACGGACGATCCTTTCGGCAGCCGCTCCGAAAAAAAGTTGCTGCAACAGGGAGAACTGATCTTGTCCGATCTGAATTTCGACATCAACGCCGGTGAATTCGTCTATCTGATCGGGCGTGTGGGAAGCGGTAAAAGCTCCTTACTCAAAACTTTATATGCCGAGCTTCAACTCATTGAAGGCGAAGGATACGTCGCAGGCTTCGACTTGCGAAAACTCAAACGACGGGAGATTCCGATGCTGCGACGTAGAATCGGCATCGTCTTCCAGGACTACCAACTGCTCACCGACCGGAACGTCTTCATGAACCTATACTATGTAATGAAGGCAACGGGATGGAAAAACGAATCAGAAATCCGCAAGCGGATCGACGAGGTACTCAAGGTCGTATCGCTGGAAGCCAAAGGCTACAAGATGCCGTTCGAGCTTTCCGGCGGCGAACAGCAGCGTCTGGTCATCGCCCGCGCCCTGCTGAACCGTCCCCGCCTGCTTTTGGCCGACGAACCTACCGGCAACCTCGATCCGCTGACGGCCGAAGGCATCATTCGGCTGTTCCAGGAAATCGCTCGTCAAGGTTGCGCCGTAGTCATGTCCACGCACAACACGGCCCTCATCGAAGAATATCCGTCCCGCACGATCCTCTTCTCGAAAGGCAAGATCAAGGAGGTTCCGGTACAAACGATGCTGCAGGATATTTAACGAATGCCCGCACAAACGGAAACCCTGCGACCTAAGTTTCATCGTTGCCAGGTACAGATAATTCCGAATAAAAACAGGTTTGGGTTATGAGACTCCGTACTCTTTTCCGGTTGTTCCTGTTATTGGCGGCAGTGGCCCCAATAACCACGGCAAAAGCCGACAGTCTTATCATCGGCACAGATACGCTCAGACTGGACTTACATTGGTTGGACGACACTCCGCTGGACGAGTTGGCCCGCAACGACCGGGTATTCGAAAAAAAATTCCAGGCACTTATTCATCAGCCTACCGCAGAGGGGTTCGTTATCTACATAGACGGTGATCACGAACACCATTCCTACTGGCGACTGATCGACGACAAACTCTACCTGGATCACACGATACGCAAATCAGACTACTCCGAAATAGATTTCAGCGGCATTTTCGTCCGCGACCATACCGGTTATTATCCGGCCACCTTCTATTCAGGCACACTTCCTATATCAGGCATATTCTACCAGGACGGAACGAAACCCATATTCGTTTTCGAGGAGGGGCGATTGACCTATACGAATTGGACATATCCTTCCTTTCCCTGCCCCTCTCCGATGCTGGGCGATCCGCTGTTTCTGCACTTCGACTACATGCAATTCGCACAATTCACGGACGGGCTGTGGACCTGTTGGATGCGTATCCTCCCGGATCCATCCGGAAACCCCATTACCATACAGCCCTTGATAGTAGCTCATAAAAGCGGAATCATCGATGCTTCGGATGCCGCTAAAAAAAGACTGAAAACTGCAATCGCCGACAGTCTGAAAACAGTAGATTTCATTTGCGACGTAAATTTTTCCCGGGGCAGCATACAGGCCGTTCTCAAAACATTCGAAATTCCCCGGCCGATATTATACCGCAAAGAAATCAGGAAAAACGGCCGACGGTTGGTCGGATATGAAAATGCGACCGGACGTCCAATCGTCCCTTTCGGGAAATACGCCCGATGCCACACACCCATCATAAGTGAAAACAGAATCGGGATCGTGGAAACAGACGAAGGAAAGTTTATAGCCATAGACCATACGGGTAAAAAGCTGTTCGAAATCATGTTTCAGTCCCCGGTACTTTCGGTCGAAGATTTATTCCGGTACGGTTATTTCATCTATGTCACCCGAAACGGCCGACAGGGAGTCGCCACCATCAGCGGATTGCGATACACGCAACCGACCCACAAGCCGATCGATCTCTCCGACGTCGATCGGGATGTTATCAAAGCTCTTATCCACTGATCCGGCTACGCTTCCGGTATCCGATATTTCGCCCGAATAAGCACCCCGCAAATCCGGCTGCGGCAAAAATCAATGGCAAAGGGGTGCTTGATTATTGCATCTTACGAAACTTTTCCGTATATTTGTACGATATATTTAAGGTCAATATGAGTACTGAAGGAAAAGAGATAAAGAAGCAGGAAGAGGAGTATTCCGCCTCCAACATCCAGGTCCTCGAAGGTCTGGAAGCGGTCCGGAAGCGTCCGGCCATGTATATCGGCGACATCGGAGAAAAAGGTTTGCACCACCTGGTTTACGAGGTGGTGGATAACTCGATCGACGAGGCGTTGGCAGGACACTGTACCGACATCGACGTTACGATCAACGAAGACAACTCGATCACAGTCAAGGATAACGGCCGAGGCATCCCGACCGACTTCCACGAAAAAGAGGGCAAGTCCGCACTCGAAGTCGTGCTCACCGTGCTCCATGCGGGCGGCAAGTTCGACAAGGGCAGCTACAAGGTTTCGGGCGGTCTGCACGGCGTGGGTGTTTCGTGCGTGAACGCACTCTCGACGCTGCTCATCGCCGAAATCCACCGCGACGGCAAAATATTCCGCCAATCGTACAGCAAAGGCGCTCCGACTTCGCCGGTCGAAGTGATCGGCACCTGCGATGATCGCGGAACCACGATCACCTTCAAACCCGACGGCAGTATCTTCACGCTCACGACGGAATACAAGTACGACATCCTGGCCAACCGCCTGCGTGAGTTGGCATTCCTGAACAAAGGCATCCACCTGAACCTGCTGGACAAACGCCAGCGGGACGAGAACGGCGAATACGTCGGCGACCATTTCTATTCGGAAGAGGGCCTCAAGGAGTTCGTCGAATACCTGGACGCCACGCGCGGTCAGGCCATCACCGAATCGATCATCTACATCGACACCGAAAAGAACGGCGTGCCGGTCGAGGTGGCCATGCAGTACAACGACTCCTTCTCGGAGAACGTACACTCCTACGTCAATAATATCAACACGATCGAGGGCGGTACGCACCTGACGGGTTTCCGCCGCGCCCTGACCCGCACGCTCAAGAAATACGCCGAGGATTCAGGCATGCTCGCCAAACTCAAGTTCGATATCAACGGCGACGACTTCCGCGAGGGTCTGACGGCCGTAGTTTCGGTCAAGGTCGCAGAACCGCAGTTCGAAGGGCAGACCAAGACCAAACTGGGCAACGACGAGGTGTCGGCAGCGGTCGATCAGGCGATGTCGACGGCCTTGAGTCACTACCTGGAGGAGAATCCGCGCGACGCCAAAGCCATCGTACAGAAAGTCATCCTGGCTGCAACGGCCCGGCACGCGGCGCGCCATGCCCGCGAAATGGTGCAGCGCAAGACCGTGCTTTCGGGTGCGGGCCTTCCGGGCAAGTTGGCGGACTGTTCGAGCCGCGACCGTTCGATCGCCGAAATCTTCTTCGTCGAGGGCGACTCGGCAGGCGGCAGCGCCACGCAGGGGCGCGACTCGCGCTTTCAGGCAATCTTGCCGCTCTGGGGCAAGATGCTCAACGTGGAAAAGGTGCGCGCCGACAAAATTTACGGCAACGACAAGCTCCAGCCCGTCATCATCGCCCTGGGCGCCGGTATCGGCGAGGAGTTCGACGAGAACAAGCTGCGCTATCACAAGATCATCATCATGGCCGATGCCGATGTGGACGGCGCCCATATCCGCACCCTGCTGCTGACCTTCTTCTTCCGGTATATGCGGCCCCTCATTGAGGAGGGCTATGTCTACTCCGCCGTGCCGCCGCTTTACAAGCTGACCCGTGGCAAGCAGCAGCGGGTGGCGTACTCCGACGAGGAGCGTGACCGGGTGTCCAACGAGATGCGGAACGGCGACCCCAACGTGAAAATCGGCATCAGCCGGTTTAAGGGTCTGGGCGAGATGGATGCCCATGAGCTGTGGGAGACGACTATGGATCCCAACACCCGGACGCTGCGGCGCATTACGCTGGACGACGCGGTGAAGGCGGACGCCACGTTTACCGTCCTCATGGGCGAGAAGGTGGAGCCGCGTAAGGAGTTCATCGAGCAGCGCGCCAAATACGCGGTAAATCTGGATTATTAAGGAGGTCGTGTCAGTATGAGCAAAAAGCCCCAATACGACCCGGAGGAAATTCGCTTTCCCGACCAGCATATCGTAGAGTCCCCGCTGGTGCCGGAGATGGAGAACTCCTATATCGAATACGCCATGTCCGTTATCGTGGGCCGTGCGCTGCCTGACGTGCGGGACGGCCTGAAGCCCGTGCACCGGCGTATCCTGTACGCCATGTACGAGGATAACCTGACCAGCGACAAGCCCTTCAAGAAATCCGCCACCTGCGTGGGCGATGTGCTGGGCCGCTATCACCCTCACGGCGACGCCTCCGTGTACGACGCGCTGGTGCGTCTGGCGCAGGATTTCTCCATGCGCTATATGCTGGTGGACGGCCACGGCAACTTCGGCTCCGTGGATGGCGACCCCCCGGCCGCCTACCGTTACACCGAAGCCCGTCTCAGCAAGATCTCCAACGAGATGCTCCGCGACATCGAAAAGGACACGGTGGACTGGGACCCCAACTTCGATGAGAGCCGCAAGGAGCCCCGTGTGCTGCCCTGCCGGTTCCCCAACCTGCTGGTGAACGGCTCCAGCGGTATCGCCGTGGGCATGGCCACCAACATCCCGCCCCACAACCTGCGGGAGGTCATCGGCGCGTGCATCTGCGTGCTGGATAACCCGGACGCCACCCTCAGCGACCTGATGGAGCATGTCAAGGGACCCGACTTCCCTACCCGCGGCATCATCATGGGCCGCAGCGGCATCCGCGCCGCCTACGCCACGGGCCGGGGCAGGCTCATGGTCCGTGCCCGGCATGAGTTTGAGGAGTTCAACAACGGCCGCACCCGTATCATCATCACGGAACTGCCCTATCAGGTGAACAAGCGGATGCTCATCAAGGCCATCGCTGACCAGGTGGAGGACAAGCGGCTGGAGGGGATCTCCGACATCCGGGACGAGTCCGACCGCAACGGTATGCGTATCGTGATCGAGCTGAAGCGCGATGCCAATCCCCAGGTAGTGCTGAACCGCCTGTTCGCCCAGACCCAGCTCCAGACCACCTTTGCCATCAATATGCTGGCGCTTGTGGAAAACCAGCGGCAGCCGAAAATACTGTCCCTGCGGCACATCATCGACGAGTACCTGAAATTCCAGGAGGAGATCATCATCCGCCGGACCCGCTTCGACCTGAAAAAGGCCCAGGAGCGCGCCCACCTGCTGGAGGGCCTGCTGATCGCCCAGGACAACATCGACGAGGTCATCAAGATCATCCGCAGCAGCTACGACAACGCCAAGGAGAACCTGATGCAGCGCTTCGGGCTGGACGACGTGCAGGCCCAGGCCATTCTGGATATGCGCCTGAAGGCGCTGCAGGGCCTGGATCGGGAGAAGCTGCAGGCGGAGTATAAGGAGCTGGAGGAGAAGATCGCCTACTTCCTGCGTATCCTCAGTGACGAGGGGCTGGTGAAGTCCATCCTCAAGGAGGAGCTGACCGCCATCGCCGACAAGTTCGGCGACGACCGCAAGACCGAGATACAGGACGTGGAGGACGAGCTGGACATCGAGGACCTGATCGAGGAGGAGCAGTGCGTCTTCACCCTGACGGAGAACGGCTACATCAAGCGCACGCCGGTCAGCGAATACGCCGCTCAGAGTAAGGGCGGCATGGGCAAGAAGGGCATCACCACCCGTGAGGAGGACACGGTGGTGGACGTGTTCACCGCGTCTACCCACGACTATATTCTGTTCTTTACCGACACCGGCAAGGTCTACCGCAAGAAGGGCTATCAGATCCCGGAGAGCGGCAAGGCAGCCAAGGGTGTGAACATCGTCAACATCATTCAGGTGGAGACGGGCGAGCGCGTACAGGCCATGCTCCACTTCCGCGAGACGGGCGACGAGCAGCTGTACCTGTTCATGACCACCCGGAACGGCACGGTGAAGCGTCTGGAGGTCAGCGCCCTGAAGAACCTGCGGAACAACGGTATCCGCGCCCTGACGCTGGACGAGGGCGACCAGCTGATCTCCGTGACGGAGACCCGGGGGCATGACCGTATGCTTATCGCCACCCACGACGGGCAGGCGGTGTGCTTCGACGAGACGGATGTGCGCGCCATGGGACGTACCGCCGTGGGTGTCCGGGGCATCCGGCTGCGGGAGGGCGACTACGTCATCGGCGCTGCCCGCGTCGACGAGGGTAAGACCGTCCTCTCCATCACCGAGAACGGCTACGG
>OGUP01001841.1_pt1 | contig 11320 bp, 9 predicted proteins | sample 1553661 | NCBI WGS metagenome assembly OGUP01 (sample SAMEA2580026, study PRJEB22360) | human gut metagenome | biome: human gut; feature: human-associated habitat; material: faeces | place: Denmark | collected 2008/2010
TATTCTACAACAGGGGGTCTTTTCTTTCAATGTCCGTTTATCTGGGTACGGTCCATTTCGGCTGCAGACGCTTTTTCATACAACCAACATATAACTTTCCACAGAAACATCATTGCGCCAATGGCTGAGGTGAAATACGCTGACCGCAAGCAGAGCAAGCTTGTCGTACTTGGTAAGTATAAAAATAATTCTTTCGATGCAATCGGTATTTTGGCAGGGCATAAATGGGTAGCATGCCAATTTCTCGCGAACGGCTTGAGATGGATGTACAGTGGTGAGCGGTTTTTGAGAATTCCAAGCCGTTTATCGAAGCAAATTTGACAAACGACGACATTGAAGTATTTTTTGGATCGATTCGAGAGAAAAATTGAGTTGAAAGATATTTTGATTCCTTTGGTAAATGATTATCCTACAGTTGCAAAAGAATCTAACACTGACGGCATCATTAAGCTTTAATAACGACAAAAATGAATAATGCGAAAGGCGATGCGTGATCGCAGAGATTGTAAAATAAAGTGTGCAAGCTGGTTTTCTAACTTACCATGGACCGAACAGGAAGGTAGTCAGCGCATTATATGGCGCAGCGGATATGCTGGAACATTCTCATCGTTTTTCTATCCCCCGTTCGGGTATAAAAACCGTCTTCACATATGTTTTACACCTTTTCGGGTATAATTTTTACAATAACGCTTGACATTGCACCCTAAAGGGTATAATATAGTAGCATGAATACGATTGCTGAGTTTATCAAACAAAAAAGAAAAGAAGCGGGGCTGACGCAAGAAGAATTTGCGATGCGCTCCGGACTGGGGCTGCGTTTTGTCCGCGAACTGGAGCAGGGGAAGGAGACCGTGCGCATGGACAAGGTGAATCAGGCGCTCGCCATGTTCGGAATGCAGGCGGTTCCCGGAAGAAAGGACGACTGATGGACGCATTCAGAGCGGCTTATGTGTATGTACGGAACGACTTTGCCGGGATTCTGCGCGAAACCGATGCCGGCTATTCTTTTCTGTACGAGGCGGCCTCCCTCGCCGCGGCTTCATAGTCGATGTCATCGGTCAGATGCGCTTCGACATAGTCGATTGCCCGCTGTATGCCGCAAATCCAGTCCATGCGTTCGCCTCCTTCCGTATGACCGTATTATAGCAGAGCAGAGAAACGGAATCTTGATATTCTGTGCGAAGTGATGTCAGGACCCGACTGCTTCTCCGATGACAAAATCGCGCAGTACGGCAAGCTGCTTTTCGGTGTGAAACCAATGCTCGCCCTCCTCGTAGATTTGCAGAGCGCAGTCGAAACGCTCGGCAAACGCCGTTACCGTTTCGCGGTCGGTCAGGTTGTCCCGTCCGGCGTAGAGAATCGCGGTTGGGCTGTTCCATGTCAAAATCGGGTGCTGCTTTGCGTAGGCGTAGTATTCCCACGAAAGCGTTTCGCCGAACGCGGTGGTAATTTCCCGCTCGGCTTGCAGCCGCTCGGAACTTACCGACGCCCACCCCATCATCTTTTCAATCAGCGCGGGCATATCCAAAATGGGCGAGACAAACAGGCATTTTTGAAAATGCGCGGCTTGGAATGCCAACAGCGAAAAATATGCGCCGATGCTGTTTGCGTGTAGGGAAATGCTTTGCCAATTCTCTTTGGCATAAGACAATAGATTTTGCAGTTCGGGAACGACCTGCCAAGGCACGAGTTTTTCCTTGCCGCCCTTGCGCGCGCCGTGCTCGGGCAAATCAACGCCGAGCACCTGAAAACCGCGCGGGCAGAGAAGTGCCGCGAGGCTTTCGGCTTCTTCCTTGCACCCGCATTTGCCGTGAACATACAGGCAGACCTGCGCCGCGCGTTCTCCGTACAGCACGGCGGGCATATCGCCGATACTCAAATGTTGAGTAAACATAACACCTCCGATAATCTATAAAAAATCAAGGCTGGATTCGAGACCCGCAGGGCATCGCGGGGCGATGCCCTAATCCGTTGCGTTAGAGCGGAGGCGGCTTTGAATGAGCCCGCCCGCCGCCAAAAGGAAAAGCCACGCGAAGCGTGGCTTTTCCTTTTGTGATGGGTGTTCAAAAAAGAACTGCCATCAAATCTACTCATTAAGGTACAAAAGACCCTGAATTTCTTAACATATATATTTTACCACAAAAGTATGGATATTACAAGAGTTTTTCTGAGATTTATGCAGTATTCTTTAAAGGAGTGAATTCCCAAAGTAAATTCCACAGTGGAAATTGCGGTGGAATTTAGTATGGGAAATTAAGAAAGGAGCCCGGACTAATGGAAAACAAAAAGAATAAACACATGACTTTGGATGACAGAATTGAAAATATTTTAATACAGATGTTGATATTATAAAACCTCATATTTTTGTTCAATGATAGAGGGACATTCAAAAAAAGCCGCGGCAAATTACATATTTGTACCATTATTATTTTAAAAGTTGAAAATATCTCTTAACGATTATATACTACATCAAATCGAGGGAGATATTATTACTTTAATAGAGTTACTTTGTATTGAATGTTTAGAATTATTTAACTTGAAGTTAAGATATAAGAGTAGTATAATAAATAAAAAATCCGATTTCGTTTGGGGTGTTTATGTGAAGAAAAAATTACAATTCGATCTGAAAAGTATTACGGTTGCGGTATGTTTTGTAACAGCGTTTTTGTTTGTGGCTTTTTCGGTTTATATGGCAGCGTTTAAGGACAATACCGTTCACAGCGACCGCAGTATCGCTTCATATAAAACGGTGAATTATACGGAACATGAAATCAAGGATTCATCAGCCCCTATAGGCATGCGAAAGGAATACCGCTTTGCAATAGGCGATATGGATAACGGTGAGGATTGTCTGATATTTTATGTTGTACATAGTTTAGCCGAAGTCCGCTTTGACGGCAATTTGGTATACAGTCTTACTGTAGATAATACCTTAGGCAAATCCCCGAGCAGTAACTGGGTTGTTATTCCGCTCTATAATTCGGATATCGGCAAAACGGCAACCGTCACCGTAACTCCTGTTTATGAAAGCGTTAGAGATAGGGAGGTAGTGTTTAATATCGGCTCAAGATACGCCGTTTTTATGCAAAGGTTAAAGACCGATTTACCCCAGATAATACTTTCCTCACTATGTATAATAATGGGAATATTGCTCATTGTTGTACAGTTAGGATTTATTATAAATAAGCGCACATCTTCATTTGATATGCTTTATCTCGGTATTTTTTCTCTGCTTGTTGGAATTTGGCGTATTACGGATACCCGCTTTTCACCGATAATGTTTGAGAATTATACCGCCTCATTAGGGTATATAACTCTTGCGGCGCTCTTTATTATGCCTATTCCGCTGCTCTTATTTTTTGACGAACGGAATACAGGCAAATTATGCGTTCTGCCGAGGGTTGCCGCGATTGTAAACAGTGTTGCGGCGCTTGTTTGCTTAATATGCCAGGTTACGGGGATTGAGGATTTGCGGGAAACCCTTAATGTGAGCCATATAATGCTTGTTGCAGATATGGCGTTATTGATTGTTGCGGCTCTGTTTGCCGCCCGCAACGAAGCCAAACGTAGAGATACAATGGTATTTATCAGCCTGCTTGTTTTTGGTTGTGTTTTCGATTTTGCCTATTACTATATTAAAGACACCTCTTCGGGTATTATTTTTACAACGGTTGCGTTTTTAATCTATACATTTTATATGTTTGTTAAAAACATTTTGAATATTAATAAAAAAGCATATGTTGATGTAAAAACAAAACTATTCAATAGAGCACGCTTTGATGATTACATAAATAATAAGATTCCCGAAGGGGAGCCTATAGGGGTTATGATGCTCGATTTAAACAGTCTTAAGCATATTAACGATACATACGGTCATAAGGTCGGGGATAGGGTGATTGTAAAATTTTCCGAACTTTTGCGGAAGACCTTCGGCAAGGGCGAATTTGTGTGCCGCTGGGGCGGAGATGAGTTTGCCGTTATTGTAAGAAACGCCGACCGCGAAAAGTTAGAGGGATATTACGGTGCTCTGCATAAGGCGACAGAGGATTATAACGGGTCGGGAGCAACCCCAAAAATATATTTTGCCTGCGGATACGTTCTTTCGGCAGAGTATCCCGAGGTCTCAAGAAGCGAGCTTTTGACAAAGGCAGACGCGCGTATGTACAGCGATAAACAGGCTTGGTACGATAAGCGATCTTATGCGAACGGAAATGTTTTTTAAGCAAAAATCTTGACAAATTATTAACATTGGAATATAATGATTATAATTTAGTAAACCCACCGAAAGGCGGGGACACAAAGCTATGGGGCTAAGACAAAGAGTTGTTTGTTATGCTTGCCAGGTTGCGGTTTTTCTTACGGAAAATTGCAGCCTGGTTTTATATTTTTTTGCAACCGAAGGTTTCTATAGGAAAATGCAAAAAATCACCTGATTTAGTTGATTTTCAAGGCTTTGTATGCTATAAATATATTGAATATGTTTATATGTAATATTTTAAATTCTTTAAATGTTAATAAGAGGCGGAAAGCCCCGTATTTTCTTGAAAGGAGTTGCCTTTAATGGAAGACGGAAATAAAACTAAAAAGACAATAAATGCGGAAAAGATTCGTGCGGTTATAGCATGGGTACTGCTTTTAGCGGTGGCTTGTGCAGGAATAGTGTATGCGGCTGATACAGGCACTACAGTCAACACCGATGTAAAAAAACTGCAAAACGGCAGCTTTGAAGAGGGGCAGACTTTTACAAACGCCTATATACAGACCACAACGGTAGCCAGTTGGAATACAACCGCTTTTCAGGGTAAGTTTGAATTGTTTAGAGATAACCCAAATACTTATCTTACCAATCCCAATGTCCGGCTAACACCAACGGATGGTGCTTATGCTGCGGAACTGAACGCTGACGAAGAAAGCACCTTGTACCAGGTGGTTAAAACAACGTCCTCCAGTGTTTATGAGTGGGGCTTGGATCACGGAGCCCGAAACGGACAGGATGTTATGGCTCTTGTAATTGGACCGAATCAAAGCGTGAAACCCTCAAAATCCAGCAAAGAGGGGCGTGACCAGTTCATGCAGATGTCGGATTGGCTCAATTCCGATGCACATCCAGACATTCAAAATGAAATCAGCAATATTGTGTCAGGAGCAGAACCGCTTAAGTATACCGTTTACAGTAAAAAGTTTGCCGCAAGCGGAGCTTTTGAAGACAATGCGGGAAATAACGCCTTCAGCCTGACGCCAAGTACGATATATACGGAAGAATGGCATATATGGATCATGGCAAGCAACAGAGGCAAAGATACGAGCCAGCCGAATCCATGGAACGCCTACGGCTCTAACGCCGAGGGCTCGGCAGGTTCAGGCAACGGCTCGGGCAGTACAACCGTAGATTTAAGGAAGTATTATCTTTATACCGTGCCTGCGGGGCAGACCGAAACTGTATTCGGCTTTGTGTCAGTGGGATATGTTGATTCACCGACAACAGCCGACAAAGCCAAGACCTACGGCAACTTCCTTGATAATATCAACTTCCAGCTTTACCACTCCCTGTCGGGAAGTACCTCTACCCACGGCAGTGCGGTTATAGGCGGAAGCGACGGAACGACCGAGGGCGAGGGTGCGTCTGAGGGTCATAAGGTCACGGTTGGCAACAAGCTTGCAACCTATATAACCCACGGTGAATCACTTAAGATTCAGGCGATTGTAAAGAAAACCGGATTAGACGAAAACGGTACCCCAACCTACGATCACTGTGAATTTGTAGGTGTTTATCATACGGTGCAGGATGAAAACGACAATGCCAAAACCGTATTTTTGAAAGTGGCGGGAAATGTAATTGAGGACACCGGCAGTTTGACAGAAGAGCAGAAAAAGGGCAAATGGATAAAATCCACCAAGGAAAACGGAGATATTATTTACACCTATTATCTGGCTAATGTTACCTCATCTACCGACCTGCATTTTGTATTTATCAAAAGCCCTACTATTACCTACGACCCCAACGGCGGTAAAGAATATGCGGTTAAAAGGACATATAATACAGACGAAGCGAAGAATGTATACAGCTTTAAGCCCGCTTCGGGTCATAATGAAGCGCAGGCAGGAACAGGCACAATCTTTATCGACCCTTATGTTTCTAACGCGGCAGAGGGACAGAATGACGGTTGGAAATTTATGGGCTGGAAGCTGACCGGCGATGCTGTAGAAAATGTTCCGACGGATATTCAGGTAAACGCGGATAAATTAGGAAGTATGATACTTCCCGCCCAACATACCATAGCCTGTGACTACCACTTTGACGGCGTAAACGGGGACACAAAGGCACAGCATTTTAAGATTTACAACGGTGAAGTGCGCTTTGACAAGGAAATTGACGAAAATGCTGCCAAAGAGGCTACAGGCGTAACTTGGAAAGATCATGATGAAGAAAAAGTCTACGCCAATGTCCACAGGGGTCTTACAATGGTGGCACAGTGGAGGTGGAGACAGGCATTTATTCCGCAGGTGGGCAACGGTAACACATTCACCGATTCTGCTAACGGCGGAACTGTTGAAATCACAAGCGTAACCGACACCAAGGATTCTAATTACAACGCCGCATATAATGCCAACGGCGGTAAATCCTACCATGCCGCAACCGATGAAACAATTACCGCCACAGCAACTGCAAAGGACGGCTTCACCTTTGAGGGCTGGTATGACGCAAGCGGAAATCTGGTTACCACAAAGTCGACTTATACCTATACCGAGACAAAGGAAAGCGTAAACACCTACTACGCAAGATTTTCGGGCAGCGTTACACAGACCTATATCCGTCAGGTTAAGAACGGCGATAACTGGGAGAATACCACGGACGATAAAATCGGAACTCTCGGGCGTTACGAATATATTGACGCGCCGGGTATGCCGATAAGCTCCACCGCCGCCGCGGGTACGGGCTACAAATTTGTTGGTTGGTATGATGCTGACGGCAATAAGGTTGCCGACAGTATGTTAATAAATGACGGCGCGACAATAAGTTACACCACAACGGGTGACACCACTTATTACGCGCGGTTTGAAACGGCATACACCGTAAAGTTTGCCGCACAGACCAAGCAAAAGGACGGCAGTTTTAAAACCGATACGGTCGGCGGTAAGGTATCTGTCGCTTCGGTAACAGATGTTGACGGAGTCGCGGCAAACTCTAAAGCAACGGCAAACGCTAACTATAAATTCCTCGGTTGGTATGATAAGAGCGGTAAGCAGTTAAGTACAAACGCGACCTATTCTACCGCTACAACCTCGGCTACTAACAATGTTACCTACTATGCAAGGTTTGAGGTTGATTATAAACCGACTGTGGAAAGCAAGGTCTACCTCTCCTTTATCGCAGAAAGTGCAAGCACGAATATTCCCTCCGCCTTTGACGGCAGAGACGCGGGAACCGGAAAGAACGTTAAGGGCTACGGACTGGACAATAAATTCGGCAACACAGTCTCCACGGGATTTAAGTACAGTCTTAACACTATGACCGATGTCGGCACAATACAAATTACCGTAACCGTTCCCGATTCCGCCTATGTCAAGGTTGGGGGAACAAGCAAGTTTACCGGCAACGGTACTTCTATATTGACCGACAGTTCGGGTGTTAAGTACAACAAGGGCAGTATTCAGCAGATAAGCGGCGCTACAACCCTTACCTATTACTGGGACGCTTCGGGACTTCAGGCGAATACGACCTACGGCTTTATAATAGATAATCTCTACGCCCCCGGAGCTACGGCGACTATAACGGTAAACGGCACGAGCGGTACAAAGGTTACCAACGATAACGGTGTGGTTAATGCAGCTTCCGAAAATTATAGAGGTAAATCACATTATCCGCAATAATAAACATCAGCAAAGAGGTGAGACCGAAGAATGATATATGAAATCGCGGGTCTTAAGGTCGAGATGAATCCGAAATTCGACCGTCTTAAAAGGCAGAGCGAGGCATATAAGTCTTTGGGAGAGCCTGTTATCAGGATTAATCCTGATTTTGACGGTGGGTTATATGCCCTGCCTGATAATTGCACGGCGGAGGATAGGGAATATATTTATTCGTCTGCCGCTTTTTGCCGAGAGATAATACCCCACGGAAGGTTTTTTCTGCACGCTTCGGCGGTGGTGTTGGACGGCGAGGCCTATCTTTTTTCCGCACCGTCGGGTATGGGAAAATCTACCCACACCTCACTATGGCTGAGACAGTTTCAGGGCAGTTACATTTTAAATGACGATAAACCCGTTATTTTTCCCGAAAATGAGAGAGTCACCGTTTGGGGTACTCCCTTTGCGGGAAAAACGGATTTACAGGTAAACCGCGGAGTACCTCTTCGTGCTGTTTGCTTTTTGAAGCAGGGAAATGAAAACAGTATTACACGCATTGACAGCGAGAGGGCGATTGCCTTAACACTTAACAACACCTACCGACCGAAAAACAGCGATAATATGAAGCTTTTGCTTGATATGATAGGCAGGGTGGTCGAAACGGCGGATATATTTGAGATGAGCTGTACCGATGACCCAAAAGCCGCCGAAATGTCTTATAACGCAATGAAAGGAAAGGGATTTTGATGAAAAGGGAACAACTTGCATACGAACCGCCCAAAACCAAGATTTACAGGTTTGACGATAATGACCGCATTTTAACCGAAAGCGGTACGCCTGAACCTACCCCTCCCGACCCCGAATACGCAGCGAATGCACTTAACGAATTATTCGGCGGAACAAATACAACGATTGAGTAAAGCGAAGCAGAAAGGGATGGCTATGCGCCTTATTGAGGGTCATATTTTAAGACGGGTAACACGGCAATGCCGTGCTTGTGCCGCCGCCTGAAAAGGATATAGGCTTTAACGGTATGATTGCGGTTAATCATACGGGTGAGTTCGTCTGCAAAATGCTAAGCGAGGAAACAGACGCAGAAAGCTTAGCGGCGGCTTTGGCAAAGGAATATGAAATAGAAGAGGATAGGGCGAAAGCGGATATAGAAGTATTTTTATCCGAACTCAGGTCCATAAATATGCTTGAAGAATGAATAATATAGAGCGTAGCATTAAGGAGCTTGGTTATGCGGTCGCGCCGATAGCGGGGACAAGTATGATGCCCCTTTTAAAAGAGGGGAGAGACCGTGTCGAACTTAAGCCTTATTGTCATGAGCGGTTGAAAAAAGGAGATGTCGTTCTTTATAAGAAAAATGACGACACGCTTGTGCTTCACCGAATAATCAAGACCGAAAACGGAGAATTTTTCACGGTTTTGGGGGATCATCAATTTAATAACGACGAGTGGGTGAATAAAAATCAAATTATTGCCGTTGCCTGCGGTTTTTTCATAAAAGGGCGTTATGTTAATGAAAAAACGCGGTGGTACAGGCTGTATAAAAAGATTTGGCTTTGCAACCTGAATGTGAGAAGAATTATTCTGGCGGTATTAAGCCTTAAAAAATAAGATAAGAGAGGGGGAAGTTTCCGATGTCTATGTCCGTATTGAATGTAATTCAGCTTATAGAGCTGTTTGTCGGATATATCGGGTTTACGGTCGGACTTCCCGCTCTTGTTTTTTATCGCAAGGTAAAAGGCTTTCCCGCCCCTGAGCGGTTTTTGATTTATTTTACGATAGGAAATTTTTATTGTATTAACTTAGTACAGCTTTTAGAACTTTTTCATATCTCTTATTTTTTAACACTTTTTATTTTTACCTTCGGACCTGCCGTTTGGCTTATGGTGAGGTTTTACAATATTCCTGTGATTCCTTATACAAAAAAGGTTGCGGGCGAGATCGCACATTATATTCAGCGTGAAATCGGCTTTAAAACCTTTGTAAGACACAGATGGCAGGAAATTAAAGTGTTTTTACGCTTTGTATTTAGAAATGTGTGGCGCTTACTAAAAGAAAACTATATGGTATTGCCCCTTGTTGCGATTTTTACCGTCCTTGTGTGGAGCATTTGCGGTTCGGGAATACTTAATAACTGGGGCTTCGGCGCTTCGGACATTCCGGTACATAACTATTGGATAAACGGACTCATAGATAATAATATTTACATTGCAGGTATTTATCCTATGGGTATGCATTGTATGCTCTATTATTTGTCCGTAATGCTGAATATACCCGTATATGTCACATTGCGCTTGTTCTGGTATGTTCAGTTCGCTATGATAGCGGTAATGCTCCTGCTTTTCTTGAGGTGCTTTTGTAAAAACAAGTTTCTTCCCTATATCGGAGTGATGATGTTTGTAGGAGCCGAGTTTTTTGTGGGTATATCATATTCGAGGTACGGTGCGACACTTCCGCAGGAATTCGGTATGCTTTACATTCTCCCGTCAATCATATTTCTTATAAACTTTTTCAAAGAGCGAAATGCCGAGCTTATAAACGGTTTCAACCTTATTAGGTGCAGGTCGACTTGGTATCTTTTTGGGTTTGCCTTAAGCTTTTCGCTAACCCTTACCTCACATTTTTATGATACTATAATTGCCGGTATAATCTGCATAGGAATTGCGGTAGGCTACGGCTATCTTTTTTTCAGAAAAGAGTATTTCATAAGGGTTATGCTTGCGGGAATTTTAAGCGTATTGCTTGCCTTTCTCCCGATGGCGGCGGCTTTTCTTACAGGAAAAGAACTTCAAGGCTCTATGTACTGGGCAATGAATGTTATAGGCCTTAGAGATTATACCGTTTTGATATTCAGAATCATATGTATCGGCGTTGTCGCCGTCACGGCAGGCGGAATCATTTTCATAATCCGCGGAATAAAAAGCGGAAAAATTTCTTTTGAAAATAAAAAAGTGCCGTATTATTCCAAATTCCGCAAAATAAGGCTTAGAGTTTATACGCTGATACCCATTGCGTTTGTTCTATGGATAGGCTTAAAACATAAGGAAACGGTTTTATGGGGTATTGAGCAAACCGCCTTTAAGCTTTCTGATATGAACCCGATTTTGTACGGAACAGCCGCGGCGGTGCTTATAGGTTTTATACATATATTCATCGACCATAACAGGGGAGCGGGTATTATTTCGATTGTTACGGCTGAAATAATCTTAGGATTGGTGCTTGTAAGCGGCTCTCTCGGATGGCCGATGATTATGGAGCCCTACAGGGTATGTATATATTTTGCGTATCTTATTCCCGCAATTATTGTTATGACTTTAGACGGAGCGGTCAATCTTTTGTTTGTCTACCGATTACCGCATTTGCAACAGGCGGCAGGACTGGCGCTCACGGTAGCGGTGCTTGCTTGCGGTATTAAATATGACTGGGTTAAGGGGTTTTTTCGCGGGGGGGTAGTTAAGCG
>OGUP01001847.1_pt1 | contig 11293 bp, 12 predicted proteins | sample 1553661 | NCBI WGS metagenome assembly OGUP01 (sample SAMEA2580026, study PRJEB22360) | human gut metagenome | biome: human gut; feature: human-associated habitat; material: faeces | place: Denmark | collected 2008/2010
ATAAATCTTAAAAATGTCTCAGTAGCTCAGCTGGATAGAGCACACGCCTCCTAAGGTCACGATAAATCGCCCACCTTTGAGCCAAAGTAGATAGGTTCAAAGTGCAATTTCATACACGCCCCAATAGCTCAGCCGGATAGAGCGTCCGCCTCCTAAGCGGAAGGCCGTTGGTTCGAATCCAATTTGGGGTGCCAAAATCAATGCCGGAAACCCCTTGATTTCAGCGGGTTTTCGGCTTTTCTTATTCTAAACCTATCGCCTTTTGATTAGCAGAAAATTAGCAGGAAGGCGTTTCTGCTAATCGCTTTTTAACGATCCTTCCCGTGTTTTCGGGACAGCAGTTTGAGTTTTTTCTGCTAATCAAATTAGCAAATTTTTTTGAATCCTGCTAATCAAAACAGATCTCCTGCTAATTTGTCTCAAAACCCTTGCTAAAATCCTGCTAATCGAGCAGGTGGGTGCATTGAGTCAAATTTCATTCCGGCATAGGAAAAGACCTCGCATATTTGAAATTCTGCGCCATCTTATATAAATAGGAAACTTAAAAGAACTTAAAAGAAATTGATAATACTCAGGCTCTACATTCACGCAGCCGCTTATCTTCATCTGATCTGATCGGAAGATAGGCGGCTGCTTTTTGTTTTTCTTAAGGCGAACGCAAAAAGAAAAAATTTTTAGTTTTGATAGTCACCATATCCCCACCCTTTTTAGGAACAAGTGAAGGGTGTTCTTCTCAACGAGGAATTCCGCTTCACTGTTCCTTGAAAACCGAATATCAGGCATTAAGGACGTTTCGTTCTGAAGATAGCCCAAGGGTGGGTACGCCAAGACCGTTTCTCCGGGGTTCCCGAAAAGCCGAAAGGCTTTTTTGGGAAAGGAGGAGCAGCGAAATGAGTGAGTTTTTGCATTTATGCGGAAACAAACGATATGTAGCTTGCGACGACGCAGCGAGAACCCTCCGACCCAAAACACGGATTGTAACCGTGGCGGCGATGACATTCAGAATCATAATGATACTTCTCTACGGAGCTGGCGGAGAACCCGGCGGAGGTGGAATTCCTATGCTGCTGTGAAACACACAGCACCCTTAATGCTTCCCACAGGCTGCCGAGCCAAGCAAGGGCGTCGAGGACAAATATTGCTTACAACACCAACCGCAATCGGTATGCGAGTGCATTTGCGGTCGGAGTACATAGTCGATACTCGGCTATGAATCTAAAAAAGGAGGAAAAGCCAATGTCCAACTGCAAAACCATTGCTGTCTGCAATCAGAAAGGCGGAACAGGCAAAACGACCACGACGGTCAATTTGGGGATAGGGCTTGCAAGGCTCGGCAAGAAGGTACTTCTTGTGGATGCAGATCCGCAGGGAGATTTAACGACTTGTCTCGGCTGGCAGGATAATGACAGCCTGCAAACGACCATTACCGACAAGTTCTCCGAGATCATGCGGGAGGAAAACGCAAATCCACGCTTTGGTATTCTGAAGCACGAGGAAGGCGTAGACCTTCTCCCCTCAAACCTTGAATTGTCCGCTATGGAAATGATGCTCGTTACGACGATGAGCCGTGAAACCGTGATGAGGAATTATCTGAGCAAGGTCAAAGCCGATTACGACTATGTTCTGATCGACTGTATGCCTTCGCTCGGTATGGTAACTCTGAACGCATTAGCGGCGGCAGACAGCGTAATCATCCCCGTTCAGGCTCAGTATCTTCCGGCAAAAGGAATGACGCAGCTCTTGCAGACCATTCAAAAGGTCAAGCAGCACATTAACCCCGGCCTGAAGATCGACGGTATTCTCTTGAATATCGTAGACAATCGGACAAACCTTGCAAAAAGCACGGCGGACGCACTTCGCCAAAACTTCGGCGGATATATTCATATATACCGTTCGTCGATCCCAATGGCAGTGAAAGCCGCCGAGGTTGCTTCCAAGGGAATCAGCATCTATAAGTATGAGCCGAGCAGTCCGGTTGCAAGGGCTTATGCTGAGTTTGCAAAGGAGGTGTCTGCCGATGGCAGGAAGAAAGAGCGACTTCACTCTGCCGACGCTCGATGACCTGTTTTCTACACAGGAGCTTCGGGATGATGCCAAGCTCAGTAAAATCCGAGATATTCCCCTTGAGCTGATCGACGATTTTCCCGACCACCCATTTAAGGTGCGGGACGACGAGGATATGATACAGCTTGTGGAGAGTGTCAAGGAGCGAGGGGTCATTACTCCGGCTACCGTGCGTCAGAAAGAGGACGGCAGATATGAGCTGATTTCCGGTCACAGGCGAAAACGAGCTTGCGAGCTTGCCGGGTTTGAAAACCTCCGTTGTGAGGTCGTAGACCTTGACCGCGATGCTGCCACCGTCCTTATGGTGGAGAGCAATTACCAACGGTCGCAGATACTTCCCTCAGAAAAGGCGTTTGCCTACAAAATGCGTTTGGAAGCGATGAAAAGGCAAGCAGGCAGACCAAGCAAAGAAAATGCGTCGCCACTGGCGACTAATTCTTTGCAAGGCCGTTCGGATGTCGAACTTGCTGAACAAGTTGGAGAAAGCAAAGACCAAATTCGCCGTTTCATTCGCCTTACAAACCTTGTCCCCGAACTGCTTGACCTTGTGGACGAAGGAAAAATTAAAATGCGTCCTGCGGTGGAACTTTCCTATTTGGACGAGGACAGCCAGCGGGCAGTGGTTGATGAAATTGACCTGAACCAATGTACCCCGTCCCACGATCAGACCATTCGTATGCGGAAGTTCTTCACAGACGGCAAACTCACGCCGGAGGTGGTGTCCGCCATTATGGGTGAGGAAAAACCAAATCAGCGGGAGAAAATCGTCCTGCGTGGTGATAAGGTGCGAAGTCTGATCCCGAAGAATATTCCCGTGAGTCAAACGGAGGATTATGTGGTCAAGGCACTGGAGCATTACAGCCGTTTTCTTCGCCAGCGGGCAGAGCGTGACAGTCGTTAAGCGCACGGAGTATGTTTTCTGCCGTCCCCTTCCTCATACTCCAACCCCTGAGAACTACCAGACTATCCGAAATAAACTATCTCCTGATTTATCTCTATCTCTCTAAGTTAAATCTATCTAAGAGCAAACGGAGTTCGCACAATTCGGAAAACTGCGTTTTGGCGGTATGATAAAAAGTTGCGCTTCAAAACGCATCTTTGTCTGAACGGTTCTCATCGGGTAAAATGTTGTCGAAGGGAGTGAAGCGTATGAAACCAAAAATCGCAGTTCTTTTACTCGCTGTGCTTCTGTGTCTGACTACGGGATGCAACAATGCCTCGCATATTGCAGAGAATCCTGACCCTATTTCTTCTTCGGACAGTAACATCGTCCCCAGCGAAGCGGAAACGGCTCAGGCAGAAAAGAAAACGGAGGTTGACCGTCCCAAAAGCACAGAATCGCAAACGGATAGCCGTGCCGCAGAGTTCCCGGCAAGCGTATCGGAAAGTGCCACCCAAACAACAGCGGTTCCCGAACAGACTGATCACCGCACAGCAGTGCTGCCACAGCCAAGCGAACCCGAAAAGAAAACTGACGAGTCCGAACGCCAACCGGAAACCACTGCCCCGACTGAAAAAGAACAGCCCACATCTCCGGCAACGGAAGAACCAAAACCGGCAGATCAAGCACAACCCACAGAGCCACCCAAGCAGGAATCCACAGAGCCAGCTTTTGACATCAGCTACTGGATCAGTTTTGCTAAGAGCTATGCCGAGAGTGTCGGTCTTACGCTGAACAGTGAAGCGGTGTACTGCTGGGACAACCCCATTGATGCGGATGCAGGATGTATTTATCTGGAACGGGACATACAATCCCGACTCAATCGCTATGCGGCAGATGCGGACATCACCGATGTGTGGGTCTGGTATGAACCCATCTCCGCTGGCAGCTATCTGATCTACATCGGATACGCATAAAACTAAACACTTTGAAATCAGCATCGCAGTAATGCGGTGCTTTTTTCGTATCTACAAGGAGGTACGCAAATGAAAAAACTCTATCGCAGAAGCATTTCAGGGCTTATGGCGCTGCTGATCTGCTTCACAACCATTCTCGGCGGGGGTATCACCGCCTTTGCCGCTTCTTCTTCCGGCGAAGTGGCAAAATCCTATTCCATTGGCTTCCCCCGCAGTGGGGATGCTAATCTTGATTACAGCGGCACTTGGGGTCATGATGAGCTGCATTATATGAACGGCTGGACCTCCGGTGAGGCAACATGGATGACCACACTGCACACCATCGGTTCCTTCGATGGCCCTGCCTGCTACTGCATCGAGCCGGGGGTTCCCCGTCTACTGGAGAAAACCTATACAAGATACGGTGAGGATTATTGGAAGAACTATCCATCTGATTACAACAGCACGATTGATGCCGATACCATCAAGACACTACTGGGCAGAATCATGCAGTATGGCTATCAGGGTGACTTGTCCCTCGACTGGCGCTCGCAGAATGAAGCCGATGCCGACAAAATGGCGCACATGATGGCTACGCAGGTGCTGGTATGGGAAACGGTTGTCGGAGAGCGGGATGCAAACTTCAACCATGTTGACCCCGGCAGTGCTGATGCCGTGAAATCCATGTACCGCACCGCTCACCCGCTGTATAGTCGCTTCTCTGCTTACTACGACAGCATCGAAGCCAGCGTTCAGAGCCATACGGTCATTCCCAGCTTTATGAGCAAGACCCCCAACAAGGCGCAGACTGTCGAGCTGAAATGGGACGGTAGTCAATACACAGCTACCTTGACCGACAACAATCATGTGGTATCGGACTATACCTTCAGCAGCAACCTGTCCGATATTGTCTTTACGACCAATGGTGACACGCTGACCATTACCGCAAAGACTGCCCCTGCGGAACCTGTGACCATCTCCGCCGGCAAGAACAATATTCGCAAGGGCGTTATCGTATGGAGCGACGGTCACTATGGGCCTGACGGAACCATGCAGGATGCGGTCACTTACGCAGCCACTGTTATGGACCCCGTGCAGGCGTTCCTCAATCTGAAGGTGTCCTACGGCTCTGCCAAGATCGTCAAGACCTCGGAGGACGGCAAGGTAGATAACCTCAACTTTACCGTCACCGGCAACGGCATCAATCAGACCGTCAAGACCAACGCCAAGGGCGAGATTCAGATCGACAACCTGATGCCCGGTGTCTACACCGTGTCCGAAATGGACTACGACAAGTATGAGCCGCAGGAGTCCCGCCGTGTGACGGTCGTTTCCGGTCAGGTTTCCACTGTGACCTTCAACAACAAGCTCAAGCGTGGAGATTTGCAGATCGTGAAGTCCTCGGAGGATAATCTCAACGAGGGCGTGACCTTTCACCTTTACGGCACTTCACTCTCCGGCATTGCCGTAGACGAGTATGCCGTGACCGATGAAAACGGCGTGGCGACCTTTGAAAATGTCCTCATTTCCGGCTCTTTTCCTTATACGGTGGAGGAAGTGGACACCGCCGTTCGCTATGTCATTCCCGAAGCGCAGTCTGCGCCTATCCGCTGGAACGAGGTCACGAACCGTAGTTTCCTCAATATTTTGAAGAAGTTTTCCGTGACCGTTACCAAGAGCGATGCCGAAACCGGCACGGCGCAGGGTGATGCTTCTCTTGCCGGTGCTGTTTACGGCATCTATAAGGGCGAAACCCTTGTTGATACCTACACCACCGACAAAAACGGGCAGTTCGTTACCAAGGAGTATATCTGCGATAACGACTGGACGGTGCGAGAGATCACACCCTCCGAGGGCTATCTGCTTGATACCACCGTCCATAAGGTCGGTGCAGAGCCGCAGCTTTATACCGTGGAGCATAATCAAACGGCAAATGATGTGACCGAGCAGGTCGCAAAGGGCAATATCGCCATTATTAAGCACACCGATAATGGTGAAACACAGATCGAAACACCCGAAAGCGGAGCAGAGTTTGCCGTGTATCTGAAAGCCGCAGGCAGCTACGAGGTTGCCGAGGACACCGAGCGTGATTATCTCACCTGTGATGAAAACGGCTTTGCCCAGACCAAGGATATGCCTTACGGCATCTACACCGTCCATCAGGTGTCCGGCTGGGAAGGCAGCGAGCTGATGCCCGACTTTGATGTGTTCATCTCTCAAAACGGGGCGACTTATCGCTACCTTATCAACAATGCCCCCTTTAACAGCTTCATCAAAATCGTGAAGCAGGACGCAGAAACCGGAAAGACCATTCCTTACGCCGGTGCGGGATTTAAGATTTATGACCCGGACGGCAACCCCGTAACAATGACCTTCACTTACCCGACGCCCACCACCATTGATGTGTTCTACACCAATGCAGAAGGTTCTCTTGTCACGCCGGAAAAGCTGTCCTTTGGAAAGGGATACTCTATTGTCGAGGTGCAGGCTCCCTACGGCTATGTCCTCGATGAAACGCCCGTGTACTTCGATGTCACGGAGGATAATTCCACAGAAGAAAGCGGGGTTACGGTAGTAAAAGTGGATAAGCCCAATATGGCACAGAAAGGCACCATCACCGTGGAAAAAAACGGCGAGGTGTTCTTTGGCGTTTCCGTCATCGGCGGCATTGATGAAAGCGGAAACGAACTGCCCACCATCTATCAGCCGCAGTATGAAAAGCGTGGACTTCCCGGTGCGGTCTATGAGATCATCGCCGCAGAGGATATTATCACGCAGGACGGCACTGTCCGAAATCAGAAGGGTGAGGTCGTGGACACCGTTACAACCGATGCAACCGGCACAGCCGTGAGCCGTGAACTCTATCTCGGCAAATATGAGGTTCGTGAGATCACAGCACCCCACGGGATGGTGCTCAACCCGGAACCCCACTGCGTCGAGCTTGCCTACGCCGGTCAGAATGTTGCTGTTACCGAAACGGCGACCTCTTTCGAGAACGAGCGTCAGAAGGTGGAGATCAGCCTTGTAAAGTCCATCGAGCAAAATGAGCGCTTCGGCATTGGCAATAACGGTGAAATGAAGAACATTTCCTTTGGGCTGTTTGCCGCCGAGGAAATCGTATCTGCCAGCGGCACTTCTATTCCCGCAGACGGTCTGATCGAGATCATCTCTCCGAATGAGGACGGAACGGCAAAGGTTAAGACCGACCTTCCTTTTGGAAGCTACTATGTGCAGGAGCTTGCCACCGACAGTCACTACAAGCTCTCCGATACCAAGTATCCCGTAACCTTTGGGTATGCCGGTCAGGATACAGCGGTGGTGAAAATCGCTGTCAATGATGGGAATGCTGTTGAAAACAAGCTGATCTACGGTTCTGTTTCCGGCAAGAAGGTCGATGAAAACGGCAGTGCTCTCGGCGGTGCGCTGATTGGACTGTTCCGCACGGATAACGGCGAGTTTACAAAGGAAAACGCTCTGATGACTACCACTTCTGCTGAAGATGGTAGTTTTTCTTTTGAGAACATTCCTTACGGCACTTGGTATGTCCGTGAGATCGAACAGCCCGCCGGCTTCGTGCTGGATGACACCATCTATCCCGTGACCATCGGCGCAGACAGGCAGGTCGTGGAGATCGAAATCGTCAACAGGTATGTCCGTGGAAACATCCATCTGACCAAGGTGGATTCCGAATATCCTGACAATAAGCTAACCGGAGCAACCTTTGAGGTCTACAAGGACAGTAACGCAAACGGCAAGCTGGACGACAGTGATGAACTGCTCGGCACACTGACCGAAAAGGAAATCGGTGAATACGGTATGAACGACCTGTTCTACGGTCGCTACTTCGTCAAGGAAACCAAAGCCCCGGAGGGGTTTGTCCTTGATACCGGCGTGTATGAAGTGATGATCGACACCAACGGCAAGACCTACGAGGTGGAGAACAAGGCAGGCGTCGGCTTCATCAATGATGCGATGCGTGGCAACCTGAAGATTGTTAAAACCTCCTCTGACGGCAAGGTCAAGGGCTTCGCTTTCCGAATTACCGGAGCAAATGGCTATGACATTATCCTTGAAACCAACGGCAAGGGTGAGATCTTCATTGATGGGCTTCGCATCGGGGACTACACCATTTCTGAGGTAAGCAACTCGGCTTCTTCGATGTATGTCCTGCCTGCCGACAAGAAGGCAACGGTCAAGCTCGGCTCCACAACCATTGTGGAGATGCACAATGTTCTGCGTGATACGCCTAAGACCGGCGATACCACCAATCTGCCGCTGCTCTATGCCCTTGCAGGACTGTCCGCAGTGGGCATCGCTGTGTGCGGCGTTATCGGATTCAAGAAAAAGAAAAAGGAGGATCGTAACTAATGGAACCTAAAACCATCGTGGCTATCGTACTGGTAGCCTTTATCATCGGCGGCTTTATCTTCTTGCAGATTAGATCGAAAAACAAGAAGTGAGCTGATTATCCAAGGGGCGGAGCAAAAACTCCGCCCCTTTTCTACTACCCGAAGGAGGGATTCAATGAATCAACAGAAAACGGTGGAAAGCCATGTGCTTTCTATCTTGAAGGACTGTCCGAGAGCAAGGTTCGACGATATGGTTCTCGTTATGCACTATTACAACCGATACGCAAACTTCCTGCGAGCCGGCGAACTGCCTCTCAATGACCTTGCATTCAACTACAAAGTCTACGGACTGCCGTGCTTTGAAACCATCCGCAGGGCAAGGCAGCGTGTGCAGTCGCTTTTTCCGGAATACTCCCGCAACGCCAACCCTGACGATGACAGTATGGTTATCATCATCGGCATTCTCTGAGGTAACGGCTATGGAAAATGAAAAGAGAAAGGTCGGTGATTACACCGTCCTCTGCGCCGTGAATATCGGCGCCCGTGAAATCATCCTTGCCGAGAATGAGCAGAGTACCAACGGAGAACGCTTCCTCTGCTGTTACGGAGAGCGCAACGACATATTTGAGAAGTTTACCGAATGTGCCGTTGGCGACGACTATATTGATGCAGCGCTGTTCTTTGCAGAGCGCATCAAGCAAGACGCCGAGAGGTTTCGGGCAGAGGTTGAAAAGCTGGATATTCCCGTGACGGTTATCACCCAAGCGGACTGCATCCCTGACCACTATAAGAACGACATCAACGGCAAAATCATCGCCATCAACCCGGTAATCCTCAAGCCGGAGTATCAAAGAGCAGATCGACAGCTTTTCCTTGTGACCGGTGGCTTCGGCGCTTCAGCAAATGCCCGTGGCAGCGCCGTATTTTGCAAAAATCTCTATGACGGCAAGAATACCCGTTATGAGCGTATGGATGTGCTGGGTGAAGTAAAGCCGGAGCGTATGCCTGATTGGGCAAAAGAAAAAGCGGCTGCTTTTAGCCGCACAATTCAAGGAAAAGACCACGAGCGATAAGGAGGCAGATTTCTATGGCAACAAAGAAAACCGCAGCCGAACAGGGCTTGCAGCAGAAAATGAAGGTGCTGGCAAAGCTCTTTGACGCAGGCTGTAAAACCGAAAAGGATTTGAAGGCGCTGACCTTGCCGACGATCCTGAAAATCCCCGATGTGACCGTGCCGGATATGACGGTCATCACCGAGCTTCAGGAGCAGGTCGCAAAGAATCGTCTTTTCTCATACTTGGGAGGTGGAACAGATGAGCCAAGCGACACGACCGAATGACCGCCACATCATTTGGAGCAACCAAAACCTTGATGTGGACGACTGGCGAGAGGACTACAAGGAGTTCCTTGAAGCCAACGAGCTGGACGATGACCCGAATGATGAGCAGGCACTCTATGAGTGGATGGAGGAAACCAATTACGACTACCTCTCCGATGAGCGAGTCAACCTGAATGTTCAGCTTTCCCAGCCGATCATTGTCATTGGCGACATCGGCAGATGGAACGGCAGAGTGATGGGCTACAAGGACATCCCCTCCGGCAACATCCGAGATTGTCTGTATGCCGACACCGACTATACCGAATGGTATGTAGATAAGTACGGCGATCTTCGTGCCGATGCTACTCACCACGACGGCACAAATCACTATCTCTACCGAGTGTTTAAGGACGGCGTTTCCGAAACACAGATGGAGAACCTGAGAGATAAAATCTATCACGGCAAAGCCACACGAGCCGATATTACCCGGCTGACCCGGCGACTTGGGGATGAGATCGCCGCCGTTTACGGCTTTGACATCCCGAAACAACGAACACCGCAAGAAAGGGGCGCAAGATAATGACAGATTTCACACTGCGACCGCTGACCGTTCCCGAACGCAAATACACCTACGCTCAAAGCTCGCAGCTTCAAGGGCAGACAGGCAATATCGGTTATCTGCGTGGGGACTTCGGCTCAAGCGGCGATCAGTTTTATACCACTTGGTTTGATACCCGACCGCAATGGAAAAGCGATGAGTTCAAGCGGGACTTGGATGATGTAATCAACGCCCTGCGCTCCGAGGAGTACGGACTGCTTCAAAGCCGTTCTCAGATGGTGCGTTATGGGCGTGAGAACAAGGAAAGCGAAATGCAGGGTGCTTATACCACTGAGTTCGGCTTCCGAGCAGATACCGAGAAATATGCGTTCGTGCTTCGCTGTAATCCAACGAGGGGCGACTATAACTTCTACTGCCTCTGCTATGTAAAGGAATGGCTGGACAAGCATATCGAAGAAGCCAACCGGGATATTCGCTTTATTGACAGCCACTATAAAGAGCTGTTCCGCATCCCCGACGGCGGACAGATCCGAATCATTTACCCCGACGGCGAGACTCTCACAAAGGGCTGCCGCTACATTGACAATTACCATGTGGAGGTGGGCTCCAGCAGCTGCAATCTGTTCCATATCTGCGAGTTTGCCGAACGGATGGAAGCCAGCTGCGCCGTGGTAGAACCGGCAGGCGCAGTAATTGAACACAATCAGGAATCGAGAGAAAAAGATAGGAGTGATGCAAGATGAAGTATTTTGTGGACGTGAAGGATATCAGCTACGGCACCATTGAGGTGGAGGCCAGCAACGCTGAGGAGGCCGAGGAGATCGCCCAGGATCTGTATTTCAGCGGCCGGATCAACTGGGGCGAGGCCGATGTCAGCTATGAAGCCCGCCCGGATGAACGGGAGCGAGGAGTCTGCCGATGAGTCAGAACGCGGCAGAGGGCAACGCCGCTTTTGTCATCTGGTCCAACGAGTGCCTGGACTGGGACAACTGGTCAGAGGCTTTCGAGGAGGACTACTCCAACCTGACAGAGGAGGAAAAATACCGCCTGATGGAGGAACTCAACGGCGACTATCTGGACGATGAGCGCCGGAATCTGGATATCCGGGTGGGCACGCCCATTCTCATCATTGCCGACATCGGCAGATGGGACGGGCGGCACACCGGC
>OGUP01001850.1_pt1 | contig 11276 bp, 11 predicted proteins | sample 1553661 | NCBI WGS metagenome assembly OGUP01 (sample SAMEA2580026, study PRJEB22360) | human gut metagenome | biome: human gut; feature: human-associated habitat; material: faeces | place: Denmark | collected 2008/2010
CGACGGCTATGCGCAGCTCTGCACCTTCGGCGGCACGCGGGAGGCACTGTTTGCATGGCTGCTTTTGCTGGCGCTTGCCGGACAGAACTGCATGCTGCTCGGCGTGTACGGGACGGTCACGGCTGACTGAATAAAAACAAATAGATTTGCATATAAAGGAAAACTGTTATGGAAAAGAAAATTACGTTTACCCCCCACGGCGTTTGCAGCCGTCAGATCGAGATCACGCTGGACGGTAAACGGCGACACCATCGAGAGCGTGAAGTTCCTCGGCGGATGTCCCGGCAACACGCACGGCGTTGCCGCACTGGTCGTTGGGATGCCCGTGGATGAGGTTATCCGGCGCCTCGACGGCATCGACTGCCGCGGCAGAGGAACGTCGTGCCCCAACGAGCTTGCAAAAGCGCTGCGGGAAAACAAATAAGCACAGAGACCGGCACAATGGAGGAGAACGATATGAACTACATGGAAAATTATGAGCGCTGGCTGCACGAGCCGAAGCTGGACGCAGACAGCCGCCGTGAGCTGGAAGCGATTGCGGGCGACCGCGATGAAATCGAGATGCGCTTTCTCGGCAATTTGGAATTCGGCACGGGCGGTCTGCGCGGCACGATGGGCGCAGGGCTCAACAAGATGAATGTTTACACCGTCGCACAGGCGACGCAGGGCATGGCGGAGATGATTGCGCTTGAGGGCACGGATGCAATGCGCCGCGGCGTTGTCATTGCGTATGACAGCCGCAACAATTCGGCGCTGTTTTCCGAGACCGCTGCGGCAGTCCTCTCGGCAAACGGCATCGCCGTCTATATTTTTGACGGCGTGCGCCCCACGCCGGAGCTCTCGTTTGCCATCCGTCACCTCGGCTGCATCGCGGGCATCAACATCACCGCGTCGCACAACCCGAAACAGTACAACGGCTACAAGGCATACGGCAGCGATGGCTGCCAGATGACCATTGATGCTGCGGATGCTGTTCTTGCAAAAATCAATGCACTGGACATTTTCAACGATGTCAAGCATATGCCGTTTGATGAAGCACTTGCTGCTGGCATGATTTCCTACATCGGCGACGATGTCATTGAAGATTATTTCCGAAATGTTCTGGCACAGGGCATCAATACCGACCTATGTGCAAAAAGCGGTCTAAAGATTGTCTACACCCCGCTGAACGGCACTGGAAACAAGCCGGTTCGCACCATTCTGAACCGCATTGGCATTCAGGAAGTAACGGTTGTCAAGGAACAGGAAAATCCAGACGGCAACTTTACCACCTGTCCGTATCCGAACCCGGAAATTCGGGAAGCATTGCAGCTCGGTTTGCAGTACTGCGACCAGGTAAAGCCGGATTTGCTGCTGGCAACTGACCCAGACGCTGACCGTGTTGGCATTGCCGTTCCAGATGGAAAGGGCGGATATGCATTGTTCTCTGGCAACGAAGTTGGTGCAATGCTGCTGGAATATATCTGCGAACAGCGGATTCAGAAGGGCACGATGCCGAAGCATCCGGTTGCAGTAAAGACCATCGTTACCACTGACATTGTAGAAGCAATCTGCAAAGCTTATGGTGTAGAACTGATTGAAGTTCTGACAGGCTTCAAGTTCATCGGCGAACAGATTGGTTTCCTGGAAGCAAAGGGCGAAGAAGACCGATATATCTTTGGCTTTGAAGAAAGCTATGGCTATCTGGCTGGCTCTTACGTTCGGGATAAGGATGCAGTTGTTGCATCCATGCTCATCTGTGAAATGGCTGCTTATTATCGTACAAAGGGTATTTCCATGATGCAGGCAAGAGAAAACCTGTATCAGAAATATGGTGTTTATGTACACGCTCAGCATAGCTTTACGTTTGAAGGCGAAAGCGGTATGATTCGGATGCAGAACATCATGGAACACCTGCGTACCAACCGTCCGGAACAGATCGACAACCTGAAAGTGATTCAGTTTGCAGACTATGAAAAGCAGGTTTCCATTGACCTGACAACCGGAACAGAAACTGCCATCACACTGCCGAAGTCGAACGTCCTCTCGTTCACACTGGAACAGAGTGCAAAGGTGATCATCCGTCCGTCTGGTACAGAGCCGAAAATCAAGGCATATTATACCACGACTGCTGCAACAGAAGCAGAAGCTGCTGCAAAGAAGGATGAACTGGACGCTGCATTCAGTGCCATCATGCTGGCAGAATAATTTCCTGCTAACAAAATCATCATATGAAAAAAGAATCCCGCTGTTCCTTTGCACATTGCAAGGAAACAGTGGGATTTTTTGATGCTTTCTCCAGAAAAGTTCCAAAAAGAAATGCCATGAAAACTGGATGGATTTCGTTCAGTTTCCATGGCGTTCTTTTTCTATGATTGTCTTCTATGTGATGAAATAGAAATTACTTTTTCTTTCCGAAGACGATTCCCAAACCAGCCAGTGCCATCACCGCAATCACAACCCCCATGCTTTTATCAGATGTTTTCGGAGTGGATTCCGTTCCAACAACTGGGGCATCTTTGCTTACAGAAGACTCTGTTTTTCCCTCCGGCTTTTCTGTGATTTGCTGGAAAATCATCTGAAATGCACCGTTTAAGTCATTTTTATCTGTTACAATGTAACTATATTTCGGATTGCTTGCCAAATCCCGAACGAATTTTGCATTTTCAGCGGAATACTGATTGTGGAAAAATCCAATGCTGTAAACGGTTGCATCTGTTTTGAGGTTCTCATTATCAAATTGCAGGGATGCATTTTGGTAAGAATCATAGCCATAATCAATCGTATAATCAGAAGAACCCTCATTTGGAATTCCATCTGCCATAATAATCACAGATTTTCTTTCCCCGTTGCTATTATTTAAAATCAGCTTGACTTGTTCCATACCGCCATACATATTTGTTAAACCATCATCAGAAAGTCCAGAAATATAATTGCTCAGAGTTGTCAAGTCACTGCTATATGGAAGATATTCCACATCACTTCCAAATACGACAATGGAAATGACTGTAGTCGGATTGTTCTGCAAAAACGACTTGCAAATTTCTGTCGCTGCCAATTTCATTGCATCCATCGGATCGCCATACATGCTCGTGGAAATATCCAGCATCAATACCACATCATCGTAATAGTTCAGCGGTGCACTGCCCTGTTCTTCTCCAGTCATCACCGTTGTAACAACAGGGTCATAAGTGACAACAGAGGTTACCGTTGTTCCTGCCTCCTGTACCGGAATCACATCTTCCGGTTCTGTGGTTGTCGTCGTCGTTGTTTCCGTGGTGACTTCTTCCACAGAAGTGACAACTGGTTCTTCTGGTTCTGCCGATTCCACAGATTCTGTCGAATTGTCCAGTACTGCAACTGCTTCTTCCACGCTGGAAACTTCCAGTACAGATGCGGTTTCTGATTCCGTGCTTTCTTCCGCCGAAGCATGCACACCACCCAAGCCAAGGCTTGCAAGCATGCCAGCAAGTAAAATTGCGATTACTTTTTTCTTTCCCATCATATTTTTCCTTTCCGTTTCCACCATTTTTCTTTTGTGAAAACTATATGGATAGTATAGCCGATTTTGTCCAATTTGTCAATGCATTTTTCTATTTTTTTACAAATTTAACCAAAACCAAATCATTTCTAACGAAAAAATTGCACATGTAATCAAAATCGTTTTTCTAAAAAGAAAAAAGTGGCACAAAAACTGCACCACTTTCTTGCTTTTTATTGGGTTTCTTCTGGTTGTTCTTCCTGCTTTGTATCTCCAGTAAACAGAATTTCAATGGTCGTTCCAACCTGTTCAGTGCTATCCAAATGAATCGTTGCATGATGCAGAATTGCACCGTGTTTCACAATCGACAGACCCAAACCTGTTCCGCCGACTGCTTTGGAATGGCTCTTATCGACTCGATAAAACCGCTCAAATACCCGTTCCTGTTCTGCTTTCGGAATGCCAATGCCCGTATCGGTCACACGAATAAACGGATGCTGTTCTTTGTAACCTGTCGTTACGGTAATGCTGCCAGCCTCTCGATTATACTTGATGGCGTTTTCACTGATGTTATAGACCATTTCATCCAATACCTGCCGAACACCCTGCACGGTGCACGGTGTTCCGGTCACCTGAAACGTAATCTTTCGCTTTTCACAAACCGATTGCAAGCGTTTTTGTACATCTTCCGCCAGTTCCAACAGATTGACAGACTCCCAAGCAAACGGAACAGACTGTTCATCCAGCTGTGACAACTTAATAATATCACCAATCAAGGTAATCAACCGCTGGGATTCATCATAAATCTTTCCGGCAAAGTGGGGGACATCTGCCGGCAGCATAATTCCATTCTTCATGATTTCTGCAATGCCAGAAATGGAAGTCAGCGGTGTTTTCAGTTCATGGGAAACATTTGCGGTAAATTCTCGGCGATAGCGTTCCTGCGTTTCTTTTTCCGTAATATCCAGAATCAAAATGACAACCCCAATCAGGTCATCTTCTCGTACCTGCATTTCCTGCGGTGTTTCGTTGTGTAAAACCGGATTTGCAATCAGCTGATAGACACGCCCTTCCCGTTCCAGCTGGGAGGTGCAGTGTCTGCCTCGCAACGCCTGATCCAGTACATTCCGGAACGGCTCGCCTCGTTCGACAGTTAAGATGTTCTTTTGCAATACAGAATGCTGCAAGCCAAACAACCGCATTGCACTTTGATTACAAGTCAAAATCGTATAGGCATGGTCAATGACAAACAAACCTTCCTGCATATGCTCTGTAATCATACTGAATTCATACTGCTGCTGCCGCAAAATGTCCATCTTTTGCACAATTTCTCGATTCTGGCTTGCCAGCTTACAGAGCAATGGGTCTAATTCTTCATAGGTAGAAACCTGCTCCGGATGTTCCAAATCCAGCGTATTGATGGGCTTTACGATTTTCTTGGTCAGCTGATAAGAAACCAGCAATGCCAGAATCAGCATCACCAACAGAATAAACAGTGCCTGTACCAGCAAAACACCCATCATCGCAAATAGCGACCGATATTCCACGGAAACTCGCAGCACACTTTGATCTGATAGCCGAACGGCATAGTAAACGGTTTCTTTCGACATCGTACTTGAAAACCGCCGACTAAATCCAAAGCCATCTTGTTCTGCCTGCTGAACCTCTTCCCGATCAGCATGGTTGCCCATCTGAGAAACATCCTGCTCCTGACTGTCATACAGTACTGTTCCATCCTTTGCAATCAAGGTTACCCGATTCGTTCCAGTCTGTAAGGTTTCCAGATAGGATTGTCCGGCTGCTTCATAACCCTGTTCAATATAGGATGCCGTTTCTTTCAGCTGTTCGGTCTGCAAATTGCTGTAATGTTCATAGAGCAGTCCGGTGATAAAAATAAAGCAAAGTGCCATTGCAGAACCAACCAGTGCCACCATGCTGCAAAAAATTCGTTTCTTCACGATTCCCCATCTCCTGCACGGTATCCAATGCCTCGCACGGTTTCAATGTATTTTCCACATTCGCCCAGCTTTTGCCGCAAGTGCCGGACGTGTACGTCCACCGTTCGGCTTTCCCCGTCAAATGCATATCCCCAGATATGATTCAACAGCCGGTCACGGGTAAACACCACGCCCTGATGCTCCAGCAGCAGACACAGCAGTTCAAATTCTTTCAACGTCAGGCTGATGGGTTCTTTTCCCACCCGGACAATGTGACGGGTCGGGTTCACATACAAATCACCCAGTACATATTCCTGCTCCTCTTCGCTTGGAGCAGACCGCCGCAAAACCGCTTTAATCCGAGCAATCAATGCCATCATGCCAAACGGCTTCGGGATGTAATCATCTGCACCATAATCCAAGCCAATGACCTGATCGTATTCTGTTCCCTTTGCGGTCAGCATAATCACTGGCAGCGTTTTCGTTGCCCGATTTGCCCGCAGTTTTTTCAATACAGAAACGCCATCTTCTTCGGGCAGCATAATATCCAGCAAGACCAGTGCCGGCAGTTCTTCCTGCTGCATCGCCTCCCAGAACGCAGAAGGTCTGGGAAAGCCCATTGCCTCCATGCCTGTGTTCCGCAAGGTATAAATCACCAATTCCCGAATACTATCATCATCTTCCAAAAAATAAATCACGTTCCTGTATCTCCTCTCTGTTCTTCCGCCGAATCCCCGTTGCGGAGCGGCAGATTAGACGTGTTCGCCCGTCAGCAGATAAACCACCCATTCTGCAACATTTTCGGCATGGTCACCGATGCGTTCCAGATATTTCGCAATCATCAGCAGATCCAGCACCATTTCCACATCTTCTTCCTGTGCCCGAATCATGTGAATCAAGTCTGCCCGCACCTTATTGAACAACTGATCTACAGTATCATCTTCTTTCAAGACTTTCTGAGCCAGTTCTAAATCACGCTGTACAAATGCTTCTACGCTATCGGTTACCATACGAATGGCTGCAACTGCCATATCCTGAATGTGTACTTTTCCTGCAAATTCGGAATATTTCAAATGCTTTGCAATTTCGGCAATGTCATATGCCTGGTCGCCAATGCGTTCCAAGTCTGAAATAATCTTCAGAGCAGAAGAAACCGACCGCAAATCACTGGCAACGGGCTGCTGCATCAAAAGCAACCGCATACAAAGCCGTTCAATCTCCCGTTCCATCTGGTTGATGTCCATTTCTGTGGACTCTACCTTTTTCAGCAATTCTGCATCGCCGTGCAGCATGCCCTTTACGGAACAAGAAATGGCATCTTCACACATTGCACCCATCTGAATCAAACGAGTTTTCATCGTTTTCAGCTGCTGGGTATACAGTTCTCTCATTTTAACCGAACCTCCCTGTAATGTAGTCCTCTGTTCGCTTATCGTTTGGATTGGAGAACAATTTTTCTGTTTCATTGAATTCTACGACTTCTCCCAACAAGAAGAATGCCGTTTTATCCGATACACGGGTTGCCTGCTGCATATTATGTGTGACGATAATAACAGTATACTCCTTTTTCAGCTCAATTACAAGGTCTTCAATCTTAGAAGTGGAAATTGGGTCGAGGGCGGAGGTTGGTTCATCCATCAGCAGAACTTCTGGCTGCACTGCCAACGCTCTGGCGATGCAAAGCCGCTGCTGCTGTCCACCGGACATACCCAGTGCAGATTTATTCAGCCGGTCTTTCACTTCATCCCAGATGGCTGCATCCCGCAGAGATTTTTCTACGATTTCATTCAGCTTGCTTTTCGACCGAATGCCATGCGTCCGAGGACCATAGGCAATGTTATCATAAATGCTCATCGGAAAAGGGTTTGCCTTCTGAAACACCATACCCACCCGTTTCCGCAGCAGGTTGATGTCCATCGAACCATAAATATCTTCGTTGTCCAGACGAATGTCCCCTGTAATCTTACAGCCCTCCACCAAATCATTCATTCGATTCAGGGAACGCAACAGGGTGGACTTGCCGCAACCGGATGGTCCAATAAATGCCGTCACTTCATTGGCTGGCAAGTTTAAGTTTACGCCCTTTAATGCATGAAAACTGCCATAATACAGATTCATGTCTTTGATTGTAAATTTATTTTCCATAGTTCTTTTCTCGACCTCTCTTATTTCTTGGTCAGTTTCTTTGCAATCGCACTGGACAGCAGGTTGATTAAGATAACCATTACCAGCAATACGACCGCCGTTGCATAAGCAGCATTCATTTCTCGCCCTTCACAGAGCAGCTGATACATATGCACCGCCAGTGTTCGGCACGTTCCCATCGGACTGGCACAAACACTCGTTGCTGTTCCGGCGGTATACATCAAAGCTGCTGTTTCACCGACAATTCGACCAATTGCCAGAATGACACCGGACAAAATTCCCGGCATGGCACTTGGTACGATAATCTTGAATACTGTCCGCAGTCTGCCTGCTCCCAAACCGAAGCTGCCCTCCCGGAACGAATCCGGAACACTCATCAATGCTTCTTCGGTTGTCCGCATAATCAGCGGCAATACCATCAATGCCAGTGTAATTGCACCGCCCAACAGCGAATATCCAAAGTGGCAGGCAACGACAAACATCAGGTAACCAAACAAACCAAAGACAATGGACGGAATCCCCTGCAAGGTTTCTGTGGTCATCCGCACCACTTTTACCAGCTTGTTGCCTCGTTTTGCATATTCCACGAGGTAAATTGCAGAACAGACACCGATCGGAACTGCCATAATCAAGGTCAATACCACCATTTCCAACGTGTTAATAATGGAAGGCATCATGGAATTATTCGTTGTGGTATATTTCCATGCGAACATCTCCGGACGGATTGCCGGAATGCCTTTCACTAAAATGTAGAGAATCAAACTAAATAAGATAAAAACCGTAATCACTGCCGCCAGCAATGTTGCAATCAGCAGAAACAGGGATAATGGTTGGTGGCGATATTCCGCCAACTTCTGCCGGAAGGAACGCTGGTTGATTCCCACTTTTGGAGCTGCCATGTCAATCCCTTCCTTTCTTTACCAATGAGAAGCAAACATTGATGACCAGAATGAACACAAACAATACCACGCCGGTTGCAATCAACGCTTCCCGATGCAAGTCGGTTGCATAGCCCATTTCCAAGACAATATTTGCGGTCATCGTCCGGACACCGGACACCAAACTTTTCGGCAATACTGCCTGATTTCCGGCAATCATAACGACCGCCATGGTTTCCCCAATCGCACGACCAATGCCCAGAATGACACCTGCCATAATGCCGGACTTTGCTGCTGGCAGCATCGCAAAATAAACGCTTCGTTCATGCGTTGCACCCAATGCCAGCGAGCCTTCATAATAGCTGTTCGGGACTGCCCGAATCTGTGCTTCAGAAACTTCAATGATGGTTGGCAGAATCATAAAGCCCAGCAGGATTCCAGCAGTCAGCACATTCTTACCGGAAACGCCTGTTAAATTCTGCATGATCGGCACCATGACCACCAAGCCAAAGAACCCATACACAATAGAAGGAATCCCTGCCAGCAGGGAAACCGCTGGCTTCAAGACTTTATACAGCTTTTCCGGACAGAATCTTGCCAGAAAAACAGAGGTCAGCAGTCCAATCGGCACACCGACGATTATCGCAATGGCAGTTGCATAAATACTGCCGATAATCATCGGGAAAATCCCGAAAATCTCTTGATTCGGATTCCAAGTTGTTCCGCCCAAGAATTTCAATGGGCCGATTTTTGCAATTGCCGGAATCCCGTTTGCAAACAAGAAGATGCAAATCAATGCAACAGCAGCAATGGAAACACACGCAGCTAAAATAAATACAAACCGCATGATGTTTTCCTTTACATTTTTCATATATTGTTCCTCCTAAAGACAGCCGGAAGAAAACCGTTTCGATGCTGTCTTATTGTGCTGTCACCTGTGACCATTCTGTCAGTTCGCCCTTATAAATCTGTCCGACCTGATCCAAGGTCAGATTTGTAACAGTGTTTTCGCTGTTGACAATGATTGCAATCCCATCAACTGCAATGACAGTGGAAACAACACCCTGCGAGGTTTCAGAATCTTTCAGTTCTCTGGATGCCATACCGATATCACAAGTGCCATCAATTGCAGAGGAAACGCCCGTGGAAGAGTCACTCTGGTTAACTTCTACCTTATTGCCGCTAACTGCTTCATACTTTTCTGCCAGTACCTGCATAACCGGTGTTACAGAAGAAGAACCTGCAACGGAAATGGTTTTCCCAGTTGTACCGTTGGATTCATATGCACCCGTTGCATCTGTTTTAATGAAATCTTCCTGTTCGACAATATCCTGTCCTTCATCGCTCAAAATATAGTTGATGAAATCCTGTGCCGCATCGCTGATGCCATCACTCTTAGTCACAATGTTAAATGGACGGGAAACCACATAGCTGCCATTGGAAACATTTTCTGGTGTTGCATCCACGCCGTTAATCTGAACAGCTTTAATCTTGTCATTGTTGCCCAGAGAGCCCATAGACATATAGCCAATTGCGGAAGCATTGCCCTCTACGGTCTGCATCATAACAGCGGTGCTGTTGGTGATTTCTGCGGAAGAAACAGTGGCATCGTTTCCATCTGCATCTTCTACGCCACACAGTTCTACGAATGCCCCCCGTGTACCAGAGCCATCTTCTCTGGAAACAACGCTGATCGCACCCGTTGCACCTCCGGCAGAATTGCCGCAGCCTGTCAGAGCAGCTCCCAGCACTGCCATTCCTGCCAACATTCCAACGGTCTTTTTCCAGTTCATTTTCATCATGATTCATACACTCCATTTCATTTTCTGCAAACGTGTTTTTCAAATTTCTGTTCTTTTCTTTCGGAACACTCTCATTATAGCAATCCCCTGTAAATTGTATCACCACGGGAATGTTAAATCTGGGTTAAACGTAGAAAACAGCCAATTTGAATGGGTTAACATTATTTGTTAACTTTTTGCAATTGCCGTTTTTACAGCTGTTTTTGCCTGAAATTGCTTGAAAATTGAGCGTTTTTCATAGGATAACCGGAAAATTGCAACCGTATGCAGGTTGTTTTTGTAAAATGCCAGATTTTATATCTATGTTTTTTATTTTTCTTTCACAGTTGAAAAATTCACAATTCTAAAAATAGTCTATTGTGCACTTTGCTAAAAATAGTTATCCACCACCTTATTAACAAAATTAAAACTTGCAAATTCAAACTTCCTATGTTATAATAAAGACATCCAAATGATTTACAGGAGGTTTTCACTATGTCATTTTTAGAGCTTGCAAAAAAACGCTGTTCCTGCCGGAACTTTAATGACCAGCAAGTGCCGGAAGAAACCTTGCAGTACATCCTTGAAGCGGGCAGAGTTGCCCCGACCGGTGTCAACAAACAGCCGCAGCATATTTTAGTCGTTCGCTCCAAAGAAGGACTTGCCAAAATGGAACAGGTTACAAAGTTCTACAACGCACAAACCGTTCTGGTCATCTGCACCGAACCGGATGCTGCCTGGACAAGACAGGGCGATGATTTCAACATTGCGGATATTGATGCAACCATCGTAACCAGCCACATGATTTTAGCAGCAACAGAAAAAGACGTTGCTTCTCTCTGGATTTGTCGGTTCTGGCCGGAAATTGCACGGAAAGAATTCCACATTCCGGATAATTACAGACCCGTCAACATCTTAGCATTGGGTTACACCGATGATGCGTGGAAATCTCCGGAACGGCACGACACCGAAGAATTGCGGAAGCCGCTGTCGGAAACAGTTACATACGAAATATTTTGATTCAATAAAGGAGAAATTATCATGTTAATGGTAGTAAATAAAGAATTATATGCAA
>OGUP01001851.1_pt1 | contig 11272 bp, 8 predicted proteins | sample 1553661 | NCBI WGS metagenome assembly OGUP01 (sample SAMEA2580026, study PRJEB22360) | human gut metagenome | biome: human gut; feature: human-associated habitat; material: faeces | place: Denmark | collected 2008/2010
GTAAATTCTTCCGCGGATGTCAGGAAACCTTTGTTTGCTGCTGTTGCTGCGATAGCGACTGCTTTTCTCATTCTTTTTTTCATGTTGTAAAACCCTCCTTGAAAAATCTTAGTTTCTTATTTTTTTGAACGGAAGTTTTTCCGGGCTTTCCGTTCCTCTGTGATTATATTAAACCATACTTTGCCTTTGGTCAGTTAGGACATATTTGAAAAATTTTGTTGCACATTTTTGACCAGTTTATATATAAAACTTGGACAAAATATGAACAAGTTGGGCAAAATGCCAGTAACTTGTATGTTTTCTCTATTGATCAGTTGTATATCTTTCAAAAAAGTCCTCTGTATCGATTCGATAAGAACCGCCATACAGAGGACTTCCGCTTTCGCTACTGTCCACTCAATTCTACCTGAGTTTCTTCCATATTATAATTGCGTAAACTTATTCCGATACTCCCTCGGGCTGCATCCCACCTTCTTTCGGAACACCCTGCTGAAGTAGTTATAATCATCATATCCCACCAGAAACGAAATCGTCTCCAGCTTCTTGTCCTGATTTTTCATAAGCTCTGCCGCTTTCTCCATCCGGATTCTGGTAAGAAATGCAATGATCGTCTCACCGTATTTCTGACTGAAAGTCCTGGAGAGATAGCTTGCATCCATATGATACTGCTCTGCCAGAGCAGTGAGTGTAATATTCTCATGATAGGAACGCTCAATATATTTATGTATCTGCTCCACCTGTTGCATAATAGAACCTGCATCAGAGCTTTTATCCTCTCCGCTCTCCCATAAGCTGTCCAACAGGATTTTCAGGGATACAAGCAGAGAGTGTGCATTGAGACATTTCATATAATAATCAATGTTATCCATGGCTTCCTCTGCCTGTGCGGTAAGCTCCGGGCATTTCTCCTGAACATAACGGTAAAGGATTCCTGTAATCCTGCCCGCATACTGTTTCACATCCAGGTAAGTCCAGTTTCCATCATCACACTGTCTGAAATTACAGGTCTTAAAGATCAGCTTCTCTGCCTCTGCCTTCTGTCCCGTTGTCAACAGATGATACAATTCCGTCTCCATATGTGCAGGTGCTGATTTCCCGACCATCTGCGTTTCGCTGTTTCTTGGCAGCTCTCCTGTTTTCTCTTCCGGGCAGAAAAGGATACTGTGTTCCCTGTTAAACGGACGGGTAATCAGTGTTGAGATCAGTTCTCTGTAAACTGTACCGATATCATCCAGTGAACTTGTCTGCTCATGGAGTACAACAGAGACAGGGCCGTATTCTTCCAGCGGAAATTCTTTCAGAATATTTTCTGCCAGTGCTCTGAATTCCTTTGCGTCAGCAGTCTTTACAATAAGAAATTCGCTCATCTTATTGCTGTTGTTAAAAATAATCGCATTCCCTTTTGAACCGGTCAGTTCTCTCAATCTGGACTTAATATTCCAGGACATCTGCAGATTATCATGTTCAAACTGCTCCGCAATCTCTGTAATATTGTAAAATTTAACCATCAGTGTGGCTACTTCTGAAAATGTATTCGTGCTGGATACATGAGTCTGGGATGCTGACTGCCCGTACAGTTTCCCGGAAAGCAGTGCCGAGTATTCACTGTCTTCCAGAAATGACGACAGCTTATGTTTCTGGAGCTTGCTGGTCTCATCCTGCTTTTTTGTATTCTCACGCTCTTCCAGAAGTCCCAGTGCCTTGGTAAGCACCTTTACCATCTCTTCCTTTCCCACAGGCTTCAGAAGATAATCCAGACCGCCGGAAACAAATACACCCTTTACCTTATCAAAGTCATCATAGCCACTGATGGCGATGGTAATGATTTCAGGGTATTCATTCTGCAAACGCTGCAGCAATTCCAGACCGCTCAGAAATGGCATATTAATATCTGTGAGAATAATATCCGGTTTTTCTTCGGCGATTCTCTCCATAACCTCTTCCCCGTCACATGCAGGCTCCAGAAATTCCAGGGAATACTCCTCCCATGGTATCAGATTCCGGATATTTTCCCTGCTCCAGAATTCATCATCTGCAGCAAGAACCTTATATTTCATATTTTTCATTGTCTCTCTCCTTGCTCATTTTTGAACATTTTCGTAACTATTCAGTAGTCTACTATCCCGCGAGGTGTTTTGGCACGTAAGTACCAAAATCCCGAGACATACAAGCCAAAATGCCATCACCGCAGGTGATTTTTAATGCATTTTGGCTCGTAACTGTGAAGGTACTGAACAGTTACACATTTTCCATATCACCGGAATTCTCCGTAGAAACAGCCGGAACTGTGATCGTCACAGTTGTCCCCTCGCCTGCTGTACTTTCAATATGCAGTCCGTATTTCTCTCCGAAAAGCCTCTTCAGACGCGCGCTGACATTCAGGATTCCAATGGAAATGCCGGACTCCACACGTTTCATATCATTCTGCTCCAGCAGACGGTTCATAGATTCCGCATCCATCCCCGCACCATTATCCTGAACTGTGATCACCAGATTCTCATTCACATGTTCTGAACGTATCAGAAGTTTTTTATCCTTACGGCGGACATTTCTGAGACCATGTGTAAGCGCATTCTCCACAACCGGCTGGATGCAGATACGCGGCATCTGATCTGCCAGTGTATCGCTGTCAATCTGATAATCGTAAGCTATCGTTGAGCCATTTCTCATATCCATAACATAGAGATAATTTCTCACATGCGCCATCTCATTCTGCACAGTGGAAAGCTCATCTGTCATATTCAGGCTGTAGCGGAAAATTGCAGACAATGAATGGCACATACCGCTTACCATCGGACAGTTCTGCGCATTGGCAATCCCGCTCATGGTATCCAGTGTATTATAGAGAAAATGAGGATTTATCTGCGCCTGCAGCATTTTATACTCCGTCCGCTCTACCAGCATTTTATGCTGCAGTTCTTCCTGTGCCATGACCTGCATACGGTCAAGCATTTCATTAAATTCCGTACCCAGCGTAGTCAATTCCTGAGACCATCCTACGGGCTGCACCCGAAGCTGGGTTTCTCCGTCCTTGATCCGCGTGATAGTGCTGCTCATCTCTTCTACAGGCTTTGTCATCCACTGAGACACAAACAATACGATCACCATAATTGCAAGGATCATGGCTCCCATTATAATAAGAAGTGTTCGTATCAGTGTCTTCTGCGTTGCAGTGAGAAGAGACTGGGAGACAAGCACAAATGCCTCCAGATTATAGTTCTCCTGTGACACCTGGATCAGATAATTTCCATCATACTCCTGTTCCAGTTCACCGGATTTATAATGACTTTGTACAACCTTTGCCAACTGCTTCTGGATTCTGCGCTGACTCTCAGAAGCCTCTCCGGTCATTGCAATCACCCGGTCATTTAATGGCTGCAGCCACAGACATACCTGCTCTACATCCACATATTTAGCCATAATTGAAGTAAATGCCGCACTGTTAATATCACAGACCAGATACCCCAGGGCATTCCTGTCTGCATCATAATTATGCAGTTTCAACACAAACCGCACAATATCTTTCTTTGCAACAGAATTGTGATATCCGGAAATCATCAGGTCTGTACGATCTCCATGCACATAATCATAAACCCGGTCTGAATTATCATCATACTCTACCTTGTAAATATCTTTGGGATATGTAACTGAATTGTAGCGGTAGCTGCTGATCAGATGATCTTTTGTATCATAAAGATACATGGCAAGAAGCTGATCCTCCTTTGTAAAACGTTTCCTTGCAAAATACCAGCTTCTCCAGTAATAATCCTTCATGCTTGAATCCTTTTCAGCAGTATCACGCATAGCTGCGATAAGATCCTGCTCACTGTAGATCGTAAGCATTTCCCCTCGTATTGTGTGGATAAAATTAGACAGATCTGTCTGCATTTTATTCAGAGAAAGCTCATGATCTGAAATACTCTCTGCCCGGATCTGTCTGCGCAGAGACTGATGAAACAGAAACGTCTGCAGAAGAAGTGCGAATACGACACTTACGATGCACAGAACAAGCAGTGCCTTCCGCATTGTCCATTCTTTTTTCATTATTCCTTCCCCCTCATGTCAAGCGGATAAAATCATCCGCTTCGTTACGCGGCTCTACATCGAATAACTGCTCCGCAGTTTATTCGGTTAGATACCTTATAATTCTGTAGCAATTCCTGTAAATTTCACATTCTGATAAGCAGATGCAAAATGCATTATCTACAAAAATTATCATATATCATTATCATAATTATACATTATCACAATTATAATACAGGAATTTTGCATTGAAAAGCAAAACAGGAAACTTCCATCAAAAAAACAGCAGTAAAGTGTATGGCAATCCAATCCACCTTACTGCTGCCTGTTTTTCCTGATAACATCTAACTCAATATTTGTCAAACAGATATTCACAATCCGCTTCGCTGGCTGCTCATAATTTTATGTTCAGTAACACCCTTTGCGGCATATTTACTTTTCAATATGTACTGCACCTACTGCGCGGATATTCATTGGATATACGTTCTCTTTTCCGGCAAATTCAGAAATATAGGAAACATAGTTCTCTGTTTCTTCTTCCGGCACTACGCACATGATAACACCGGCAAATCCGCCTCCATGGATACGGCAGATACCTTTGCCCAGTTTCTCAAGGAAGAGATCTGTAAGAGCAAGCGCAACAGAAATCTTCTGCTCTGTATATGCTTTGATCGGATAGCAGTTCTGAAGTAATTCCCAGGAAGATTTTCCTGATTCACTGAGTAGCTTCAGTACAGTCTCACCATCTTTCTCTTCAACTGCTTTTGCAGCTCTCTCTACACGTTCGTTCTCTTTGAAGAAATGAATCGCTCTTAAGATTGCTCTGTCATTATCGATCTTATCCATATTTGCAAGCACTTTGTCAAGAGTTGTCTCACAGAGAAGCTCTGCTCCTGCTGCCTTGGCTGCTTCTTTCATTTCCATAGGGATCTCAGAGTATTCTTCACTTAAATCAGCATGACCTTTTCCTGTATTAACGATTACAAGATGATGATCATAATCATGGAAAGAGAAGTTTACTTTCTCATATTTTGGATTCTCTCTGTCTGAGAAGTCCAGAAGGATCGGTCCGCCAACTGCACATGCAAGCTGATCCATTAATCCGGAAGCCTTCAGCCAGTAAACATTCTCAGCATACTGTCCTGCTTTTGCATAGTTGATGTATGTCATTGCACCATCATTAAAGAAATAATTAATGATGGAACATACCAGCATTTCGAAAGATGCAGAAGAGCTTACACCTGCTGCGCGGATTACATTTGTGGTCACATAAGCATCAAAACCGGCTACTTTAAAACCGAATTTCTGAATAGCTTCCACCATACCTGCTACCAGAGATACGGTTCCCTGAGCCTTCGGTACGCTGGCAAGATCATTGATGTCTACGACAACTTCCTTATCATATCCTTCACTTGTGATACGGATAACACTGCTGTTGTTCGGGTAAGCTGCACCGATGGTATCCATGTCAATACTGCCTGCGATTACGCGACCGCCATTATGATCTGTATGGTTTCCGATGATCTCTGTTCTTCCCGGCGCTGTAAAAAATTCTGCTATATCATGATGGTAAATTTCTGCGAAATGATCAGCTACAGCCTGAAAACGTGCTGCTGATTTCTCTGCTTCGCCGTAAATACGTGTCAATTCATTTTTATTTGGAATATTCATTGTAAAAATCCTCCGTTCATTTTTCCGGTCTGACCGCTGATACATAGTTTTATGAGTACTATGTACTGACAATTTTCACGGTTTACAGTGGCAGTGCAGGTGTGAAAACCAGCGGCAGACGGGAATATGTGTATGAAAGTTTGGGAGCAGCCTTATCAGCTACACTCTTGGATTAAAGTATACCCTGCTGTGTCATAAAATTCCTTGATAATCTAAGGGGAAAATAGTAAAATCTTGCGTTTATATCTATATAAGTGTACAATATATTATATAAGTCATCAACAGCAATTTCGCATAACGGTCTTTCTCTGATGCAGCGGGTTGTCTGCAATATTTTCCGGAATTGCTATAAGATAGGATAATTAAAAATCATCATATATTCTCAATGGAGGACGCATATATAATGGCAGAGATCATAACCGACGGCTCACAGAAAGAACTGAAGAAACATGGCAGTGATGAATTTCCACTGCTGGTAAGCTATGAGAAACTTTCCGGCTACAAATCCGGCTCCTTTCTCTGGCACTGGCATCCTGAGATAGAAATCACCCTTGTCCTGGATGGACAGATTCTCTATAAAGTAAACCAGTGTACCTACCACATGAAAGCAGGAGATATCCTTCTGGGAAATGCCAATGTACTCCACGCAGGCTTCATGGAAGATATGAAAGACGGCAAATATGTCTCCATCACTTTTCTGCCAAAGATTATCTATGGTTCCTACGGAAGTATCCTGCGCAGGAAATATGTGGAGCCATTTTTACACAATTTCTCCATTCCTGCAGTCTACATTGACTATTCGCAGCCCTGGCATGAAGTTTTTTCCAAATATGTGAGAAAAATCATAACTCTGTATGAAGAGAAAAAGGAATTTTACGAACTGGATATCACCGGAACTCTGCAAAAGCTGTGGCGCTGTATGCTGCAGAATCTTCCGGAGAACCTCCCCTATACGGAACACAGCAAACTGGAACGCAACCGTATGCGTGAGATCATGGATTATCTGGAACACAATTACATGAATAAAATCCAGATGAAAGATATCGCAGAGGAAATCCACCTCTGCGAGAGCGAATGCAGCCGGTTATTCAAGAGATACATGAACGTATCCCTGTTTACATTTCTGCAGGAATACCGGGTGGAACGGAGCCTTGAATTTCTCCTCAGCTCCGACGACAGCATCATGGAAGTCGCCCAGAAATCCGGCTTCACAGACTCCAACTACTATGCCAAGGTATTCTCCAGAGTGAAGGGCTGCAGCCCGCAGAAGTACAGGAAACATTCCACTGAAAAATTATAATACTTTTGAAAGAAATTCCCTGGTTCGTGCCTCTCCCGGATTTGTGAAAAGTTCTTCCGGCTTTTTATCCTCCAGGATGATTCCCTCGTCCATAAACAGCACACGATCACTGACTTCTCTTGCAAACCCCATCTCATGGGTAACAACAAGCATGGTCATTCCTTCCTGTGCAAGTTCTTTCATAACCTCAAGAACTTCCCCCACCATCTCAGGATCCAGTGCAGATGTAGGTTCGTCAAACAATAGAACCTCAGGATTCATGGCCAGTGCACGAGCTATAGCCACTCGCTGTTTCTGACCACCGGAAAGCTTGCCGGGAAATGCATTTGCTTTTTCTTCCAGTCCTACACGTTTCAGAAGTGCTCTGGCTTTCTGGTCTGCTTCCGCAACATTCCATTTTCCCAGTCTCACAGGAGCCAGGGTTATATTTTTCAGTACAGTCATATTAGGGAACAGGTTAAAATGCTGAAAAACCATTCCTACATTTTCTCTGAATTTATCCACGTTCAGCTTAGGATCCAGAATTTCCTGTCCATCAATAATGATCTCACCTTCTTCCGGCTTTTCCAGGAGATTCAGACAACGCAAAAATGTAGATTTTCCCGAACCGGAAGGACCGATGATACAGATACATTCCCCTTTGTTTACATGAGTTGTAATTCCTTTTAATACATGTACATCCCCAAAGGATTTTTTCAGATTTTTTACATCAATCACTTTCTCTCAGTCTCCTTTCAAATCTCTTCAGAAGAATACTTAAACACTTCACGATCAGATAGTACATAATACCTGCTGCGATCAGAGGAATAAACATCTGATAAGTACGTGAGGAAACATAACTTGCTGCCTTGGTCAGATCCATAATTCCAACATAACCCAGAATAGAAGTCTCCTTGATCAACTGGATAAATTCATTACCCATTGCCGGAAGGATTGTTTTTACTGCCTGAGGGATAACAATAAAACGCATGGTATCTTTATATCCAAGACCCAGGGAACGTCCGGCCTCACTCTGTCCTTTATCTACAGACAGGATACCTCCACGGATGACCTCAGATACATAGGCACCACTGTTGATACCAAAGCTGACTACTGCTGCCACATATCCCAGTCTACTGTGGAATACCGCAAAATAAATGATCATCAGCTGAAGCACAGACGGTGTTCCACGGATCACATCCACATAAACATCTGCAATAGTGGAAAGAACCGTTCTTCTTCCCTTCTTTGCCGCACCAAGACGAACCAGTGCTACCACAAGACCGATCAGGATACCTACGATCACAGACATCAAAGAAACAAGCAGTGTGATTCCAAGTCCGTTTATATAGAATTTCCATCTGTTATCCTGAAGAAAAATAAAGCTTAACAGTCCCAGAAATCCATCTGTTGCAGCCACATCTGTAACGTCCTCGCTGTTCTCCAACGTATCCACAAAATATTTCTGGTACAGATCATCATACTCGCCTGAATTCTTCACCTTTGCAAGTCCATCGTTAATGATCTGAGCAATCTCTGTGTTTCCTTTCTGAATACAGAAAACAGTATCCTCTGCTGTACTTGGAACAGATTCATATTGAAGATCAGAGTTCTGTTTACAGTAGATCTCAGCCATGATATTATCAATCAGCACTGCATCTGCACCGCCGTTTTTCAGTTCCATTACTGCACTGGAAGCATTCTTAAAGCGTTTTACCTTTGCATCCTTTACTTCGCCGTAATCTGTTGTCTCACCGGATGCGATCATATCACTCTGCGCACCTTCCAGAACTGCCACCGTTTTCCCTGACAGCTCTTCAAAATCCTTAACAGGATTGTCTTTACGGCTGATGATACACTGTGTACCGGTATAATATACGTCAGAAAAATCAACACTCTTTTTACGGTCTTCTGTAGGTCCGATTCCGGCAGCGATCACCTGTACGTCTCCTGCCTCCATAGAACCCATCAGAGAATCAAATGGCATATCCTTCCACACCAGTTTTACGTTTTCTTCTCTGGCAATGGCCTCCAGAAGATCATAGTCAAAACCAGTGATATTTCCGTTATCATCCAGATATTCAAAAGGTGAATATTCTGCATTTGTTCCTATAATAATGGTTTGCTGTTCCGCTGCTTTTACTGCTGCTGCACTTCCGATCCCCACCGGCAGTGCCATGAGCATACACAGAAGAAAGCACAGAACTATCCTGCCTTTTCCTTTATATTTCATTGCTGCTTTTTCCTCCTGTTATTCATATTTCTTTCCGCAGCCAAAGGCGCCCTCTATGCCGCAGATATCTGCTGCAAAAGCTGCTGCTTCTTTGAGACTTTCCCTGATTGCCACATCCTGATCAACACCATTCTTTATTCTTCCTGTGTAACCTGTAAGAAAAGAAGCGATCATAGAATCTCCGGCTCCCAAAGTGTCCTTCACTTCTTTCAGCGGCATCGCCGGCTGTACAAAAAATTTCTCTCCATCATACAATATACAGCCCTTTGCCCCTCTGGATGCCATGGCAAGCCTTGGTCCCATGGAAATAATTTTCTTCAAATGTTCCTCTGTCTCCTGATCCGTTCCATCAAAGGAACAGAAAGCATATGTAACATCCGGTGCTGTTTTTCTGTAATACTCTTCTGTGGAATCATCCGAAAAATCAAAGGAAATCTGTATTCCGACTTCTTTCATCTTGTGAAGTTCTCCCTCCGTAAAGGAATAATTTCCACTGTGTACCACATCAAAACCTTTCATATATTCCAGGTCAAAGCGATCCAGAACATACGGTGTCTTTCCCCTGATACCACCTTCATTAAAGTCCAGAAACTCTCTGTCTCCGTCCTTTAATGTAATTCTGGAATATCCGTTTTCACCATGAAGCTGTCTGCATTTCACTGTCTCTACACCATTTTTCTTTAGTGCATCAATGACCAGTTCTGCCTCTTCGTCATCTCCGAAATATCCCATGTATGCTGTTTTTTCACATCCGGCCATTTTTCCATATACACTGACATTTACGCAGTTTCCACCTGGATACATAGTCTTCTGATGATCATAGATATCCACCACATTATCTCCGAAGCCTAAAAGCTTTGTACTGTATTTGCTCATCCTTTTTCCTCTTTCTGTGTTATTATAAAAATCCTGTGATTTAGTATTCCACAACTCCCATATATCTTCTCATATCCAGAGGATGACGTCTCTTATCCTGCAAAGCAGTACGATAAACAGTTGTCATGGTATAAAAAAGCATTGGTGTAAAGTATTCCACACAGCCGTCATCAATTGCTTCCATACCAAGGTTATCAGCATCGATCACCTCATATTTCTTACCATATTTCTCAAGGAAAGTCAGTACACGTTCATCCATCATACGGTTTCTGCCCCGGCTCATCATCAGGATATAGAGATGATCTTCATCTGTAACTTCAAAAGGTCCATGGAAATATTCTGCTGAATTGAGATATCCGCAGTCCATCCACTGCATCTCCTGTAGAGAACAGATTGCAAATCCATATGCCTGTGAATAGGAAGCACCGGATGCCATAATATAGAGATTTGGCTCCTCATAATATTTTTCTGCAAAAAGCCATGCTGAGTTCTGCTGTTTTTTCACTGCCTCTGCAATGATATCATCAATTTTCTCAAATCCTTCTTTAATACTATTGTAAAGGGTATATCCCGGCTCCTGCGCCTTCATCAGTTCATTAAGGATGTCAAGAACAATTCCCTGAGGTTTCTGGGCTTCCTTTACTCCCGGTGCCCAGTCATATACAACAGAAATCCACTCTTCACAATCGCAGGGGGATCCCGGTGCATGCGTCATAGTCACTACTGCTGCACCTGCATCCATTCCCACCTTCGCTGCTTCCAGACATTCTTTGGTCTTTCCACTATGAGAGCAGATAATCAGAAGACTGTCCTTTCCCAGTTTTTTCGGCGGTGTCAATGCAAATTCTCTTGCAGGGATCCACTGTGCATCCATCACTGCTGATTCCGCACGTACAAAATAATATCCCGGGTACAAGTCTACAAGAGATCCTCCACATGCAAGAAAATATACATTTTTGATAATACCATGCTCTTTGCTGATCTTACTGACAATTTTCGCTGCGTCCATTTTTTATCCTCCAATTTCTTAAAACTGTCTTTTCATACTTTAATAATTTACTTCTGTAAAAATATATCATATCACAACGTTATGGTAAAGAGTATATTCACTTATAATATTCGAAACTATAGCAATCGTTACTGTCCACTCCGTTCACAGTAACGTAGCCAAAATTCATTCCAGATTGCCT
>OGUP01001856.1_pt1 | contig 11250 bp, 9 predicted proteins | sample 1553661 | NCBI WGS metagenome assembly OGUP01 (sample SAMEA2580026, study PRJEB22360) | human gut metagenome | biome: human gut; feature: human-associated habitat; material: faeces | place: Denmark | collected 2008/2010
TGTAGAACATGCGGTGGCGGATCGGGACGTAGATGTCTGTTGCATCACGCATGCGAATTTGCCCGGAGACATAGTAGTTGACTCGCTCCGCAATCGGGATTTCTTGCAGGAATCCGAAAAAGCGGAGTTCCTGCGTGTGTTTTTCCAGCAGGTCGTCGGGATGTATTCGGTCGAAGATTTTTTCTTCCCAGATCGAAGCAATCGTTTCTTCGGTAGTGTGTTCGGCTAGCCCCAGCCGGACCGCGGTTCTGCCGTTGTAAATACGGCTCGTATTCGATTGCAGGTCACTCAACACGGCCAATGCGTTTTCCGTCCGCACGTATGCAAGTGCCGTCTGCCTGCACTCCTCCCATAGGAGGGCTTCGGAGTGTTCGTCGTCGAAATTCTGACGTAGCAGTTTTTCGTTCAGTGTGCTTACGATATTCATAGTTTGGGAATGGTTACTAATCAGTATTGCTCCGGTCGTTGGGATGCCGTACCTTTGCAAAGGTAATTTAATCATCAAAAAATCCGAACATATGAGGAAAATACTTTTGGCTTGCTTGGCTTTGGCGGTTCCAGAAGTCACATGCGCCCAGAGTCTTGAAAAGATTCAATGGTTCAACGAGCCGGAACGGTGGACGGCCGAGGACGGAATTCTTACGATGCAGGTTCCGCCGCATTGCGACTACTGGCGGGTTTCACATTACGGTTTCACGGTTGACGACGCTCCGTTCTGTTATGCGACCTACGGCGGGGAGTTCGAAGCGAAAGTGAAAGTGACGGGTGATTACAAAACCCGTTTCGATCAAGCGGGACTGATGCTGCGCATCGATGCCGGGAATTATATTAAGGCGGGCGTCGAATTCGTTGACGGAAAATTCAACCTCAGTACTGTCGTGACTCATGGAACCAGCGATTGGAGCATCATTCCGCAGGATGGAGCGGTTCCGTTTGTGTGGATCAAGGCCGTACGGCGGCTCGATGCCGTGGAGATATTCTATTCGTTCGACGATAAGGAGTATGTGATGATGCGAAATGCATGGCTGCAGGACAACACCCCGGTTATGGTGGGGCTTATGGCTGCCAGTCCCGATGGAGAGGGATTCGAAGCGAAGTTCGAAAACTTTTCTGTAAAACATCTGCCCGATATGCGGCGAATGGAATGGTTGAAGCGGAATGCCGAATAAGGCGGACGGGCTGGAAGTTGGCTCGTAAAACAGGAGCGGTCCGGTTTTCCCGGACCGCTCCTGTTATATATAAGGCCACAATTGTTATTTCAGCAGCGCCTGCAGGCGTTCGGGGTAATCGGTGGTGATGTAGTCCACGCCGAGGTCGATGAAGTAGCGCATGTCCTCCTCCGTGTCCACGGTCCAGACGTTGACTTCGAGGCCCTCTTTATGGGCCTGCTCCACCCACTTGGGATTTTTGCGGAGCACGCTCATCGAGTAGTCGATACCGGTCAGGCCGAGTTTTTTGATGCTGCGGGGAGCCAGATCGCCGTTGAGGTAGAAGATGCGGCCGTCGGGCATCAGCTTCTTGAACGCAAGACAGGCATTGATCGAGAAGGCGATGATGTCCGTGCGGTCGAGCAGGTTGTATTTGCGCAGGGCTTTGATGATCTTTTCAGCTGCGAGATCCTCGCGCTTGAGGTCCGAAAGCGACTTCATTTCGAGGATCAGGCGCGTATTGGGCTTGGTGGCTACCAAACGCAGGTAGGCGTCGAGCGTCGGAATGTTCTCGCCGTTGGGGAGCACGATCGAGGTGATCTCCTTGAGCGTCGATTTCTCCATATTGATGTCGGTGCCCTTGTAGACGCGGTCGTGGTTGACGATCAGCTTGTCGTCGGCCGTGAGCCATACGTCGATTTCCGAGCCGAAAACGCCGACCGAATCGGCCTTCGTGAACGAAGCCAGTGAGTTCTGGGCCGAATTGGGGGCGGTCCAATAGCCGCGGTGCGAAATTACTTTGGGTTGTGCGGCGACCGCGGCGCTTCCGGTGAGGAGCATGGCGGCTGCAAGGATGAGTTTTTTCGTCATATCGTTTGAAATGTTGGTTGAGTGCTTATAAAACGAAACTTTCACAAAGTTAGAAAACATTTCCGGAATAACAAGCTGAAAGCCCTGCAAAGCGTAATTTTTCGTAATGATCGGCCGCTTTGGTCTCTTTCGGTGCATTTTGAAACGAAACTGAAAATGACGAATAGATGGATTTTTCGGTCGGAAAATGCTGGAAATTCAGGATTTTTTTTCTATCTTCGTATGATGCAGAGACGATTTATTAACTTAAAAAACTTCAATAACCAATGAAAGAAAAAGTCAGTAAGAAGTTCGGAGAGCTTTACGGCTCCGGGGCTATCCTGTTCGCTTCGCCGGGGCGTATCAATCTGATCGGGGAGCATACTGATTACAACGGGGGCTTCGTTTTCCCGGGGGCGGTTGACAAAGGAATAGTGGCGGCCATCAAACTCAACGGCACGGACAAGGTGCGGGCCTATGCGCTCGACCTTGGGGAAAGCGCGGAGTTCGGGCTGAACGAAGCCGATAAACCCGCCCAGAGCTGGGCTTGCTATATCTTCGGCGTATGCCGCGAGGTGCAGAAGCGGGGCGGTAAGATCGGCGGTTTCGATACGGTATTCGCGGGCGACGTGCCCCTGGGCGCCGGCATGTCGTCGTCGGCAGCGCTGGAGTCGACCTACGCCTTTGCGCTGAACGACCTCTATTCGCTGGGCATCGACAAATTCGAACTGGCGAAGATCGGCCAGTCCACCGAGCATAACTATTGCGGCGTGAACTGCGGCATCATGGATCAGTTCGCTTCGGTTTTCGGCAAGAAGGGCAACCTGATCCGCCTGGACTGCCGTTCGCTGGAGTATGCCTATTTCCCGTTCGATCCGAAAGGTTACAAACTCGTTCTGCTCGACTCGCGCGTGAAGCACGAATTGGTGGGATCGCCCTACAACGACCGCCGGGCTTCGTGCGAGCGGGTGGCGAAGATGCTCGGGCAGGAGTTCCTGCGCGGCGCCACGATGGAGCAGCTCGATGCCATCAAGGATAAGATTTCGGAGGAGGATTACAAGCGTGCCCGCTACGTGATCGGCGAAGAGAAACGCGTGCTCGATGTCTGTGATGCGCTCGAAAAGGGCGACTACGAGACGGTCGGCAAGCGCATGTACGAGACCCACTGGGGCATGTCGAAGGACTACGAGGTGTCGTGCGAGGAGTTGGATTTCCTGGCTACGGTGGCCAAGGAGTGCGGTGTGACGGGTTCGCGCATCATGGGCGGCGGCTTCGGCGGCTGCACGATCAACCTGGTGAAGGACGAACTTTACGACAACTTCATCGCCACGGCCAAGGAGAAGTTCAACGCCAAACACGGCCACGAACCGAAGGTTTACGACGTCGTGATCTCCGACGGTTCGCGCCGGCTGTAATTTTCGATGATTGCGGCGCATCTGCCGCAATCATCCCCCGAACGGGACGAATGGAGCATACGTCATCCATTCGTCCCGTTTTTACGATGTATGCCTCGCTGATCAAAAACGACGGAACTTTCGGGGGGGCAATCCGTGGACGACTTCGGTCGAATTGAAAACAGCGGACCCGCCGGGTTCGGTATTTGTAGGTAAACGAATATGCAGAAAAGAGTAAATATCATGTTTACAGGTATTTAATTCCCTGTTCTGCATCTGTTCCGAGCAATAAAATTGCAGAATCGGGCAGGATTAACGGTGAGTTGTGTTACTTATCCGTTACCTGCCCGAAATGCTTTTGTTTGCATTAAGGCGTTTGTTTTCAGTTTGTTGCATCGGATTTCCGCATAACAAATAACTTGACTTAACGTTTAACCCATCCACAAAGTTCAAGTTATTATGCAACGCAGCACTTTCAAAGTCCTTTTCTACGTGAAAAGGCAGTCGGAAAAACATGGTCAGGTTCCCGTCATGGGTCGTATCACGATTAATGGTACGATGTCGCAGTTCAGCTGCAAACTCACCGTTCGCTCCACCCTTTGGGATGCCAAAGCCAACAAAGCCTCCGGCAGAAGTCTTGAAGCCCAGCGTCTCAATGAAAAGTTGGAGAACATCAAGACCAATATCGGCAAGCAGTACCAATGTCTCTGCGACCGTGATTCATACGTTACGGCCGAAAAGGTCCGCAACGCTTTCCTCGGTATGGGTGACGACTGCCGCCTGCTGTTGCAGACCTTCGACGAATATCTTGCAGATTTCCGCAAGCGCGTGGGCAAAGACCGCGCTTATTCCAGTTATGAGGACTACTGCAAACGCCGCCGGCGTCTGGCCTCCTTCCTCGAATACGAGTACCGCGTCAAGGACATTGCGTTCAAAGAGCTGAAGCGGGATTTCATCGAAAAGTTTGTGGTCTACCTCTCCTCGGTACAAGGGATGCGTTCCGGGACGATCCATTCGACCATCAAGAAACTGAAGCTGATGACCTACACGGCGTATAAGAACGGCTGGATTGCCGTCGATCCTTTCGCCGGGTTCTATGTCAAAGCGGAATACGCTGAACGACGTTATCTATCCGCTTCGGAATTGCAGGCCGTGATGGATGTCAGGCTCCCCAACTACCGAACGGGCATCAACCGTGACGCCTTCGTCTTCTGCGCCTTTACGGGTTTGAGCCATGCGGACGTAGTGAAACTCACCCACGCGGACATCCATACGGACGATAACGGAGAGCGGTGGATTATCGACAAACGGCAAAAGACAGGTACGCAGTTCCGTGTTAAGCTCCTTCCCGCCGCTGAAATGCTCTACAAGCGTTATAAGGATACATATCGCACAAGCGAGAAGGTTTTTCCGCTTAAAGGCACTTATAAAACACTGAACATGTCGTTACGTCATGTTGCCAGACATGCCGGTCTGTCGTTCAACCCGACGATCCACATGGCGCGTCATACCTTCGCTACGACGGTTACGCTCACACAGGGTGTACCTCTGGAAACGGTCTGCAAGATGCTGGGACATAAACGGATCACCACGACCCAAATCTATGCCAAAATCACCAATGACAAGATCGGACAGGATATGGCGGCATTAAGCGAGAAACTCAGCAGCGTCTTCAAGGTCGCACAGTAATGGCCTACGATCTTACAGCTAGTTCGATTTCCGATCTTGCTTCGTCAATGGCAGGGTAATTTTCGATGTAAGTTTTCCCACCGGCAGGGAATTAAACGCCGGAGATGAAAATACGCAAGGCCATGCGAATCGCCCGAGGGGCGAGCCTTGCGTATTTCCATCCCCGGCGTTTTGCTGGTCGCATGTAGATTTGCAGCGTGATGTAATCACAGGTAATTTCGATATGGAGTCGCAGTGAACCGGGGCTTGTCGTAAGCTTTGAGGCTTGGCGGTAGATTTGGACTGCGACTCCATTAACCAGAGAGAATGGCTGTTTAGAATTGTAGGTTTGAAGACCTGGTACATGTGATAGCATACGACTCTCACAAAACTAACAAGTTATGCACTATTTGTATTATGTGGGTCTGGATGTGTCGAAAGAGACTTTCGATGCGTCTTTGGTCGCCTTCGAGGATGCAAACGAGATGGCTCACCGCAAATTCGCCAACTCCCGAAAAGGGATCTGCTCGTGTCTGCACTGGGTTGAGAAGCGGCATGGTATTCGGCTCGACGATGTGATTTTCTGCGCCGAGGATATGGGGAGCTACATATCCGAGATGGCGGTTTGTGCTTCCGACAGGACGCTGAATTTCAATTTTTCACTGATCTCGCCGTTGGTAATCAAGTATTCGATGGGTATTGCCCGTGGCAAAACAGACAGAGTGGATGCCCGGCGTATCGCCGAGTATGCGATCACTCACTATCGGAAGATAGCCCTTTATCTGCCGGCAGAGAAGGAACTGTGTCAGTTGCGCACATGGCTGATCTTAAGGGCTCATCTGGCAAAACAACGTGTAGCGAAACTGGTGTTGCTCGAAAAATTAGACTACAAAGAGAAATTCGCGGATGTATCTATTCAACGTTCCATGCTCCAGGAGGAGATCGCGTATGCAGAAACTCATATGAAAACCATCGAACGGGAAATGAAGGAACTGATAGCCGCCGACAGCAACATTTGCCGGAACTACAAGCTGCTGACCAGCATCAAAGGTGTAGGGCCGATCACGGCCATTGTGATGCTCTGTTCGACGCTTAATTTCACCAAAATCACAGACCACCGCAAGTTTGCCTGCTATTGCGGGCTGGCTCCGTTCGAACATAGCTCCGGCACAAGCGTTCGCGGGGGATGCCACACATCGAGCATGGCGAATCGAGACATTAAAGTACAACTGAACCGCAGTGCACTGATTGCCATCAGGTGTGATCCGCAACTAAAGGCATATTACGAACGCAAAGTGGCTGAAGGTAAACATAAATTCAGCGTCCTGAATGCTGTGAGGGCCAAAATCGCCGCCAGATGCTTTGCCGTCGTAAGGCGTGGAACACCATATGTAGCGTTGCAGATATAATCCGGCATACATATCTGCCATTCGATAAGATTTTGAGATCATTCAAAATCTCAAAATCTTATTGTCGGAACAGTCCGTCTAATTGGGAGCCGAACCTACTCATAATTAATGTATTGTCATTTCCGTACTCCGCAAATTAACGATTCTGACTATGGGATGCAAGGCTATACAAGCGCTTCGCGGCCTTGCATCCCATAGCCAGAATCATTTTGCTAAACGCTACGACAAAAAATGACAATTTCCGGGCATGAAACTTTTTGCAGCTTTTATTTGGTTTTATCTTAGAATTCTACCGTCGGAATAGGCGACATTCTGTAGCTCCTGACGATCCGGGTCTGATGTTCAGCCGCAATCGGTCTGTCCGTTCGACGGCCCCCCCCCGTCCTGCTATCTGCCGTCGAAATACCTCCGCTTTTTCAAAACGGTCTTCTGCTATTCTTCTTCTCGTGGAGATAATTCAGTTCGTCGCTGTAAATGCTCATGACAAAGCGTAGCATATTGTCGACCAGCGCCGTAAGCCTAGTCGAGTCGTCTCCCAGCAGGTGGAGGATTGCCGACACTTTGCCCTTGGTTGGGGCGCTGACGTAGATCGCCGAGCGGTTACGGCAATCCGTTGGTGCGAAGAACGTGCGTTCGAAATCCGGCAGTATGATCTTTTTCCGTCGGAATCCAGCAGGCTCCTTTACAGTAGTCGTTTGGGTGTCGACATTTGTTTTTTCAGCAGTTGGTGCCGATGTGTTTCCCTCGGGAGCGTCCGTATTTTCCTCTTCCGGCTCGGGAATCCTACGGACGACTTTCGAGTCCAAAGGAGCTTGTCCGGCGATCATCTGACGCATCAACTCCTCATCGACTTCGATACGGGGATGCTTCGGAAGGTTTGTTGCAGGTTTGTCAGTTTCTTTTAATGAATCCATGGTACAATGTTTTTGAGATTGAATATTCGTTATACGGTCATAAAGCTCGTGTGTTTGGTTTTATGTTTTAAACCATTCAAAATACCGTTTTCTGTTTAATACAGTTTATATCGGGATAATGAACGGAATAAGAAAACTTGCCTTTCATGCTGCAAGATACAACCGACAGAAATACCTCGATTCCGATGTCCGCTCACGACCGCTCCAGTCCGTTCGGCGGGCTTTTTTTTCGTACCGGACGGTTGTAATATTGCACCGGGAACAGCCCCAGTCCCGGAAGCCGTAGCGGAGGAGTTTTCAAACTTTCGATAGCAGTTCTCCGGCGCGGCTTTTTCCCATCGCCAGATGGGAGCGAGCTGTACCTTCGTATGCCGAAAATTTTTTCGGCATACGAAAGGTGCCCGCTCTGCGAGGCCGGGCGTTCTCCCAAGTCGAACGCCTTTTTAACCGATATTATGAATACCGACCGAAAACACACACAACAATTTCGAACTCCGAGTTATAAATACTCCTTCCGGCTCAATGAAGAGCAAAACATCCGCTTCAACGAGTTGCTCTGCAAAGCCGGACTTGAGCATAACCGCAGTCGGTTTATCGTCAAACGCATCTTCGCCGAAGAGTTCGTCGTCATCAAACGCGACCCGTCAAAGACGCAGTTTATCGCCCGGCTGAATGATTTTTATTTCCAATTTCAAAAGTTCGGGAACAACTATAACCAGATTGTAAAAGCCATCAACGCACACTTTTCCAACGTTGCTATCCCGCATCAGATCGCTATGCTGGAGCAACGGACCCGCGAGCTGAAAGCTCTGAGTCTTGAGATTCTCAACCTTGCAAAACAGGCTAAGGAGCGATTGCGAATATAAGAGTTGGATTGTCGCCCGACCGGCAGCGTTATCGGATTCCAATATAGAATTGTACGCTTGCTCGTTACCTTGGCCCGGCAACTTTAACAACAACAAACGTATGGCAAGCGTAAAAGTAAAATTCCGGGCCTCGTCCGTTGCGGATCGTGAAGGCCGACTGTATTATCAGATCATGCATAACCGTGTAACCCGACAGATCAACAGCGGCCATAAACTGTTACCGTCGGAATGGGCCGCTCTGCGTGCAGGATTGCTCCGGCCGGATTGCAAAGGGCCCCGACACGCTTACCTTGTCGCATTGAAAAGCCGGATCGTGGAAGACACCGCCCGCCTGGAGCGCATTATCGCCCGGTTGGAACATACGGGCGAAAGTTATACGGCCGGGGATGTGGTCGCACGTTATCTTACGCCTTCGGATACCGGGGGCTTTTTCTCTTTCGCTCGGAGTCTTGTCGGGCAGTTGAGACAGATCGGGAAAATTCGCACGGGCGAACGTTACACGACCGTCTTGAACAGCTTCGGGCGTTTCCGCAGGAATACCGAGGTGTCTTGGGATGAGATGGACTCCGACCTGATGATCGAATACGAGACTTATCTCAAATCGAGAGGTGTATGCCCGAATACCTCCTCCTACTATATGAGGGGACTGCGTGCCATTTATAACCGGGCCGTCGAGAAGAAAATGACCGTGCAGCGCGATCCGTTCAAGTATGTCTACACGGGCATTGGCAAAACGGTCAAGCGGGCTGTACCCTTGAAAGTCATCCGCCAGATCCGGGATCTGGATTTGGCGCTGTTTTCGGCGATGGATTTCGCCCGCGACATTTTCATGTTCTCATTCTATACCCGTGGAATGTCGTTCATCGACATGGCTTACCTGAAGAAGAAAGACCTGCAAAACGGCATACTCTCTTACCGCAGGCAGAAAACGGGACAGCAGTTGTTCGTCAAATGGGAAAAACCCATGCAGGAGATCGTCGATAAATATGATACGAACGCCACTCCTTATCTGCTGCCGGTAATTCGGGACATGCATGCCGACGCTCGCCGGCAGTACAAGAATGCGGCGCATCTGGTAAATGACAAATTGAAAAAGTTGGGTGTGCGATTGGGACTGGACATACCCTTGACCAGCTATGTCGCCCGCCACGGGTGGGCTTCCATCGCCAAGGACAGGAACATTCCGCTCGCGATCATCAGCGAGGCGATGGGACATGATTCGGAGAAAACCACGCGAATCTATCTCGCCTCTTTGGACACATCGGCTGTGGACAAGGCTAACAGCCGAATTCTGAAAGCATTGTAGTCGTACAAAGATTTTTGTTCAGCCGGCTTTCATTCGGAAATCTCTTTCAAGGCTTATTCTTGAAAGAGATATTTTTTCCGACGGATCAATCCACCGGAAAATCTCTCTCCGGAAGGAATCGGTGGTTCGGTAGTGATAATTGAAGAAATAAACGACGGCTAAATCCTCGAAATAGCATTTAACGGATTGACCGATAGATGCAACTTCTCTTCATGAGAGAAATATCTCACTGCCGCAAAGTTATGAAAAATATGAAATACGGCAACAGAATTCGGTGAAAAATAAAATTATCCCGGTCATTTCAATTCGAAATGTTAAACAATCAGGAGAATTTGTTGAACTGATTCGGAGGCTTTCGTGCGTAGGGCGCTGGGAATAAACGCTAATCATTTCGCTATTTCTCTCATGAAGAGATGTATCGGCAGACGGAATCCGCCCAAGGAAATCGCAAACGGCCTGCAACCGGTAAAAATGGAGCAGAGAGACATTTCCGATGGATGATTTCGATTGATTGATAGGGAGAGTAGAAAGATAAAATGTTGTGAAACAGACTGCTTCTCTCCGCAAGAGAAATATTGACAAACACAAAGTTCTGTAATTTAATGGAAATAACGGGATAAAACGGATGAAATTTTCGGCTGCTGAACTCGCCGAAAGGTTTTTATCCAACAATGTTATATAAATAAACCGCCCGTTGAGTGTGATTTCCGTTTGTTTACCAGATAGTTACAACCTATTATATCCATCGCTCTTTCTCTTGCGGAGAGAAAGAGCGTAAAACGAGCAGAATATCTGTTTACAGATTTACGGAATAGATGATTGATATTCCGGGAGGGGTGATATAAACGATTGTAATACATATTAATACACCTATTGGCATGAACTACGGGTATGCGCCCTGATTGATTGAAAAACAAGTATAAACATGTATAGATATCGTCTCGCCCAATACGGAAGGAATCGGAAACAGCCCGCTGGTTCGTCATGCGGGCCTACAAAAGCGAAAAGAGAGCGGAGGAAAAACTCAAAGGCAGAGATGGATTGGAATTTTTAGAAACTTTATCGAAACAGGTCCAATGGAGTTGCGACGGAAGATATTCTTATTGATGCTGGCGTGCGTTTGTTGTCTGAATGACAGCCATGCGCAACATGCCGTATCCGATTTATCCCTGCGGAGGGATACGAGCGCGATCATTCGTCTGTATTTCCGTTTCGACCGGTCTCTGCTCGAAAAGAAGTATCTGACAAACGAGGAGTCGCTCGCCAAACTCGACACCATGCTTAACAGACCGGAAGTCAGGGATAATCTCGATTCCATTGTCATCATCGCGTCGGCATCACCCGAGGGCATGTTGGAACGCAACATCAAACTCGCGGAAGAACGGGCTCGGGCTACGCGCACCTATGTGTATTGGAAGCATCCCGACATCGTGCGAGAGAAGGTGCAGATATATTCTATCGGCGAAGATTGGGCGGGCCTGGCCCAACGGATTGCCGATGACGACCGATGTCCCCATCGGGCTCGAGTCCTGGAGATCATCAATTCGGACGTCAATTCCGCGACCAAAGAGTGGCGGCTAAAACAGGTGGGCGACGGTGCGGCATGGCGGCACATCGTAAACAACCATCTGCGTTATCTGCGGGCCGGCGCAACCTGCATCATCGTGTTCCAGTCGGTTCCCCATGCGCCCGAACC
>OGUP01001859.1_pt1 | contig 11234 bp, 8 predicted proteins | sample 1553661 | NCBI WGS metagenome assembly OGUP01 (sample SAMEA2580026, study PRJEB22360) | human gut metagenome | biome: human gut; feature: human-associated habitat; material: faeces | place: Denmark | collected 2008/2010
CCAGAGCTGGCAAACTGGCAGAAGGTCATGGACAATGGAGAATATCTTCGCAGTGCAGAGATGGCAGAAGAAGCCAACTACAATATGATTGACGGACTGATGAACAATACTCCAAAGAAAAAAGATAAAAATGCTCCCCGGAGATCTGTGTTGAAACGGCTTCGTAAGCATCAGCAAAAGATAGCCAGTCAGGACAAAGGACAACCACAGCAACAAAGAGCAGTGGAAGAAGAGATGGAAAGGAAGAAGAAGTAATTTTCAACGGAAGTGGTCTTGCTACTTATGTGGCAGGGCCATTTTTGTTGAAAAAAGTATCTATGGCATATATAATAAAACTGTAAAAAATATTTTAGAAGTTACTTATTAACACAACAATTTTGGCAAGGAATGATAAAAGTGGATAGTATAATTAGAGAATATATAGACAAATATGGAATACGAAACAATGAAAGTGAAAAAAAACGGGTAAGAAATTTAGTGGAAAAAATTAATGAACCAGAGTCAGTATTTTCTGATTTTCCATTTGGTTATATGGATAAAGAAGAACAACTTATTCTTTTACATCATATAATGACATCATTACCTGAACGTCAAATTATGGCAAATATGAAAAAAACAGATGTTGATAGATACTACATGAATTTTGTATACAGAAATAACAATGATATTTTAAATCAAGAAATATTTGAAGAAGAATTTAAGGAGTATTTCCCAATTAATTTATTTAATGAAATATTACAATGTCGTTGTATAATAAGATACTCACCAGAAGATGAAAAGAAAATTTTGGAATATTTGTTGCAAATGAATGAAAACATTATAAATTCGTATTGTAAGGAAAACGCATCATTTACAATGATGGGATTGCAAATAGATAATGAGGAATATATAAAAGAATATATTAATTATGTAGCAGATGTAATTTTACAGTTTGAGGTGTATAGAATAATCCGTAACAATAATATAGAAGATAGAAATGCAATTGAAAAATTATCGGATAAAATAAAAGAAATGAGCATATTAATAGATAAGCAGTTGGAAAGACAAAAGAAAAGGTGGATAAAAGAAAAAGAAGCAAAGAATAGTAAACTTAATACAGAAGGGGTTACAAGTTGTTTTTCAATGTATGTTACTCATCGTAGTAGATTCTACGAAGAATATGAAATTAAGAAAAGTCTAAAAAGAGAAATAGAGGAGAATCCGTCTTTATTTGGTGAGGTTCCTCAAAAATGGAAGGCTTCTAAAATTCTTATAGGAGAAGAAGATATAAAAAAGGTTGAAAATATTATTACAGAGGGATTACATGTAGATCAATATAACAAAAAAATTGAAATAGTAAGAAAATTTATTGATATTATGAGAATATATGGGGGAAGAGATTGTTATTCGCTTTGTTTACAAGATTTAAAAGTTTACTTTAGAGAAATATTTATTAGCAAAGCTTCTTATAAAAAAAGAAGAGCATCTCGTATAGTGAAAGATTATTTAAATAAAGTTGAAGAAGCAAAAAAAACTGGAAAATCTATTCCATATTTTTTAAAGCAGAGTCAGTATATGTTCGTTAGAGAAAAAATAAGCAGAGGATATTTTAGAGAAGTGGGTTCCTCTAAGGAATATATTGAAAAAATAGAACTTGAAAAGAAATTATACGAATTATTGTTAAAACTGTATTTATTTTATGATGTTCAAACAAGTTTGGAATTTATATATGATGTAAACAGAGAATTGCTTAAAACATACGAAACATTATTTTCGTGAGATTTTTTAAAAAACTCATTCCCTGACACGCAAGGCGGAAAATGTTACAATAAAAAAACAGAACACAAGTGATTCTGAAAATAAAAATTGAGGAGGTGGCGTTTATGTCACAAAAAAATTTATGTGTATACGGAAAAAATGGAAAGCGCTTAGGAGGAGGTGCAGCTCAACTAAAAAGAATAAAAGATTGTGGAGGATGGGATGCTTATCATAAAGAATTGATTGGTCGAGTGACGGAAAAGGTCTATGAAGAGATTATGGATGAAATGAATAGACCTAAGTTTAGACGAGTAAAATGATTTAGCATATTATTAATGTTAATCAAAACGGATTAATCAGAAATTATAATTTGTGAATGATATAGAAATACAAAATATAAAGGCCCTCTTCAAGTAAAAGAAGAGGGTCTTATATTATATTTATTCAAGTAGTGTGTTATTTAAAGATTTCTCTATGGATAATATCTTTCGAGGAATTAATTACAATCTCATAAGAGAGCTATTCTTCTAAAAGTTGGGTAGTCAAATTGTTATAGTTGTTTTGTAGCTCTTTTCATCATATATGTGTCAGGAATACTTTTGAGCCAGGCATTGCAAATAATAGTCGCAAATGATAAAAATTTTATCTGCTAGTTGTTATGTCGATACCCTGTATTTCCATTAATGAACAGTGCTTATTTGTTTTCTGTTATATTCATTAATGAAAGAAATATAAAAATTTTGAGCAGGAAGAAGAAAAAATAATTTTTATAAAGGTATGTAAGACAAACGATTTTCAGAGCCAATTGATTAGGGGACATGATATGTCTTGCACCTCATATGGTGATAGTCTATAATATAAAAAAGATTTTTCATAAATTGGAACTTATGTATGAAAAAATTCCCTATAAATTAGTATAGTAGAAAAGAATGTGGTGAAAGAGATGAGCATATATAAAAATGACGTCAAGTATGAAATAGCACAGAAATTATTTGAATATTATGTAATGAATGATAAATATGTAGCGGTGCAGATGCCTGATGGAAAATATATTCCTAAACGAATTACAAGCACCCCAGTGTTATTTCAGAATATGATGGAAAGTGGTTCTTCATTAGGAGTATATCAACAACAATATGGAAGAAAATGGATAAAATGGATATGCTTAGACTTTGACTGCAAAGAACCATATATGCTTCCTGATTTGGTGTCGAAGTATGTATTGCCAGCAGTAATAAAGCTGAAAGAAATGGGAATTCATTATCTTGCAGAATTTTCTGGAAGACGTGGAATACATATTTGGATTTTTACAAAGGGAATCATTACAAAAGCACAGGGCTTTAAAATTGCAGAGAAATTGACAGAATCATATAGCATTTTATCCGGGTGTGAAAAAAAGTAGGGTTTGGATTTTTTCCCAGCCGTAGCGGGTGGCGGGATGAAATTGGGAAAGCAGGTAAAATTACCGTTGTCCGTACATAGAAAAGGGGGACAATCTTTTTTTATTCCTGATATATTAAAATTGAATTATCAGGAATGGATTAATTTACCGAAACATCCAGACTTTTGGGAGATACAATTGAAAATACTGCAGGAATGTGTCCTTAATAGTCCGGAAGAGTTATGGGAAAAGTTAAAACTTTTACCAGATCAAGAACAGAGAGAAAAGGCGTTATTATATAAAAAAGAATATGTTATATCAGGGAAAAAATTATCGTTAGAAGAAATGAAGAAGAACTGTACGGAATGTTCTGTTTTTTCTGCTATTTTGCAACGGGCACTAGATGGAAATTTGAAATATTTAGATAGGCTTATATTAGTTGGATGCCTTAGTCATTTTCAAGATAAAGAGCTTATTTTAGATATTATGAAACAACAGAAAAATTATAAGGAAGAAGTAACAAAACAGTATCTTTCTAAACTAGGAAAATCATATTATCCAGTAACAATACAGTATATGTATGATTTGTATGGAGAAACCCCGGAACCTCATTTAAATCCACAGATGACAATATTGGAATATATAGCAGACAAGTTTGGATTTAGAGTGCATATACAACAAAATTTGTACGAGGAAAAGCAGATTCAAAATCAAAAAGATATTGATTATTTTCGGATGATACGAGATAAAGAACTTCGATATATGAAGTATGATGATGAGGTTCTGTCTGTGAATGATTATCTGCAAATGTTAGAAATGAAACAATACGATTTTCAGTGCATTTTAGAGCAATTTAAAGGTATTATAGCAGGGGAAAAAACAGAACCAGATATTCCGGTGAAATTTTCTGTATATCAGCGGTTGGAAGAAGGAAAGAAAAAACCACGAACTTTGGTAACGCTTTGTCCAGCAGAACGTATTCTCACTACTGCATTGATTTATGAATTAGTTGAAACAATGGGACGGCGTATGCATTCATATAGTTATAATTTGAATTTTTTTAATGAATCTGGGTCTGTTTTTATGCCATGGTATGATTCCTGGAAACGCTTTCAAAAAGATGTAGAATCTTATTTGTATTTGGACATTTTTAAATCGTATGGTTTGATTAAATTGGATTTAAGTGATTTTTATGATTCTATTTATGTACAGGCAGTGTTTCAACAAATGCAACAACTTGATAGTATTTCTCGAACTGAAGAAGTAGGAAAAAAAATCAATAATATTATGAGTTACCTTGGAAGTTATACAGAAAAATTAATGGAACAGATTAAGGGAAAAATACGAGGGGTTCCGCAAGGCCCTGCATATGCCAGAGTATTTGCAGAGTTGTTTTTAACAGCAGTAATTGATTCTTTTTATCATGTATTTGGATACTCAGAAGACGTATTTCAGTGTTTAAGATATGTAGATGATATGTTTATTATTTATCATGGAATAGATGGGGAAGAATTACTGAAGCAATTTTCTGATTATTTGTTTAATAGAGGTTTATCAATCAACAGAGATAAAACATTTTGTTTTGAACGAATTTCTGACATGAAAGAAAGTGATAAGAGGAGTATTTTTGAGGATGGCGAAGCTAATTACGAAATAAAGGGTATTCAGGAATTGGAATTGGAGGATGAGGAGCAAAGAGAAGAGAAGTTGCTAGAATTTGAGAAGTATTTAAATCGGAAGGGCAAATGGACTATTCGAGATGCAAATTTTATTTTGAACAGATATTTAGATCCATTGTTTGTAGAAGAGTATTTGAATAAGTATGCTGAAAGTCTGATAAAACAAACAGTAGGCAGAGGAAGTATTTATAAACGCTTATATGAGGAAATATTAAAAAGAGATGAATGGTTAGTACGCTTTTTTAAGGGAAATATGTATTGTGAAATACCGGAAGAATCAGTTAATTTTCAAAATTTTATAAGTGTATGTTATTTTAATATTTCACGAGTACAGTTTTTGGAAAAAACAGAAAAAGTTGCTTTTGTACAATGGCTGAAAAATGGAAGAAAAATGAGCCAGAATGATATGGGAACGGCACATGCAATTATTCGTTTGTTGGAGGAAGAATTATGAATCCGAGAATTGAGATAGATGAGATTTATAAAGAAATGATGGCTCAAAAAGAACAGAACGTTCTCTGCGATGATTTATTGAACAGAATTGATTGGATAAAGAAAATAAAACCAGATATTCGGCAGGCAGAAATAACTAAATTATCAGTAATTTTGATTAAAGAATTACAGAGATTTTCTAATTGGGAAGAAATAAAAAGTGATGCCGTATTTATTGAAGAACTATCCAATATTATAGACATGATTGCAACTACAGAGTATGTGGATGGCGAACAGGGAAATGCATACACAGAGTGTTTTCGATTTCTATATCATTTGAGTAAAAAGCCAGATCAAAATAATGTTTCTGATATTGTGCAACAGTATTGGATTTTTCAGGATATTCTTCCTATGATAAAAGGGATATTTCTTTTAGAAAAAGAAGACGGAACAAAGTTGTATCCTGTATATGAGATGGTTATTGGGATGGCACAGGAGTTTAAGTGTGATAATGATCATTTATTAAATTTGGCAATTGCACTTCAAATGTTTGAAAAAATAGCTCAATATGCAGAAATGCAGGAAAGCAGTGAAATACGAAAAATAATTTCTGAAATTGCACGAAACCATAACATAAAGTTTTTAACATTTTTAATAGATGGTGGGAAATTAATGTATGATGAACTGGATTATAAGATAAATGGAACTTTAATTGTCAAGAAAAGCAATCAGATAATTATACGAAATATTAGGCGAGACTATTTCAGTGGTTATTTCATGGAAGAAGAGATTATTTCAGAAAGTGATTCAGCATGGTACGTTATAATAAATTTGGAATCAGATGAGGAAGTAACAGATTTAGCAAGTATATTTGAGGATAAAAATCAAGAAAATAAATTAGAATTGTTAAAGATGATAGAAAAGAATAATATATTTAATGTATTTATTCCTAATAGGATTCTCAGAAATAAGAGAAATCAAAAAATAACAAGATTTTTAAATCCTGCTTCAGCAAGTGACAAAGTTATTGTATATAAGCAAAGGACAGAGGAAAATGAAAAGGATGGATTTTTAAAATTATTACGATTAGGTGCGGAAGAATTAAGAGGATGTAATCTGTGCATGGATGATTATGACACATTAACAATTGATTTTTTTGCAGCATTTTATCTTGAAGTAGTCCGAAATCGTTGGAATTTTTGCACGGATTTAGAAACGGGTAAAGACTGTTTTTATCAAGAATATTTAATGAAAAAATACTTGCAAGAAAGTTTGCAAAAAGCAGATGAAGAAAAAGCAAAAAATATATTAGATGATTTTTATAATTTTATTATTCAATACTTTGATTTCAATAAAATAGATGAAAATTCTATGATGGATGGAAAACTATTAGCTTTTCCGATGATTAATGGTTTTCAGAAAATCTTTTCCGATTTTTTTGATGAGGAAAGTATAAAAAATCGTATTTTTAGTAGCATGTCAGATGAATGGCAATGTGATATTGCTAAATATCAAAAAAAGAAAGTTTGGACTATAGGTGAAAGAAAAATACGAGAATCGGATTTACTGAATACTGATTTTGTAAATTTGACGGAAATTAATACAAAGATACCACAAGGTGATTTGTATGTGTTTGTTAATAAAACTGATGGTAAAACTGTAATAAATACAGAATTTATGGATGCAAATAGAAAAATAAAAAAACTGTCAGATATTAGTGAGTTTCAAATGATTATGTATGAAGAAAAAACTTTATATATGAATGATAATCTTGGTAGACTGCTGAAATTGATGGAAGCAAATGATATAAGTCATAATAAATCTGAGTTGTTTCAATGTGAGAAAAGAGGTCGTAACAGTGTATATTTGTATAAGGCATTATGGCATTTCCAGATTTTTGAGATGGATCAAGAACGTATTGAAAAATTTTGGAGATTAATTTTGCAAAAACATTATTTAGGTATGGTTGAGGAAACGGAAACTATAAAACAATATTTTACAGATATGCAAGAATTGGCTGAAACAGATGGAATTCTTGTGCTTGCTAAAGAAAGCTATGGAAATGATTCTACATTACATTACTTATATGATAAATTTGAGCATATACATGGTGAACGAAGTTATTTGAGTTGGGCATTTGACGAAGGAAAAATTAAACGATATTTAAAGAGAGAAGAGCATACAAATATAATTTTGTGGCATGGGAAACCATTGAAAAAGATTATTTTTATGGTAGATAACTTAATGAAGGGTGGGAGTTTACGAAACATGTTGAATTTCCATTTGGCTAAGACTACAGATGAAGAAGCAAGGAGAAATATAGAGAGGGATTACCTTAATATTCATCCAACAGTTAAAGAGATGTTGGATGAAATTGATGATTTACAAATAGAAATTCATCCGATTTTTGGTTTTAAAAAATGTGTAGAAGCAATAGAATCAGAGTATCCAGTTAAAATTGTAATACATAAAGAGATTCCAGGAGATTTTTATTCAGATGACGAAACAATAAACTTAGTATATGAGTTATATGACAAAAGAGTTGATAAAGGTATTTGTTGTGTTTTTCGTTATAATAATTTGCCAGCAAAGAATGTATTGCCAAGCTATGTTTGCGATTATAAAAAACGAGTAGGGTTATTTCAAAGATCTGTGGATTTAGTATAGGTTTTTATTCTGAGGGAGTATTTTGACTTTGCTGCTTTGTGTGATGAATTAGAAAAAGTGAGGTAATAACAAAGAAAAGGATTTGCAAAAATCAAGTTGACATATTTATATTAGCATAGTAGTGTTGAGATAACGACAGGCAACAAGAGTGTCTGTTAAGCGTTAAAGTAAGATGTTGTGCCAGAAAACAGTATCTTAGTAGCTTAATAAGGGTTTTACATTTACCACAAGCTGGCTAGAGAGAAATTCTTGAAAGAAAATGTTAAAAGGCTCTGTTTGAACACAGGGCCTTTTTAAGTGAAAAAAATTTTTATTTTATTTTGATTTGTAGGAGATGACAAGCAACGAATCTGAAAAAATATACACAACTATTAGTGAATGTGTCGAATGAAAATCTCAGATAAGAATAGTAAAACCTTGCAGGTAGATAAAGGGTAAGATATAATCAATGTATATTTAAATGAAGAAGGCAATTACAGAGAAAGGATTTTTGTTTAAAGGAATGCCTTGTCTCATCTATTTCATCGAGGATATTTTCTACAGCGATTTATGAGAATTTACATTGGAAAAAAGAATTTAGCTTTAAATTCCGTGGTATTACAAAAGAAAGAGGAATGTCAAAAATACTTGTGTTTTCACTAGATGAACCACAGATTATTGTTGGTAAAAAGTATAAAAATCATCCCGATGTAGAAAAAGAAAGTAACCAGCTTTTTGGATTTGTAAAGTACAAAACAGATACAGGGCAGGAAAATAAGCCAGAAAACAATGCTATTGTATGTGCTTATCCGGAAGAATGGATGAAACGAAGGATAGGCATTAATTATTTTATCCGGGAACAGAGGGACAGTATGATTAATGCCATAACAGAAGAAGATACAGAATATGAACAATACCGGCAGTTAAATTTTTTTGAAGATTTCGGAAACTACAACAAGGAACAACAGCCGGAATATGAAAATTCAATAGGAAACAATACAGAAGGTACAGAAGCACCTATGGGAGCAACTGTGCCTGATTATCGTATAGAAAATCAACCACAAAGCAATGTAAATATAGAAGAAGGAGTCGATGATAATGGAAATAACAAAGAAAATACCAGTACCAACTTTAGCATTACAGGGCAAATGGGATTCCATTAACATCGGTGTGGGTGTAATTGCAGCACTGGGAAATCCTTCACATATATGCCTGCTTAGAAATATGAAAGAAAAATCACTTGCAGTAATAGCTTGCGATGGCAAGGATACTATGTCTGTCCGTGTACCGGAAGGTTTCTTAGAATTACATAAGAGCTTCAAAATACATAGCAAGCAGTTTGTATATGAAACATTGACTGGCTGGGGATTGGATCCGGAAAAGACATACTCTTTTAAAGGGGAATATCTGGAAGAACAGAAAATGGTGGTGTTCTGTCTGAAAACTATGAATTTATAGAGAATTATAGGAAGAGTAAAGAGAGTAGTAGATTATACGGATTAGTGGTATAATTTGAAGAAAAAGTCCTAATATTAATCGGAAGGAGAATGTAAATGATGGATGATTTAATAAAAAAGGATTTGCTTGCTCATAAGATTTACTCGTCATGGCAGTTTATTAAGTATACTGAGAAAAATATTGACATAGTACATTATTGTGCAGATACAATAAACAACCTTGTTGATAAGATGGAGATGAAAACTATACGATGGCAACAAGATATTGTTTCAGACTTTGTTGATGATGTTACCAAAGACGGTAAAAAGGTAAAACGGTTATCAATTACGAAGGAAAATTCCCCAATGTATGAGTTAAGAGTTGTAGGCGAAAAAGTAGATCCATGGTTTTTATTTGATAAATTATTACGTGATTTTTTTCAATATACGATGAATGCATTTGATTCTATCAGTCAGATTATTAATGCTGGTTTATTAGCCAATAAAGGGAAAAAGATTGATTCTGTTGACATTCAGATAATGACAAAAACGTTTAACCAGCAAACTTATAGTACAGCTTTTCCCAAAATGCAAGCATGGTTAAATAAAATAGCACAGTCACAAGAGTTTTTATACATTGAAGCAATAAATAATAGGACTAAACACACAGCAGATATTGCAAATAAACTTTCGATGGGAATTTTAGGAAGCTCTAATACTACTGAAATAGGTCCTTTTTTCCGTAAAGATGTGCAACATGACAAAATAGAATTATCTGATCAGCTTCAAGCTACGATAGATTTTTTAGATAAATCATGGGACGAATTTATGATTGTCTTTCAAGAAGAATATGTAAGGGATGTTTATGTTGAAAATAGAAGACATACTATCTCAGGTGTTCATCAGCAAAGACTGAAGGATGAGCCAGATCAAGACTTATCCTATGCATATATTTCGACGAATAGTACTTTTGATGCTATGCCAGATGAGTTATACATTCTATTGGTAGTTGAGAGAGAAAACGAAGTATATTCCCACGAATGTCCATTTAATACAATTTTTATTACAGGTATGAGCAATACAGATATATTAGGAAGGTATTGTGCCGAAGATGTAATTGGTGATGATTGTCTTTTGCATTATCGTAAATATGTAAAAGATAAAACGGCAACAAGTGGACTGTGTATATTGTATATGCAACATGAGGAAAATACGGTATTTTACCATGCAAACCCTTATTTTGATGTTGAAACAATATTAAAGAGTGATGATGATGATTTTAAAAATAGAGTGTCTTTACCTTTTTAGCCGAAAACTTATTGCTAAAATTTTTTATTAATGTTATTATGAAAAAATGGATTTTATTTTAGTCATTCATTGCTATACTTGGAATTTGGTTGAGTTGCATGAAAGTTATATTCAAAGGAAGTCATCTTGTGGAAAATATAGAAATTGATGGAGGAGTGATTATGAAAACTGGATTGGCAATGTATATGTGGATACTGATGGGATACACTACGGGTACATGTGGGGTTTGTAGCCAGATGACTGCATGAAATACAACTAGAAAGTAAAGGATAGCGTTATATAGATGAATTTGTGCCCAGAGGCCGTACCTCTAAATCCCACTTTGAATTTAATGGGTAAATTACGATCAGAAAAAATATATTGTTCAGGTTAATCATACAATTAAATAGCAAAAATATAGAGCTTTTGAGAAATCAAAGGCTCTTTTTTTGTGCCCTAAAGTTGTTCCTGACTTGACATAAGGAGGCGATATGTCCTTAGTAGGAACCCGCCCGCCAACAGTAGACGAATGGGATAAATACGAACTTCATCACCGCGCCCGCCTCGCAACCAAGCCGGGACTTACCGGAATGTGGCAGGGAAGCGGACGAAGCAACATCCCCGACATTCTTCCCA
>OGUP01001869.1_pt1 | contig 11201 bp, 9 predicted proteins | sample 1553661 | NCBI WGS metagenome assembly OGUP01 (sample SAMEA2580026, study PRJEB22360) | human gut metagenome | biome: human gut; feature: human-associated habitat; material: faeces | place: Denmark | collected 2008/2010
GACGGAACTGGCCGAGGGATTTGTTGTCTTTCGCGAACTGACGCTCACCCTGTACTACGTTGATATCTACTGCTGTCTGGTTATCAGCTGCGGTGGAGAAGATCTGGCTCTTCTTGGTCGGGATTGTGGTGTTACGCTCGATCAGACGAGTTGCAATACCTCCCATCGTCTCGATGGACAGAGACAGCGGAGTTACATCCAGAAGAAGGATATCGCCTGCGCCGGCGTCTCCTGCAAGTTTACCACCCTGTACGGAAGCACCAAGTGCTACGCACTCATCCGGGTTCAGGCTCTTGCTCGGCTCGTGTCCGGTCAGCTGTCTTACTTTATCCTGTACAGCCGGGATACGGGTAGATCCGCCTACCAGAAGGACTTTGGAAAGCTCGGATGCCTGAAGGCCTGCATCAGAAAGTGCTCTCTGTACCGGCTCTGCGGTTTTCTCTACCAGGTCGTGGGTCAGCTCATCGAATTTAGCCTTTGTCAGGTTCATATCGAGATGTTTCGGGCCATCTGCGGTTGCAGTGATGAACGGCAGGTTGATGTTGGTTGTAGTTGCGCTGGAAAGCTCTTTCTTTGCTTTCTCTGCTGCTTCTCTGATTCTCTGCAGAGCCATTTTATCATTGGAAAGATCTACGCCTTCCTGTTTCTTGAACTCAGCAAGGATATAATCTGTTACTTTCTGGTCGAAGTCATCGCCGCCCAGACGGTTGTTTCCTGCTGTGGAAAGAACTTCGATAACGCCGTCACCGATCTCGATGATGGAAACATCGAAAGTACCGCCGCCAAGGTCGTATACCATGATCTTCTGCTCATTTTCGTTGTCCAGTCCGTATGCCAGAGCTGCTGCGGTAGGCTCGTTGATGATACGTTTTACATCAAGACCTGCGATTTTACCGGCATCTTTGGTTGCCTGACGCTGTGCGTCATTGAAGTAAGCCGGAACTGTGATAACTGCTTCTGTTACTTTCTCACCAAGGTAGTTCTCTGCATCACCTTTCAGTTTCTGAAGAATCATAGCGGAGATCTCCTGCGGAGAGTATTTCTTTCCTTCGATATCTACTTTATAGTCAGTACCCATCTCACGTTTGATGGAACGGATGGTTCTGTCTGCGTTTGTTACAGCCTGACGTTTTGCCGGCTCGCCGACCAGACGTTCACCTGTTTTTGTGAATGCTACGATAGATGGAGTTGTTCTTTCACCCTCTGCGTTTGCGATAACGGTTGGTTTTCCACCTTCCATAACGGCTACACAGCTGTTTGTTGTTCCTAAGTCAATACCAATAATTTTGCCCATTGTTGTTTCCTCCTCAATGAATTATGCTAAAAAATGGTTTAATTTCTATTTATTTATCTTCAAGGCTTAGTTAGCCACCTTGACCATACTGTGACGGACTACGGAACCTTTGTACATGTAGCCCTTCATGAACTCTTCTACGACGATGTTCTCGCCGGCTTCCTCATCCTCCACATGCATCACTGCGTTGTGCAGGTTCGGATCGAATTCCTTTCCAACGGCCTCGATCACGGTTACACCGAGTTCATCGAGTGCTGTGGTAAACTGTTTGTATACTTTATTCATGCCGTCTGCGAACGGATCTTCCTCCGGGTTTTCCACCGTTGCAAGTCCGCGCTCGAAGCTGTCAACAACCGGAAGAATCTTCTCGATGATGTCTTTTGCTCCAATGGCATACATATTTGCTTTTTCTTTTTCGGTGCGTTTGCGGAAGTTATCGAACTCTGCCATCTGACGGGTCAGGCGGTCAGTCAGCTCTTCGATTTTCTCATCTTTTTTATCTTTTTTCTTTTTGAAGAACTTTCGTTCTTTGCCATCCTCAGCAGTTTCTTCTGCAGCTTCCGCTTCTTTTGCCTCTGCTGCTTTCTTTGCTTCTTCCTGCTCCGCAGCCGGTTCGGTTTCCGGCAGATCGGTCTCTGCTCCGGTTTCTTTTTCCATCTCGCGTGTAGGTTCTTCCATGGTTTCCTCTTTCTTTCTATTTTCTTCGCTCACTGATCATTCCACCTTTCTACTCACCTGTGTCCGGCTTTTTGAAGACGGCGTCCAGTTGAACTTTTAATGTTTTCAGGTTATCTACCACATTTTCGTAATCCATCCGCTTTGGTCCCACGATACCGATTGTTCCGCGCATACCGTTTCCCATATCGTATGTGGTGGTGACCACGCTGCAGTCCCGTAAGGGTTCCATCGAAGATTCATTTCCGATGTATACCTGAATACCGGTATTTTCCTCTCCGTCCTGCTCCTCGGCAGCTCCTTTGATCATATCGACCAGTTTCTGCCGTTCCTCGAATGTGGAGATCAGCTGGCTGGCTTTGCTGCTGTCGGAAAGCTCAGGGTACTTGAAAATGTTGGTTGCGCCGCTGGTGTACACCGGCACATCTTCTTCACTGACTGCGATGGCTTCCGCTACGGTATCGACCACTTTGCTGATGATGCCGGAGTGGATGCCTGCCTGCTCTTTCATCTTCTTGATCATGCCAAGATTGATTTCTTCAATGGTCAGGCCATTGAGCTGTGTGTTCAGAAGCAGGTTCAGCTTTAATATCTGTTCATCGTTGATGGTCTCGTCGAGGTCGATCATCTGGTTTTTCACCAGGTTGCCTTCTACGACGATGACGGCCAGGAGCTGCTCTTCATTGACTTTTGAGAGCTGGATGAATTTCACTTTATTTCTGTGATATTCCGGTCCTGTAATCAACGTTGCATAGTTGGTAGATGAAGCGAGGACTTTGACAACCTGCTGCAGAACTTTTTCCATTCGGTCTGTTTTTTCAATGACCATGTTTTTGATGTCTGCAACTTCCTGTTCTTTTTCCCGCATCAGCTCATCTACATAGAGGCGGTAGCCTTTATCGGAAGGAATGCGTCCTGCGGAAGTGTGGGGCTGTAAGATGTAACCCATCTCTTCCAGATCGGACATTTCATTCCGGATTGTGGCGGAGCTTAAATTCAAATCCGTGTATTTGGAAATCGTTCTTGAGCCGACCGGCTCGCCCGTTTCCAGATACGTCTGGATGATCGCTTTTAATATTTTTCTTTTTCTTTCATCCAATTCTGTATCCACTAAGATAAGCTCCTTCCTGTTGTATAGTCCTGTTAGCACTCGTTTCAGTGGAGTGCTAACATCTATGCTCTTAAGATAGCACTCTGCCTTTTGTTTGTCAACACCTTTTCCCGGTTTTTCTATGAAGAAATTGTGAAAAAAGTATAAACCGTTTTCTTTCTGAAAAGGAATCTGACTTTTCTTTTTTATTGCATTCTACTGTTTCAAAGGCGCTATAGCCGTATGGTAGGATTCTGCCATTTTGATACGACCATTTAGTAGCATTTTTCTCAGAGGTGATGAATCATGAAATATCAGAGACTGGAGGATCTGCGCACGGACCACGATCTGACGATCCGCCAGGTTGCCGACTATCTCGGCTGCAACCGCGATGTGTATACCCGATATGAAAAAGGCGTCCGGCAGCTGCCGATCTCCATTGCCATCCGTCTGGCGGAGCTGTATCAGGTCAGTCTGGATTATCTGGTCGGCATCAGCGATGAGAAGCGGCCGTATGGATCCTGACTTTCCGGTGTCTCCGCCGCAGCAAAAGCAGGAGGACAGTTTTTCTTTTCCCTGTCCTCCCTGTTTTGCTTTTTCGTTTACAGATTCTGCAGATATTCCATCATCCGCGTTTCGCTGAGTTTCCATCCGTCCGGCTCCCCGCAGAGATACAGCGTAAAATGCCCGCACGGGACTCCGTTTTCCAGGTGGATGCCGGTATACAGTTCTACAATGAGGAGTTCTTCTGCTTTTTCTTCATATATATTAGTGATCTGATAGATGCGCTCTCCCTTTTCGTCCACCGGCCATTCTTTCTTCAGCACATCCCTCAGACGGCTCTCCTGCCCCTGCGCTTCGCATTCTTCCTCCCGGCTGATCATTTTTTCAAACGCTTCCGGCGTCTCCATCCGTTCCACTATATTCTGGACAAAATCTTCTATTTCTATTCTTTCTGCTTTTCCCATTCGTTCCCCCATTTCTGCCGTACATATTTTTCTGTTTTCTGCACAGGCTGTCTTCACCCGCCGTTTCTCTCTCCCGCCCCATTCTCCAATTTGCGACCATATGATCTGATTTAACTTTGTCCATCCAACCGTTTGGTAGTATGGGTTTGAATCTGAAAGGATGGTACAACGTATGAAATACCAGAGAATTGAAGATATGCGGATCGATCAGGATCTCACCATCAAAGAGATTTCTGCCCTGCTCGAATGCAACCGCGACGTCTATTCCCGCTACGAAAAAGGAATCCGCGACATCCCGATCGACTATGTGATCCGGCTTGCACGGTTCTATGACTGCTCGGTCGACTATCTGCTGAGTGTCTCCAGTAAAAAGAGAAAATTCGGCGATTAATTTTTTTATTGTTGTCTTTTTTATTTTTGTGTTTTGCGTTTTGATACGACCGTTTGGTCGTATTTTATATTATAATGGTATTCTTATTTTGCGTCAATTCTGAACAAGAAGGAAGCAAAATCGGACGCAAAAAAAGCGTGCCGGAAAGTTTTCTGTCGCTTTTCCGGCACGCTTTTTTTCATGCTCTTTTCTTCTTTTTTATTTCTGATTTTTTATTCTTCCATGTCATCCAGGCTCTTCTTCAGTGTGATCATTTTGTCACGCAGCTCGGCGGCCATTTCGAAGTTGAGTTCGGCGGCAGCGGCTTTCATCTGTTTCTGTACCTGGCCGATCAGTTTTTCCAGTTCTTCGCGGCTCATGGACTCCGGGTCTTTTTCCATCTTTTCTTCTGTCTTTGCCACTTCTTTCGAAATGCTGATGAGATCGCGGACGGCTTTTTTGATGGTGGTCGGAGTGATGCCGTGTTCTTTGTTGTAGGCTTCCTGCAGGGCACGGCGGCGCTTCGTCTCGTCGATCGCGAGGCGCATGGAATCGGTCATCACATCGGCGTACATGATAACATGGCCCTCGCTGTTTCGCGCGGCACGGCCGATGGTCTGGATCAGGGAGGTTTCGGAACGCAGAAAACCTTCTTTATCGGCATCCAGGATCGCCACGAGTGTGATTTCCGGGATGTCGAGACCCTCACGCAGAAGGTTGATGCCGACGAGCACATCGAAGACATCGAGACGCATATCACGGATGATCTCGGTCCGTTCCAGGGTGTCGATATCGGAGTGCAGGTAACGCACGCGGATGCCGGCCTCTTTCATATAGTCGGTCAGATCCTCTGCCATACGCTTCGTCAGCGTCGTCACGAGAACTTTGTTGTGTTTTTCAGTTTCTTTCTTTACTTCCGAAATCAGATCGTCGATCTGTCCCTCCACCGGGCGTACCTCGACATCCGGGTCGAGAAGGCCGGTCGGGCGGATGATCTGTTCGGCGCGCAGCAGCTCGTGGTCTGCCTCGTAGTCGCCCGGCGTGGCAGATACGAAGAGGATCTGATCGATCCGGTCCTCGAACTCGCCGAAGTTCAACGGGCGGTTGTCTTTTGCGGACGGCAGACGGAATCCATAGTCCACCAGCGTCGATTTCCGCGACTGGTCGCCGGCATACATGCTGCGGATCTGCGGAACAGTCTTATGCGACTCATCCACGATGATGAGGAAATCATCTCCGAAATAGTCCATCAGTGTGTAGGGCGGCTCGCCTGGCTTTAATCCGGAGAGGTAACGCGAATAGTTTTCGATGCCGGAACAGATGCCGGTTTCTTTGAGCATCTCAATATCGAAATTGGTCCGCTCCTCGATGCGCTGGGCCTCGATCAGTTTTCCCTCGTGCTTGAAGAACTTCACCTGCTCTTCCATATCCTTTTCAATCTCGCCTGTTGCTTTCAGGATCGTGTCCATCGGCACAACGTAGTGGGAGGCAGGAAAGATTGCGATGTGGTTCAGTTCACATAAGATTTCACCCGTCAGCGTATCGATCTGCACCAGACGGTCAATCTCATCCCCGAAGAACTCGACGCGCACCGCCTTGTCCGTCTCCTCCGCCGGAAAAATCTCCAATACATCACCGCGCACGCGGAACGTACCGCGGTGGAAATCCATATCATTCCGGTCATACTGAATATCAATCAACTGTCGGATCACATCGTCCCGGTCCTTTTCCATTCCCGGGCGGAGCGAAATAATCATCTCCATGTAATCCTTCGGGCTTCCGATTCCATAGATACACGAAACACTGGAAACCACAATGACATCGTTCCGCTCACTCAGTGCAGAAGTCGCGGAAAGCCGCAGCTTATCAATCTCATCGTTCCGCGCAGAGTCCTTCGCAATATACGTATCCGAAGACGGCACGTAAGCCTCCGGCTGGTAGTAGTCGTAGTAGGAGACAAAATATTCCACTGCGTTTTCCGGAAAAAATTCTTTAAATTCTCCATACAGCTGCGCCGCCAACGTCTTATTATGCGCAATGATCAACGTCGGTTTATTCAGCTTCTGGATCACATTCGCCATCGTAAATGTTTTACCGGAACCCGTAACACCGAGCAGTGTCTCACACTGATTTCCTTCCTGAAATCCTTTCACCAGCTCCTCAATCGCCTGCGGCTGGTCACCGGTCGGCTGATATTCGGAATGTAATACAAAATGATCCATATATATCTCCTTCTGTATGCTCTGTCTGCAGATCCAATCTGTTCGTCTGTCCGCTTTCTGCGGTCTCTCTTATAGCTTCTCTGATTATACCAGACTTTATAACAAAAGTATAGCTATTTCGAATATTTGTTCTATTCATTTTTCATCTTCTGGACGCAAAAGTCCCCTGCATCAGACACATTTCTGACACAGGGGACTCTCCCAATTGGTTTTATTTCGTTTTCTTTTTCAAAAATCCAATCGACGTCTTGCAGATCAGTTTATCGAAGATCATAAACATCGCCGGCAGGATCAGGATAACAACGACCATACTGATGATCGCGCCTCGTGCAAGCAGGGTACAGATGGAACCAATCATCTCAACCTGGGAGTAGCAGGCTACACCGAAGGTTGCGGCGAAGAAGCTGAGGCCGCTGCTGATGATGGACGGCATGCTTGTTTTGTGGGCAATGCTGATGGCTTCTTTTTTGTCTTTTCCGTTCTGACGCTCTTTCTGGTAACGGGTTGTCATCAGGATCGCGTAATCGACGGTTGCACCGAGCTGGATGGCTCCGATAACGATACTTGCTACGAACGGAAGGCTGATTCCCTGATAATATGGGATTGCCATGTTCAGCATGATCGCAAATTCGATCACGGCTACCAGGATAATCGGCAGGGAAATCGATTTGAAGATCAGCAGGATGATGATAAAGATTGCACCGATGGAAAGGACGTTTACGTTGACCAGATCGGCGTCGGTGACATCCTGCAGATCTTTCATCAGAGGTGCCTCTCCGATGACCATTCCCGACTTATCGTAGGATTTTACGATCTTATCTATCTTTTTGATCTGTGTATTTACCGGATCTGTTGCGGATTCATATTTCGTACTGACGAATGCCAGTTCATAATCCTTACTCTGCATCATCTTACGGACATCCTTTGGGATCATGGAATCCGGTACGCTAGGACCGATCAGTGAACTCATGCTGATGGTCCATTTTACACCTTTTACTTTATCGATCTTCTTGAACATCTGCTGCTTATCTTTGGCACTCATGTTCTTATCCATCATGACGATGTGCATGTTACTTGTACCAAAGTCATCTTTTACTTTTTTGATCGATACATTACTGTTCAGTGTTGCAGGAAGTGAATCTGCAATGTTGTAGTAGATCTTTGTATGATTATTACCGTAAATTGCAGGAAGTAATAATACAAGAAATGCTACGATCCATACTTTATAATGCTTTGTGATAAAAGCGGATGGACGATCCATGTTGCTTAACAGTAATTTGTGTCTTGTCTTTTCAATCGGCTTATCAAATACAAGGATCAGTGCCGGCAGGATCGTTACACAACAGATAACGCCGATCACAACACCTTTCGCCATTACAATACCAAGGTCACGTCCGAGTGCGAATGTCATAACACACAGTGCGATGAATCCGGCTACGGTAGTAACGGAACTTCCGACTACTGATTTGAATGTGTTAGCAATCGCATGCCCCATGGCTCTTTCTTTCTCGCCAGGGAATCTCTTCTTATTCTCTTCATAACTATTCAGAAGGAAGATGGAATAATCCATCGTTACACCAAGCTGCAGGACTGCTGTCAATGCCTGTGTGATATAAGAAGTTTCACCAAGTATAATATTACTTCCAAGGTTATACAGAATCGCAAGTCCGATACTTAACAGGAACAGAAACGGAACAACAAATGATCCTGATGTAATCTCCAGAACTACCAGACTCAGAAGTGCTGCAATTACTACATAGATTGGAAGTTCTTTCATTGCAATGTTCTTAATATCTGTAACGATACCTGTCATACCGCTGATGAAACACTGTTTATTCGCAATCTTACGAAGCTGTGTCAGTGCCTCCATGGAATTATCGGATGATGTCGTATCATCGAACAATACCAGCATCATCGTGGCATCTCCATTGATAAACGCTTTTCTGATATCTTTTGGGATCATCTCAGTCGGAAGACTGATATCTGCCACATCGTCATACCAGAGTACATCCTGTACATGTGGCACTTTCTCAAATTCTTTTTCCAGCTTCTGTACGTCTTTCATATCCATGTTCTCAACCGCGACCATGGAGAACGCACCCATTCCAAATTCATCTACCAGTATATCCTGTCCTTTTACCGTCTCCAGGTGATCCGGCAGGTAACTCAGCAGGTCATAATTTACTTTTGTCTTTGCGATGCCGATTACTGACGGAATAATTAATAAGACTCCTATAAGCAGCATCAGTATTCTGTGTCGGGCAATCCATTTGCCAACTTTGACCATTATTTCCATCTCCTCTTATTTTCTTTATGCATTTATTATTATAGCCAAGAATGACCAGTAGTCAATATTTTATTTAAATTATTTTTTTATTTCGTTGATAATCTTTATCCTTATTGGCGCACACAAAAAAAAGAAACAGCACATCCCGTGTTGTTTCTTTTTTGTTTCTATTCTATAATTTATTGCTTCACACATTCAGAGAGCAGCTTAATGTGCTGCTGCCTCTGCATTTCCGGCAACTTTTTCTTTTCGTTTGTCATGCATTGCAAATAATCCGGCTAACAGAGTTCCTGAGATGGAATGCCATGTACAGGATACCGCACAGATAATTGCAGATTCCGGTGTAGATGCAAACTGGGCAGTTGTAGTTGCAAGATTCGTTGCAAGTCCGGCATTCTGCATACCAACTTCGATAGAAATGGTTCTTTTCTTTGCTGTATTCATACCTGTAAGGCGGCCTGCACAGTATCCAAGGAAGTATCCAAGACCGTTATGAAGAAGAACAGCAATGAAGATTACGGCGCCGGACTGGAAGAATTTTGAACCCTGAGAGGAGATAACCCCACCAACAACACAGGCAAGTCCGAGAACGGCAACACCCGGCATAACTTTCTGAAGTTCTTTAAATGTCTTATTCTTTCCTAATGCATAATTTAATACAAAACCGATAGCTACTGGTACGATAACGGTTTCAATGATAGAAACAAACATTGGAAGACCGTGGATAGTGATTTTAGCTCCGCTCGCCAGAAGAGAAACCATAAGTGGTGTCATAACTGGGGAGAGGATAGTAGATACTGTAGTCATTCCAACGGAAAATGCAACATCACCACCGCAGAGGTAGGACATGATGTTAGAGGACACACCACCTGGGCAGCAGCCTACAAGAATCAGTCCAAGAGCGATACCTGTTGGAAGATGAAGCAGTTTTGTAATGAAAAATGCTAAAAATGGCATGATTAAATACTGAGCAATAGCACCGATGCAGATATCAAATGGTCTTTGTGCAAGGATCTTGAAATCCTCTGTTGTAAGAGTAAGTCCCATGCTGAACATGATGACACCGATAATGATAGACTGGCTAGTGAATTTATTTGCCACTGGGTCAGTGAATAACTGGAAATTTACCCATCCCATCAGTGATGGAAGGAAAAATGTGATTACTGCGATAGCGATTACAACGATTGATGTGTAATCAGATAAAAATTTGCTGAACTTTTGTAATTGTTTCATACTTGTGTTACCTCCTGATGATCCTCACCGCTTTTCTTTTATTCGTTGTACTTTTTAAGAAAACAAAAAGTCCCTTCTCAGAAAAAACTGAAAAGGGACGAAAAAATCCGCGTTACCACCCAAATTCTGTAATAAAATTACAGCTCTTAACGTACTGTCATACGCTTTCCTTTTAACGGAGGATTCCGGCGAGACCTACTGATTAGAAAAAATAAAAAATGTCAGATAATGTTCAGTCTGCATCTTAGAGAGGATATCTGTTATTGAAAATGCACCTGCTCACACCAACCGCAGGCTCTCTGAACCATTCTGTTCAAAAACAGCGTTGTTCTCTTCAACGAATTTCGGTGAAGTTATGTATTTGACGAACTTCATTATAGTCCGATTTCTAAAAAAGTCAAGAAGAAAATTGTCCTAATTTTCGTACATTGTCAAAATGTTGATTCAAGACATATTTTGAAGGAGGGATAGAGCGTGCTTGAAAAAACTTGCCATAATATTTTATAAGGGGTATAATAAAGCAGAAAATTTGCAGGTTTTGATAACTGGGCCTGCAAAAAATAAGAATGGACATTTATGAAAAAATTTACGGAAATTCACGGTAATTCAATGATGAGATTTTGAAGATATCGAAGTCATGAAGAGTATTCTGGATATCGAATTCATGGTAATTCAATCGTGGGAGTCTTTACGAAAAAAGATAGGAAAGAAGGAATTTTAATGTTTAATTTTTTAAATTCAGAAAGCCTCTGGATAGGAACAGATATGAAAAAATTTAATGAAATCCGCACACAATTAGAGAAGGAAGGAATCCCGTATAAATATAAAACAAAAGACCATTTATCACAGACGATGTACCCGGCAGAAGGAACATTAAGAAGCCGAACAGGAAGTTTTGGAAATAAACCAGACCAGATGATGGAATATGAAATCCTCGTACATAAAAAAGACTACGAAAAGGTGAGAGGAAAATTCTGATTTGCGCAGCAAAGGAGACGCTTCCCAAGAAAGCCAATACCCTATATTTGTGACTTTAGTCGCTGCAGATTGAATGTTCGCTTA
>OGUP01001873.1_pt1 | contig 11178 bp, 9 predicted proteins | sample 1553661 | NCBI WGS metagenome assembly OGUP01 (sample SAMEA2580026, study PRJEB22360) | human gut metagenome | biome: human gut; feature: human-associated habitat; material: faeces | place: Denmark | collected 2008/2010
ATGACCGGTGGCCTTTGTTGGCCCTTCGGTGCGTGGAAAAAGTCCAGCCGCAGGTCTGATCGCCAGGTTTTACGATGCGACGAGCGGGCAGGTACGGATCGGTGATGTTGATATCCGGGATATCGCGCAGGAGGAAAGAGTGGGTACGATCTCCTATGTATTCCAGAACAGCAGACTGTTAGCCGGTACGATCGCCGATAACGTGCGCATGGGGAAAAAGAATGCGACGGATGAAGAAGTGCTTGCAGCACTGCACAAAGCACAGTGTGACGATATTCTGGCAAAACTGCCGCAGGGAATCGAAACGGTGATCGGAACGGATGGTATCTACTTATCCGGCGGTGAGCAGCAGAGAGTGGCGATCGCAAGGATCATCCTGCAGGATGCACCGGTCATCATCTTGGATGAAGCAACTGCATATGCAGATCCCGAGAATGAAGTGCTTGTCCAAAAAGCTTTTGAAGAAATGGCAGTCGGCAAGACTGTTATCATGATCGCCCACAGACTGACCACAGTCAAAAACGCTGATATAATCTATGTATTTGAAAACGGAAAGATAAAAGAGGCAGGAAAGCATGAAGCACTTCTGGAAGCAAATGGTCTTTACGGGAAGATGTGGAATGATTATCAGACTTCAATCCGGTGGAAGGTAGGTGGCAGAAAATGATAGAAAAACTAATGAAAAATTATGCCGTATCCGAGCAGGGTGCAAAGGATATGATAAAATCCGTGTGCATCTGTATTCTGGTCAATATTGCACTCATGCTTCCAACCGGTCTGTTATATGTTCTGGCAGAGGACATTTTAAAGGATGCACCGTTTTCCCATGCCCGGGTGCTGATCATCGGCAGTATCCTGACGATCGCACTGCTCGGCATCTTATATTACATGCAGTATAATGCAACCTTCTTTGCCATGTACAAGGAATCCGGTAATAAACGTATCTCTCTGGCAGAGAAGCTCAGAAGAATGCCATTATCCTTCTTTGACCAGAAGGACAGCGCAGATCTGACAACCGTTATCTTAGGGGATGTGGCAGCCTTAGAGCATGCGTACTCACATCAGTTTTCACAGTTTTACGGCGCTGTATTTTCCACGATCATTATTGCGGTCGGTCTGCTGTTCTTCCAGTGGAAGCTGGCACTGGCAGCACTCTGGATGTTACCGTTTGCGATCTGGATCGTGTTCGGTTCCAAGAATATCCAGGTCAGAAGCGGTAAAAAACTGACAGAGAAAAAGCTGGCAGTGGCAGACGGTATTCAGGAATTTATCGAGTGCTCCAAGGATTTAAAGAGCACAAACTCCCAGAAGGGATATCTGCAGGGCTTATTTGAAAAGATCGACCTGACAGAAAAGGTAACAATGCAGCATGAGCTTTTGTCCGGTATAATTGTCAATTCCGGTCAGCTTCTGCTGAAATTCGGTATTGCCTGTGTGGCACTTGTTGGCGGTTCTCTTTTGACAAAGGGCGAGATCGATGTGATCACCTTCTTTGCATTTTTGATCATCGTATCCCGTATTTATGAGCCGCTGAACGGTTCTCTGATGAACCTTGCAGCCTTAAATGCACTGACCGTCAATGTGGAACGTATGAATGAGATTTCGGAAGGCTATGAAATGACAGGCCGCAGGGAACTGACCAATCAGGGCTGTGATATCACATTTGATCACGTCAGCTTTGCTTATGAAACAGGCGAGCAGGTGCTTTGTGATGTTTCCTTTACGGCAAAACAGGGGGAGGTAACAGCACTTGTCGGTCCATCCGGTTGTGGTAAGACAACGGTATCAAGACTGGCTGCCCGTTTCTGGGATCCGACCGGCGGACGTATCACGGTCGGCGGTATGAATGTGAAAGAGACAGATCCGGAAGCTTTGTTATCCTTATATTCCATCGTCTTTCAGGATGTAACATTGTTTGACAATACGATCATGGAAAATATCCGTGTCGGTAAGAAGGATGCAACAGATGCGGAGGTCATGGAAGCGGCAAAACGTGCCAATGTACCGGAATTTGCTGAAAAACTGCCGGATGGCATGCAGACGCGGATCGGTGAAAACGGCTCGGAGCTTTCCGGTGGAGAAAGACAGCGTATTTCCATTGCCAGAGCCTTTTTGAAGGATGCACCGATCATCCTGTTGGATGAAGCTACCGCTTCTTTAGATGCGGAAAACGAAACAAAGGTACAGGCTGCATTATCTGCCCTGATCGGTGGTAAGACCGTTATGGTCATTGCCCACAGAATGCGTACCGTTGTACAGGCAGATAAGTTCATCGTACTGGATCGTGTCATGCGTTGCCCTCTGATCAGAGCGGGGTATCAATATCGTTTTAATGACAGGTCAAAAAAGAATATAGGATAAACATTGCTGATGTGATAAAATAATGATAGAGAACAGCATAGAAAAGTCGTAAATAAAACAACGAAAAGGAGAAAACAAATGACAGCAGAACAGTTAAAAGAAATCATTTCACAGATGACACTGGAAGAAAAAGCAGCTATGTGCTCAGGCGACGACTTCTGGCACACAAAAGCAGTGGAGAGACTCGGCGTTCCGAGAAGTATGGTATCAGATGGCCCTCACGGACTCAGAAAGCAGGATCAGAGCGGAGATCATCTTGGTATTAATGACAGTATCAAGGCAGTCTGCTTCCCGACAGCCTGCGGAACGGCGGCAAGCTTTAACAGAGATCTTCTTTACAGCATGGGACAGACGCTCGGACAGGAATGTCAGGCAGAGGATGTCAGCGTTATTTTAGGGCCTGCTGTCAACATCAAGCGTTCTCCGCTCTGCGGCAGAAACTTTGAATATTATTCAGAAGATCCGTATCTGGCAACAGAGATCGCGACAAGCCAGATCAAAGGAGTACAGAGCAGGCATGTCGGTACTTCCATCAAGCATTTTATGGCAAACAATCAGGAAACAAGACGTATGTCCTCCGATTCCCGGATCGATGAGCGCACCATGCGGGAAATTTATCTGGCTGCCTTTGAAGGTGCGGTAAAGCATGCAAAGCCATGGACAGTGATGTGCTCCTACAACCGGATCAACGGAACATATGCAGCGGAGAACAAGCAGCTTCTGACAGACATCCTGCGTGATGAATGGGGCTTTGACGGTTATGTAGTCAGTGACTGGGGCGCAGTCAACGACAGAGTAGAAGGTGTCAAGGCTGGACTGGATCTGGAAATGCCTGCTTCCCACGGCGTCAATGATGCCCTGATCGTCAAGGCAGTCAGGGAAGGCAGGCTGGATGAGGCAGTACTGGATAAAGCAGTGGAAAGAATTTTGAATATTGTATACCGTTTTGTGGGAAATCGTGATGAAACGGCTGTATTTGACCGCGACAAGGATCATGAAATGGCAAGAAAGGTAGCAGAGGAGTCCATCGTGCTTCTGAAAAATGATGGCATCCTTCCGCTTTCCGAAACAGACGAGATCGCGTTCATCGGTAAATTTGCAAAGAAGCCGAGATTCCAGGGTGGTGGCAGCAGCCACATCAATTCCCATAAGATAGACAGTGCCATGGATATGGTGGCAGGTATGGCAAATATCACGTATGCACAGGGCTACGATGATGCAGAAGATGTAATCGATGAAAAGATGATCGCAGAAGCAGTGGAAGCTGCGAAAAAAGCAAAGGCAGCAGTCATCTTTGCAGGACTTCCGGATGCATTTGAATCCGAAGGCTTTGACAGAACGCATATGAGAATGCCGGACTGCCAGAATAAACTGATCGAAGAAGTGGCAAAGGTACAGCCGAACACAGTTGTTGTACTGCACAACGGCTCTCCGGTTGAAATGCCATGGGTAAATGACGTAAAGGGCATTGTGGAAGCTTATCTCGGCGGACAGGCAGTCGGCGGTGCGATCGTGGATATCCTGTTCGGACGTGTCAATCCAAGCGCAAAGCTGGCTGAGACATTCCCGCTGAAGCTTTCCGACAATCCGTCCTACCTGTATTACATCGGGGAAGGCGATGTTGTGGAATACAGGGAAGGAATCTTTGTAGGCTATCGTTATTATGACAAGAAGAATATGGATGTGCTGTTCCCGTTCGGACACGGACTGAGCTACACGACCTTTGCTTATTCCAATATGAAGCTGGATAAAGAAAAAATGTACGATACCGACACACTGACGGTTTCCGTTGACGTGACAAATACCGGAAAGATGGCAGGCAAAGAAGTGGTACAGCTTTATGTAGCCGACAAAGAAAGCACAGTGATCCGCCCTGTCAAGGAACTGAAGGGCTTTACAAAGATCGAGCTTATGCCGGGTGAGACAAAGACAGTTACCTTCAGCTTATCCAAGAGAGCTTTTGCTTACTTTAATACAGACCTGCATGACTGGCATGTGGAATCAGGCGAATTTGATATCCTGATCGGACAGTCCTCCAGAAACATCGTCTGCCAAAAGACCGTATATGTAGAGTCTACGGTAGAAGTATTTAAGAAATATCACTTGAATACAACGATCGGTGATATCATGAAGGATCCGCTTGCAAAGCCGTTCCTGAAAGATATTCTGGATGCATGTATCATGAATGATGTGAATACGACAGAAGGAGAAGGTCTTGGCGCGGCGGCAGAAGAGATGCAGGAAGCCATGATGGGCTATCTGCCGGTCAGAGCTGTCATCAGCTTCATGGATGGCACAATGACCCATGAAAAGCTGCAGAGCTACATCGATCAGATGAACGCTTGCCATGCATCGAAGATGCATGACTAAATAACCTGCGCAGCAGATTATAGCCTGTAACATATATATCCAGTAAATGCGTGACCGGGTAACCTGCGTAGCAGGTTATAGCCCGTAACATATATATCCAGTAAATGTGCGACCGGGTAACCTGCGCAGCAGGTTATAGCTTGTCCTATATTTCCAATCCCGATAATAACCGGAAGAACGATTGAAATAATCGATGGCTGTTATCGGGATTTTTTATTGACTTTTTTACCGGATACGCCTATAATCGTACCTAGCTGGTACATTACATTGACGCGTTAAAGTGTAAGTGTACAATAAGGAGGAGATATATTATGAAGAAGAAAATGCTTTCTGTTCTGCTTGCAGCAGCCATGACAATGTCACTGATCGGTTGTGGTTCTACAGCAGATACAGCAACAGACACTACAGAAACAACAGATGCTACAGAAACAACAGATACTGCAGATGAAGCTACAGACGCATCTGATGCAAGTACAGACGCTACAGATGCAAGCGCAGATTCAGACAAGACTTATACAGTTGGTATCTGCCAGCTTGTACAGCATGAAGCGCTGGATGCAGCTACAGAAGGTTTCAAGACAGCATTAACAGATAAGCTTGGCGATAAGGTTACATTCGACGAGCAGAACGCAGCAGGTGATGCACCTACCTGTTCTACCATCTGTACAACATTCGTTACAAACGACTATGATCTGATCCTTGGTAATGCAACAGCAGCTCTGCAGGCAGCAGTTGCAGCTACAGATACAATCCCGGTACTTGGTACATCCATCACAGACTACGGTACAGCACTTGGTGTAGATGACTGGACAGGTACAACAGGAAAGAACATTTCCGGTACAACAGACCTTGCTCCGCTTGACGGACAGGCAGACTGCATCGCTGAATTATTCCCGGATGCAAAAAATATAGGTATTTTATACTGCTCATCTGAGCCAAACAGTATTTATCAGTCAACAACGATCAAAGGATATCTGGAAGAGAAAGGTTACACAGTAACTTATGCTCACAGTGTTGCCAAGACAAAAGTAACTGTTAAGAACACATGGAACGACCTGAATAATGTTGTTGATTCCCGTCCTTCCAAGCTTGTTGTTGAAATCTATGCAAATGGAAAGGCAACAGGTAAGAGAGTAACACTTACAAGTGCAAACAAATGGACTGCAACAGTTTCCAACCTGAATAAGAAATCAGCAGGAAAAGTAATCTCCTACACAGGAAAAGTTGTTGGAGCACCATCCGGATACAGCATTTCAATCAAATCTGCAAACGGAACTGTAAATGTTACAAGCAAATACACCAAGATTACAAAGAAACTTAATCTGAAACTTTCCAAGACATCCTATGTATACACAGGAAAGAATCTGAAACCGACCGTTACTGTATACAATGGAAAGAAGAAAGTTGCAAATAAGTACTACACAGTAACCTATAAGAACAACAAGAATACAGGCTATGCAACTGTTATCGTCAAAGGTAAAGGCAAGTTTGCAAAATATGCAGGCAAAGCTTCATTTATTATCAGACCGAAACAGATGCGCAAACCATCTGTAAAGAGTACTGGTAAGAAGACACTGGCTGTGGGCTGGGTACGTGATGCACAGGCTACAAAATATGTAGTACAGTACAGCCAGAATAATAAGTTCCAGGGCAAGACCACAAAGAGTGTAACAATCAATAAAAATACAATTAGCAAAACAACTCTGAAAGGTCTCGCAAGCGGCAGGTACTATTATGTACGTGTGCGCAGCTACAAAGTGGCAAATGGCAAGAACATTTATGCACCTTCCTGGAGCCAGGTTGTAAAAGTTAGAGTGAAATAAAGAAATCCACTGATGTGGTCAGGAGCGGCGGTAACGCCGCTCTTGGAAATGAGGAGGAAAAAAGAAATGTATAGGAAATGGTTAGGATGGAAAAAGGTTGCCGTATGCCTCGTCGGCGCTGCAATGGTTATGCAGGGTGCAAGTATGGCAATGGCAGCCGATGAATATCCTACAGAGCAGAATGAACCTGATTATGCGAATGAAGATCAGACTGCTGAAGACACAGCAGAAGGCAGTACAGATTCTGATGAAGATTCCGAAGATCAGAGTACTTCTGATGAAGACACAGGTGAAGACACAGATGAAGATACTTCCGATGAAGACACTCTTTATGAGAAAACAGACGAGGATACTTCGGATGAGGATTCTGACAGTGTCGCAGATGTAGTGATCGATCCGGAAGAAACACCGGAAGAAAGTGAAGATGTTATTGCAGCAGAGGAAGATGGAGAGGATGCAGAGTCAGTAGGACTTCTGGTGACAGGAACTGTAAGCCATATCGATCTTTCCAGAGTGGCAGAGGCAACTCTTACTGTTGGAGACAAAACACTGACACAGACAGTTGTATTTGATGAGGGAGACCTTGGAAATATTACAGTGGATCCTGACTATGCAGGAGCAATTATTCTTGGTGAGGGACAGATCCACATCGCAGGAGTATTTCCGGTAGGTACTTTTGACAACAGAGTACAGTACACAGTATCTATTACAAAGGATGTAACATTTACAGATCCTGATACAGGTGTAACTTACACTCAGACTATGACATTTACATCTTCATTCAATTACTGGGATGAAGGCAATATGTGTCCAAGTCTTGGATACAGAGAGTACTGGTCAAACGGATTTGTAATCCCGTGGTCAGGAATGGATTTCGGATTTGGAACTGCAAGTGCAGTAATTCCGGGACCGACCGCAGTACCGGTAGAGCCGACAGCAACACCAACCCCAACACCGGGAGCAACAGATCCGGAAGGACCGACAGCAACACCAACTCCAACAGGAACAGCAACACCGGTACCTGGAACAACCAATAACGGATCCAATGGCGGTAATGGAACTACCACAAATGGAACAACCAATAACGGAACAACTACAAACACAACTTCCAATAACACAACATCCACATCATCTTCAGATGCGGTAAAGACAGCAGATAATTCTCATATCGCTGGTTATGGAATGCTGGTTGTATTTGCACTGTTAGATGCTGCATTAGCATTCTTTGCACTGCGTTTAAGACGTCGTGACGACTAATTCACAGGCAGGAAGCATATAAGAACTGAATTACAGACAGGAGATTGCATTTTGTGATCTCCTGTTTTGCTATAGAGAAAAGCAGCGATGGAGGTGCGTTATGCAGCAGGCATTACTGGATCAGCTGAGAAAAATAACCGAAGAAGAACGTAAGATCCTGGACGGAGAAGCAGAGGTAGACAAAGATCTCTACACTTCCGGCCGGGATTTCACTGTGGACAGCCGTAAGATGCTGAAAGAAGGCAGGCTGATCGCTGTGCGTACACACACCCGTTTTGTGTATTTTCCGGCTCACAGGCATAATTTTGTGGAAGTGCTGTATGTGTGCGAGGGATCGCTGACCAATATCATCGATGGAAAAAAAGTCGTGGTGAATAAAGGCGAGCTGCTTTTTCTCAACCAGTTTACAAAGCATGAGATCCTGAAAGCGGGACAGAATGATATTGCCATCAATTTCATGGTGCTGCCGGAGTTTTTTGATGTGGCATATACGATGGCAGGGAATAACAATGTGCTTGCGGATTTTCTTGTAAATGTTCTGCGCCAGGATGAGGAGAGGGGAGAATATCTTCATTTCAAAGTGGCAGAGGTGTTGCAGATCCAGAATTTGCTTGAAAATATCATCTATTCTCTGGTAACGGGAAGGGGAGCGCAGAATCGTATCAATCAGACAACGATGGGACTTATCTTCCTGTATCTACTGGAGTCGGTACAATATGCAGAGATGCGCCTTCCAAACCAGTATGAGAATATGATCGCAATGACCACCCTGGATTATATTGAGCAGCAGTACAGGACAGCTACACTTACGGAGCTTTGCGAGAAACTGCCCCTTCCGATGCATGTGTTGAGCAAAATGATCCGAAAAAACACAGGATTTAATTTTAAAGAGCTGCTTCAGCGTAAACGCCTGAATAAAGCAGCGGAGCTGATGTGTGAGACAGACCTTCCGGTCAGTGATGTGATCGCGGCGGTCGGATATGAGAACGGAAGTTACTTCCACCGGGTTTTTAAAGAACATTACCATATGACACCGAGGGCCTTTCGGATTGCAAACAGCAAAGAAGAGCGGATAAGACTATAAGATACACAGAATAAAGAGATAAAAAGACACCAAAGGATGTACGAATATACAGCCAATGGTGTCTTTTTGGATGATACAGCTTATCTCGCACTTCTGGCAAGGTTTCTTACAAGCTCGATATCAGATTCTCTGACCTTAAGATTTGTTTCGATGGTTTTGCCCTCAGGTGTGGTGACCTTGATCTCGATGATCGTATCAGGTCGGATCGCACTTCCGGCAGCCTGAAGAAATTTGGGAAATTTGGGATGATTCCGGATAAATGTGGCCCAGGAATTTTTTAACTGCATTAAGTTTCCAAGATTCATATGAGTACCTCTCTTTTCAGTTCTGGAAATTGATTTTTTCACCCTGAAGGACAGGATAACAGATCAGAGCATCACTGTCCAGATTTTCTCTGTGCATATCAACAGCACTGATCTGATGATTTTCGTAGGTAGTATAATAGTAAATTCCCTTTGCAGTATTGCAGCAGGACGTATAGAGAGTGATCTCGTATTTGCCATCTGTGACCTCACAGCAGCCTCTCTGCTGATCGACAGAGCCGAGGATGTGGAAAAACTGGCTGATGCTTTCGAGTTCGGAATCACCGGATTTTGCGTTCATTTTGGTAAAAGCCACACGAACAAATCGGGATGCGGAAGAAAGATCACCCGGAAGTCCGAGAGCACCCATGCCGCGGCTGTAAGTGTTCAGGTTTAATTTATCGGAGAAATGATTCTCCGGTGATTTTGCGGAAAGCTGCATATAATTGTTGAGTTGAAACAGCTGCATGTCAAACGGTGGATTGTTGGTCAGTACACCGACCGGATTGTCATAAATTTTCATGCCATCTGCAACACATTCTACGGTGATGCTTTCGCTGCGGTCAGCGATCAGCCAGTGCAGGCTGGATGATGGAAACTGGTCGCTGAACGGTGTGTCACATAAATTCATGCGTCCAAGAAAGCTCCTTACTTCTTTTACGGTGGCACACTGTCCTAAAATCCATGGAATAAATTCAAAAGATGCGATATTTTCTTCTGAATCAGAAAGCGGCTGGTAATGAGCATTTCCGACAAAATTCAGTCCTGCCATGCCAAGTCCTTTTTCGTTGATGGCATCGTAATAGAGCGGATAATTGTCGGCACAGCACGCCATGCCAATCAGTGCATAGTGATTTTCCAGTGTTTTTGTGTGGCGGAAAACGAAAGGATAGTTTCGTGGTGTAATGATGATCTCATCACCATAGGAAAATTCATAGTCTAAAGTACGTCCGAAATAAAAATCTTTTGTTTTATAAGTTGCTGCGGTACACATATTCAATTCCTCCAATATAGTTGGGGACTTTTGCCCCAATATGATACATTTTGATGTGTGAAAAATTCAGAGCATCTCATTTTTTAAAACAAATTCGTTTTTGTGAAAATCTAAGATCCCTTCTTTTTTCATACGGGAAAGTTCTTTTGACAGGGCACTGCGATCCAGATTCAGGTAGTCTGCCATTTGCTGCCGGTCGAACGGAATCTGAAAGCGATGGTTGCCGTGTTTCCGGGACTGTGCGGACAGATAGGTCAGCAGTCGGCTGCGAACTGTTTTTGAAGAAGTGCAGAAAATCCGTTCTGAGAGCATCAAATTTTTGCGGCTGCACATTGCAAGAAGGCTGCGTTGTATTTTCGAATACCAGGAAGAAGTGCAGTTTTTTTCCTGTAAAACTTTCAGATTCAAAAAAAGAATTTCGCAGTTGCTGGCGGCAACGGCATCTACCATCATCGGTTCCCGGCACAGGGCATAGGTTTCTGCAAAAATATGTCCTTCATTCATATTTCCCAGAATGCTCTTATTTCCCCAGAAATCAATGTTTTCTACATTTACGCTTCCGGATAAAACAATGCCGATTTCAGAAACAGTGGAACCGGTAGAAAATATAATATCATTCTTTTTGTAAGAAGCCGTCCGCAGACAGCCGGAAGTCTTCATTTGTTCCAGTTCCTGATCGGAAAGGCTCTGAAACAGAGGCAGTTCTAAAAAGTTCATAAAGTCTCCTGTCAGGTAAAAACAACAGTATGCGGAAAAATAGTACTGTTGATATTTAACGGTATTTTGATTGTGATTCAGTGGTTATAACCACCGATTTTTCTCAGATGTTATGTTAGGATCAGGTCAAAGTCAGGCAGAGATTTTAGACCGGAAAAAATGGTTTGACAGAAAATCTGCTGGCTTTGTTCAGCATCATACTACACGGAAAACAGAAAAGCAAGGGGCACTGTGAAGGTATGGACAGTGATTGAAAAAAATTGCTGTCTG
>OGUP01001879.1_pt1 | contig 11159 bp, 8 predicted proteins | sample 1553661 | NCBI WGS metagenome assembly OGUP01 (sample SAMEA2580026, study PRJEB22360) | human gut metagenome | biome: human gut; feature: human-associated habitat; material: faeces | place: Denmark | collected 2008/2010
GTAGGACAGGGAGCAACAGAGCCGAAACGAAAGTGAAGTGATTGAGCTGGGAAATTAGTATGAGGTTGGAAATGGTCGATGTGTTCTATGCCACAGCAGACAATACTGTTATAACCGATAAGGCAAGGATATAATGGCATTCCCCCAGTCTGAGAACTTGGCGAGGTTGATGATAAGTATGTTATCGGAACAGCTGAGATCCTGTCATTTCCTGAAAAAAAGGTATGGAAACCAAAACAAAGAAATGCGTTAGGGATTCAAATGAATGGCAGGAAGTCCGACACAGCCATATTATCGCAGAAGTCTGTGAAAGCAGATGGAGAAAAGGGCTGTGCACTTTATAGCTTCAAGAACAAAGAACTATGCAGACAAAAGAGAGCTGATGAACATGGTGAATGAGTTACTTGGAATACAGTATAATATTGCAAAAGCAAACAGAACCGACAGAAAGGTTCAGAATCTTGCAGCCTACATCAATGCGGATACGCTGAGAGCAATCCATAAGACTATGGACAGAAAGAAAGCGTATGGGATTGATAAGGTGACAAAAGAGGATTACGAAAAGAATCTGGAAGAAAATCTCGCAAATCTTGTGAAAAGGATGAAAAACGGAAGCTATCGCCCGAATCCAACAAGGCGTGTTTATATTCCGAAGGAAACAAAAGGCAAAATGAGACCGCTTGGAATCTCCTGTTATGAAGATAAACTGGTGGAAAATGCGATTGCACAGATACTGGAGCAGATTTATGAACCGAAGTTTTATAATGAGAGCTTTGGATTCCGCCCGAACAGGAACTGCCATCAGGCAGTAAGGGAAATCATAGAGATGGTGCAGTATCGAAAGACAAACTATGTGGTAGAAGCAGACATTAAAGGTTTCTTTGATAATGTAGACCATGAATGGCTGATGAAGATGTTGGCACATGATATAGCAGACCGGAAATTCCTTGAGATCATAGAGAAATTCCTGAAAGCCGGAGTCATGGAAAATGGCAAATATCTCGACAGCGAACGGGGAACCCCACAGGGAAATGGAGCAAGTCCGATACTTGCAAATATATATCTGCATTATGTATTGGATAACTGGTTTGATGTAATTGTGAAGAGACAGTGTAAAGGAGAGTGTTATCTTATCCGATACTGTGATGATTTTGTCTGTTGTTTTCAGAACCAGTATGAAGCAAAAATATTTAAGCAGAGGCTGGAAGAACGCTTTGCTAAATACGGACTGGAGCTGGCGGAAGAAAAGACGAAGATATTGGAATTCGGGAGGTTTGCCAGACACAACAGAAGAGCAAGAGGAGAGAGAAAACCAGATACCTTTGACTTCCTTGGTTTCACGTTTTATTGCGGAATGGACGGAAAGAGAGAGTTTTTCCGTTGTAGGGTAAAGACGAGCAAAAAGAAATTCCGCAGTAAAATTAAAGCAATGAAAGAGTGGATAAAGACACATAGGACAATACCATTGGAATTGATATTTAAAACAGTGAATGCAAAATTGCGGGGACATTACCAGTATTATGGAGTGACCGACAATACAAGGGAAGTGAAGAATTTCCTAGTACAGACAAAATGGTTATTGTATAAATGGCTGAATCGGAGAAGCCAGAAAAGAAGTTATACGTCGGATACTTTCTTTAATGGACTGCTTCGAACATTCCCATTGTTAGAACCAAGTATTAAAGTAAGTTTGTTTTATAGATAAAGTATGAAATATAAAGTGAAAAGCCGTATGCGTTAATAGTGCACGTACGGTTTTGCGTAGGGGTATGGGGAGTAATCCCCATATCTACTAGAGGAACCTGGAAATCTAAAAACAGACACAAATACTTATTACAATATCACATTATTTTCGTCTGCAAATATAGGAAGAAATTACTGGTTTCGAGGCAGATATCAGATGATATAAAGCAGTTTTCATATGAGATATATCAAAGACACAGTGTTATTATCAGATATATGGAAACAGATAAAGACCATATTCATTACATGATAGAGACAGAACCAACAATGTCTATTAGTAAGATTGTAAACCTGATGAAGAGCTATACAACATACCATATATGGAAAAGATATCCCCAATATTTACGAAAACAATTTTGGAAAGAACATACCTTTTGGACAGATGGATATTTTGCATGTAGTGTAGGAAATGTATCGGAAGAAATGCTGAAAAGATATATAGAAAATCAAGGTTGAGAAAGAGGGTGACAGTGGATGTTAAAGGCATATAAATACAGAATATACCCTAATAATGAGCAGAAAATACAAATTGCAAAAACATTTGGCTGTTGCCGTTTTGTATATAATCAGACACTGGCATACCGGAAAGAAGTATATGAGAAAGAGAAAAAATCAGTTAGTAAAACCGACTGTAACAATTATTGCAACAGACAATTAAAGAAAGAGTATGAATGGCTGAAAGAAGTGGATAAATTTGCTCTGACAAATGCGATTTACAACATGGATGCTGCATACCAGAAGTTTTTCAAGGAACACGCAGGTTATCCGAAGTTTAAGAGTAAACACGATAATCATAAGTCATATACAACAAATTTTACGAATGGCAATATAACAGTAGATTTCGGGTGCAATAGAGTAAAACTGCCTAAATTAAAAGGAATAAAAGCAAAACTGCATAGAAATTTTATCGGACAGATAAAATCGGCAACGATATCACAAGTTCCGAGTGGAAAATATTATGTATCAATTTTAGTGGAAACAGAACACGTGGAACTGCCACATATAAATCAAAATACAGGAATAGATTTAGGTATTAAGGAGTTATGTATTACTTCTGCTGGAAAGAAATACGAAAATCCAAAAATCATCAGAAAATACGAAAAGAAACTGGTGAAACTGCAAAGGCAGTTAGCCCATAAAGAGAAAAGAAGTCAAAATTACTGCAAAACAAAGAAAAAGATAGCATTATGCCATGAAAAAATAACAAATACCAGAAAAGATTATCTGCACAAGATGTCGCATGAGATTATCAGCGAAAACCAAGTGATAGTTTCGGAAGATTTGCAGATAAAAAACATGGTAAAAAATCACCGTTTGGCAAAGTCTATAAGTGATGTATCATGGTATGAGCTGACAAGACAGTTAGAATATAAGGCAAAGTGGAATGGCAGGAAATATGTCAAAATAGATAGATTCTATGCCAGTAGTCAGCTGTGTTCAGTCTGTGGATACCAAAATACAGAGACAAAAAATCTATCAGTAAGGGAATGGACATGTCCTGTCTGTGGAACAAATCATGACAGGGATATCAACGCAGCAAAAAATATACTGGAAGAAGGATTAAGACAAATAGCATAAAAATAACAATATAGGGCAGGGACTGCCCGAATTAACGCCTGTGGAGATAGTAGGTTGCGAGGTCTGCGAAGCAGGAAGCCCATTGGCTTTAGACAATGGGTAGTTCACACTTATAGAAGTGAATATTCACTGTCTGATGGGGTATCGGGGATGTTATGGTGCCCAGATTCCGAAAGATATGGAAGATAAATACCAGGAGAAATACAATGCTATTGTTAACAAAAGGTAAGCACAAAAAGAACCTGTAAAACCTGAAGATGATTGTTGCTCGTCCTTATAAAAGTGGGAGTCTTTTCCGACTAAGATAAAACAATACTTCATGACAGATCTAAAGTCAGGAAGTGTAAAAAGAGAGTAAAAGATATATGGAAAATGATAAAAAAGAGTGCAGGGCTTATTTCCTGGAACGTTCTGTATACAAAAAACTGTTTGCAAAAATACAGGAAAAATATGCCGGGATCGGACATTTCGGCGGAACCTTTCTTCTGGATGACCTCACAAAAGAAGAAAAAGAGCAGCTTGGCGGTTTTCTTCAGAAAGATTTTTCCGGGCAGAAAAATGTGCGGGTCACGGCAAAACAAATGGAAAAGGCACTGCAAAGCAGCCGCTTCTGCAATTTCACCTGGGAAGAAATCCTGGAGCTTTATACAGGAAGAGCACTGCTTGTAAAGAAAGAAGAAAAACAAAAAGAAGAACAGAAAAGAGAATCCTGGTTTCAAAATATTCAGCTTCAATTAAAAAATCCGGATTTTCGAAACTGGATTTCTGAAGTGCTGCAAAACAGAAAAGAAAGTTATCTTTTTCTTTTGCAGCAGTATAAAGAAAACAAAAAAGAACTGGAAGATCTTCTGCAAAAGACAGACCGGGCAGCAGAAACGCTGGCAGCGTCCGAAAAAAGAGAATTGCTTGCTGTTTTTGCTGCGAAAGTCACAGGAAATCCACACTATTTTGATGAAGGAGAAACGGCAGAAAAATGTCTGTCATCCTATCTGAAATGGAAACTGAAAAAAGAGCGAAGCAACGGACTTTCCAATGCCGAATACAAAAACAGAATTTATTTTGAAGCCGGGATTTTAAAAGATGAACTTTCCAACGATGTTTTAACGTATGGACTTCATGCATGGAAGGAAAACGGAGAACCCCACCCCGGAATCGAAGGATTCTTCAGATGCAAAGAACCATTGAAACTGACCTTAAAAACACTGGGCGGACTTGGAAAAATCACAGGAGAACAGAAAATCTATATGGTTGAAAATCCGGCGGTTTTCTCAAGACTTGTGGAAAAGTATCCGGATCGAACTATTCTGTGTGGAAACGGGCAGCCGAAGTTTTCGGTGTTTGTGCTTTTGGATAAACTGACAGAAAACAGTACCATATATTATGCGGGCGATTTTGACCCGGAGGGGCTGCAGATCGCACAAAACCTCAAAAAACGCTATCCGGAACATTTTATTTTCTGGAAATACAAGGCAGAATATTATCAGAAATATAAATCCGAAGTGCAGCTGGATGAGAAACGAATCCGAAAACTGGATAAGATCGACCTGCCGGAACTGCAGGAAATCAAAGAAGCGATGCAAAGAGAAAAATATGCTGCGTATCAGGAGGCGATGGTGGAGGAGTATGAATAAAGGAAAGAAGGGAATGACATTTAATTCCACGTGGATTACAGACAGGTATTATGATATGATAAAATAAAATCGACAAATGAAAAGTACTTAAGAAAAGGAGAAATTTATTATGGGTTGGGAAGAAATATTAGACGCAGAAGGTGCAGATATGGCAGATGCCTACAATGATAGTCTGCCGGAAGAAACTTAGAAAGAACATACCTTTTGGACAGATGGATATTTTGCCTGTAGTGTAGGAAATGTATCGGAAGAAATGCTGAAGAGATATATAGGAAATCAAGGTTGAGAAAGAAGGTGACAGTGGATGTTAAAGGCATATAAATATAGAATATATCCAAATAATGAGCAGAAAATACAGATCGCAAAAACATTTGGCTGTTGCCGTTTTGTATATAATCAGACACTGGCATACCGGAAAGAAGTATATGAGAAAGAGAAAAAATCAGTTAGTAAAACCGACTGTAACAATTATTGCAACAGACAATTAAAGAAAGAGTATGAATGGCTGAAAGAAGTGGATAAATTTGCTCTGACAAATGCGATTTACAACATGGATGCTGCATACCAGAAGTTTTTCAAGGAACACGCAGGTTATCCGAAGTTTAAGAGTAAACACGATAATCATAAGTCATATACAACAAATTTTACGAATGGCAATATAACAGTAGATTTCGGGTGCAATAGAGTAAAACTGCCTAAATTAAAAGGAATAAAAGCAAAACTGCATAGAAATTTTATCGGACAGATAAAATCGGCAACGATATCACAAGTTCCGAGTGGAAAATATTATGTATCAATTTTAGTGGAAACAGAACACGTGGAACTGCCACATATAAATCAAAATACAGGAATAGATTTAGGTATTAAGGAGTTATGTATTACTTCTGCTGGAAAGAAATACGAAAATCCAAAAATCATCAGAAAATACGAAAAGAAACTGGTGAAACTGCAAAGGCAGTTAGCCCATAAAGAGAAAAGAAGTCAAAATTACTGCAAAACAAAGAAAAAGATAGCATTATGCCATGAAAAAATAACAAATACCAGAAAAGATTATCTGCACAAGATGTCGCATGAGATTATCAGCGAAAACCAAGTGATAGTTTCGGAAGATTTGCAGATAAAAAACATGGTAAAAAATCACCGTTTGGCAAAGTCTATAAGTGATGTATCATGGTATGAGCTGACAAGACAGTTAGAATATAAGGCAAAGTGGAATGGCAGGAAATATGTCAAAATAGATAGATTCTATGCCAGTAGTCAGCTGTGTTCAGTCTGTGGATACCAAAATACAGAGACAAAAAATCTATCAGTAAGGGAATGGACATGTCCTGTCTGTGGAACAAATCATGACAGGGATATCAACGCAGCAAAAAATATACTGGAAGAAGGATTAAGACAAATAGCATAAAAATAACAATATAGGGCAGGGACTGCCCGAATTAACGCCTGTGGAGATAGTAGGTTACGAGGTCTGCGAAGCAGGAAGCCCATTGGCTTTAGACAATGGGTAGTTCACTATGGTGATGTTCTGACGCTGGATTCTCTTCCGGAAAAAGAAGGACAGAAGTTCGATAAATGGACAGATGCAGATGGAAAAGAAGTAACCACCGTAACAGACAACATGGTTGTAACAGCTTCATACAAAGATACCAAATACGTAGTTACATTCCTTGACTGGGATGGAAAAGTGCTCAGTGAGCAGGAAGTTGCCTATGGAGAATCCGCAACACTTCCGGAAAATCTGAAGGCACCGGGCGATGGCAAAGTATTTGACAGCTGGGATAAAAAAGACGAGGCGGGATTTGTAAGAAAGAGTATCGTTGTTTCACCGACTTACAAATATACAGAGACAACAACAGAACCAGCCTTTACGGTTACAAGCGGAACTTACCAGACGGCTCAGACCGTAGGGTTGTACTGCGTGAAGCCAAATGTGGAGTTATATTATCGAATCTATCCGCTTTCAGGAGAAGGTGGTCTGACGACAACAGAAGATCGCAGCGAATTCCAGTTGTATACAGCACCGATTCAGATTACAGAAAGTGCAGTGATCCGTGCCTATGCAAAGAGTGCAAATGCAAACGATAGTGAGATTGTAAGTACTGAGATTGTTATTTCAGGCGGCGGAAATTCATCAGGGGATAACACAGGCGGCAACACCGGAGGAAATAATAGCGGCAATAATAATGGCAATACAAATGGCGGTAACAGTAACAATAACAACAATAATAATAATACAAACAATAATAATACAAATGTTACCGTACCGAAAACCAGAAAACTTTCCATTAAGAGTCTGAAAAATGTAAAAGGTAAGAAAGTAAAACTTACCTGGAAAGCTCCTGCAAAACTGTACGGAGATAACTTCTATGTAGAAAAATATACCATTATGTATGCAACGGACAAGAAGTTTAAAAAGAATAAAAAGACAGTGAATGTTAAAGCGACAACCACTGCCCGTACCATTAAGAGACTGAAAAAAGGAAAAACTTATTATTTCAAAATTCAGTACATGGTAAAATATAAAGCTGATAATGGTACCTTAAAGAGCATCCAGAGTGCATGGAGCAAGGTGAAGAAAGTCAAGATAAAAAAATAGTTATCCAAAAATCATCTGAGTCAAACGAATATGTGAGATTCGGTAAATTAAAAAAGGAGGTCCTGATTTTTAATCAGGGCCTCCTGAATTAATATAAGATAATATCCTGTGAACCGGTTCTTAAATGGGTTTCTTTCTGAATAAACTGTCACAAGAGTCCAAAAATGGGTGACGGTTTTGATGTATGATCTGCGGCTGAAAAATATCCCTGCGGAAGTATGGATGGGAATTCTGGTGCTGGCGTGTACAATTCTGCTTTTTACGAGCGGAGTAAAAAATGTACTTCCGGCTTCCGGCAGTGTGGAGAAGAAGGTTATTTTGATTGATGCGGGGCATGGTGGTGATGATCCGGGGAAGATTGGAATCAATCAGGCGAAGGAAAAGGATATCAATCTGGCGATTGCAAAGAAGCTAAAAGTTTGTCTGGAGAAGGCGGGATTTGAGGTTGTGATGACGCGGGAGGCGGACGAAAGTGTAAAGGGACCGGAGCAGGGAAATAAAAAGAGCACGGATATGAGAAACCGGTGTGCAAAGATCAGGGAGACAAAACCGGCGATGGCGGTCAGTGTTCATCAGAACAGTTACACGGAGGAGTATGTATCGGGACCTCAGGTTTTTTATTATACGACTTCGGCAGAGGGCAAGGAGATCGCCGGATGTATTCAGAATGTTATGAATAAAGAGCTGCAGATCGAAAGACCGCGGGAAATCAAGGCGAATGACACGTACTACATATTGAAACGGAGTGAAGCTCCGGCGGTGATCGTGGAATGCGGTTTTCTGTCGAATGAGAAGGAGGCAGCACTTTTAATTACAGATACCTATCAGCAGAAGGCAGCAGAATCGATTTGTGACGGTATCCAAAAATATTTTGCGGCAAAGATGTAAAGTATGCTTCCAAAAATATTTGATTTCAGATGAAAAAATTGGTGCGATATAACGATTGACAAAAAATTTTATTCGCCTTATAATTGTTCGACAGCGAACAATCAGACAGGAGGTGAAGCGAAGATGGATTTTGGAGAAAAACGTGAAGTGGGCAGAGAGATCTTGTCATTATCCAATCTTTTATATCGAAAAATTGAGTACGATAAGAAAAAAAGTGGAATTTATGATCTCCAGTATGTCCAGGGCGGGATTATAAAGTATATCAAAGAAAATCCAGAAAAGGATCTTTTTCCACGGGATATTGTGAAGCGTTTCTGCCTTACACGCTCTACTGTTGCCGGTATTTTACAGAAAATGGAGCAAAATGGATATATTGAAATGCAGTCTTATCCCGGGGATGCGAGACTGAAGAAAATTGTCCTGACAGAAAAAGGCTATGAAGCCAGTCATCTTGTAATACAGCATATCCAGAGAATGGAGCGTTTGCTGGTAAAGGATATGACAGCGGACGATATTGACTGTCTGTTTCAGCTGACACAGAAGATTCGCGAGAACCTCATAGAAGATCTGGAATGTTCGATAAAAAACAAATGTTACGAAAAAAAAGATAATAAGGAGGCCAATCATGATTAAGAAACTGATGAAGAGCATCCGTGAGTACAAGAAGGATTCCCTTTTGTCTCCGGCGATGGTCACGCTTGAAGTAATCATGGAAGTGATCATTCCGATGTTGATGGCAAGACTGATCGACTACGGTATTCAGGCACAGAACCTGGGATATATCTGGAAGATGGGTATTCTGCTTGCTGTCACAGCGATGATCTCACTGATGTTCGGTGTGCTTTCCGGTAAATTTGCCGCACGGGCATCTGCCGGATTTGCAAAGAACCTGAGAAAGGATATGTATTACAATGTACAGAATTTTTCTTTCTCCAATATTGATAAATTTTCAACGGCAAGTATCGTAACGCGTCTGACAACGGACGTTACCAACGTGCAGAATGCATATCAGATGATCATTCGTATGGCAGTCCGTGCACCGATCATGCTTGTTTTTTCTATGTTTATGGCATTTCAGGTAAATTCCGAGATGGCAGTGATTTTCCTGGCGGCGGCACCGATTCTTGGCATCGGACTGTATTTTATTATGACACATGCACATCCAGTATTTGAAAAAGTTTTCAAAACTTATGATAAACTGAACAATGTTGTGCAGGAAAATCTTCACGGAATCCGTGTTGTGAAATCTTATGTCCGTGAGGATCATGAGATTGAGAAATTTGAAAAAATTTCCACATCGATTTATAACGATTTTACATTTGCAGAAAAACTGATCGCATTCAATATGCCGCTGATGCAGTTCTGCATGTATGCATGTATGATTCTGATTTTCTGGTTTGGTGCAAAACTGATCGTTACAACCGGAAATGATCCGGTAAATGGTATGTCTACCGGTCAGCTGATGAGCCTTGTTTCTTATGCGATGCAGATTCTGATGAGTCTTATGATGCTGTCGATGGTATTTGTTATGATCATTATTTCCAGAGCATCTGCAGAGCGTATTGTAGAGATTCTTAATGAGAAAAGCGACCTTACAAATGGAGAATCTCCGGTAACAGAAGTAAAAGACGGTTCCGTTGTATTTGATCATGTAAGCTTCAGCTACACAGGGAAAAAGGATAAGATCTGTCTTTCTGATATTAATTTAAATATCAGATCCGGTGAGACGGTTGGTATCATCGGAGGAACCGGTTCGGCAAAGACAACGCTGGTTCAGCTGATCCCGAGACTTTATGATGTCACAGAAGGAAGCCTGAAAGTAGGCGGTCTGGACACAAGAAAATATGATCTGGAAGCTCTGCGTGATCAGGTAGCGATGGTTCTTCAGAAAAATGTGCTGTTCTCCGGAACGATCAAAGAAAACTTACGCTGGGGAAATGAAAATGCGACAGATGAACAGTTGATTCATGTCTGTCAGCTCGCCCAGGCTGACGATTTTATCCAGACATTCCCGGATAAATACGATACTTACATTGAGCAGGGCGGAAGCAATGTATCCGGCGGTCAGAAACAGAGAATCTGTATTGCAAGAGCACTTCTGAAAAAACCGAAAATCCTGATTCTGGATGACTCTACCAGTGCGGTAGATACGAAAACAGATGCGTTGATCCGAAAGGCATTCCGTGAGGAAATCCCGGATACAACGAAATTTATCATCGCACAGCGTATTTCATCGGTACAGGATGCGGACAAGATTATTGTTATGGATAAAGGCCATATTTCTGCGGTTGGCACGCATGAAGAGCTGCTTGCATCCAATGAGATCTATCAGGAGGTTTACTATTCTCAGGTGAAAGGAGGAAGCGAAGATGAGACAGCCGAATAACAAAAAAGGACCGGAAGGAATGGCAAAAGTAAATAAAGATGTTGTAAAAAGACTGATGTCTTATATCGGACATTATAAACTGCGTTTTGCTGCTGTCCTGATCTGTATCGTGGTCAATGCACTTGCCATGGTGTCCTGCTCACTGTATCTGCAGACACTGATCGACAGTTATATCACACCGCTGCTTCAGGCAGCCACACCGGACTTTGCACCGCTGTTCCGTTCCATTTTGATCATGGGATGTATTTACGCAGTGGGAATCCTTGCCTGCCTGTTTTACAACAGAACGATGGTAAGTATCGCACAGGGAACGTTAAAACGTATTCGAGACGAG
>OGUP01001882.1_pt1 | contig 11144 bp, 9 predicted proteins | sample 1553661 | NCBI WGS metagenome assembly OGUP01 (sample SAMEA2580026, study PRJEB22360) | human gut metagenome | biome: human gut; feature: human-associated habitat; material: faeces | place: Denmark | collected 2008/2010
GGCAGGACCACTCGAAGTCATCAGTTTATAGTCCAAACCATAATTCTCTATCGCACTGTCTGTAGCGCGCATAATACCCGCTCCAGCATCAATACCGATAATTTTTGATCCAAACCGGTCTTTCTGTGCATTCAACTCATCAATTGAATTAACAGTCACATATTCCGGCACTACCAACCCGATGCGGGCCTCATCATATACCTCCCCGATAATTTCCAATTTATCTCCATACTGTGCTATATAATCATTCATCGTCACCGGCAACCAGACATCCATAAAGACATCTGCCTTTTTCCGGGAAAGTGAAGTAAATATCGGGGCAAGGTCGGCATTCAGTAATTCGACATCATATCCCTGTTCCTGAAGGATGGTTCTCACCATATAAGTCATGGCAATCCCCTCCGACCAGTTAGCATAAGCGATCTTTATTTTCTTATTCTCTCCTCCGCCTCCGCAAGAGATGAACAAAAATACGGCAAACAATACTATTGTAATAATTCTTATTTTATTATTCATACATCAACTGATTATATTATTTTTTATTCTTTTTCCCGGCTATTCCCTGAGTAATCCTATCCAGAATAATAGCCAGTATAACAACCGCTATACCACCTTCAAATCCTAAACCGATTTTCATTTGGGTGATCCCCTTTAGCACTACTTCTCCCAGTCCTCCAGCCGAAATCATGGCAGCAATCACCACCATAGACAAAGACATCATAATCGTTTGGTTTACCCCTGTAAGAATGGTAGGCAACGCCAATGGCAATTGTACTTTATAAAGCAACTGCCAAGGAGTAGCCCCGAACGAACGCGAAGCTTCTACTACATTTTTTGGAACCTGCCGTATTCCCAATCCTGTAAGGCGAACTACCGGAGGCATAGCAAAAATAATTGTAGCAAAAACACCGGGTACCGTCCCCAAGCCAAAGAAAAGCACTGCCGGAATCAGATAAACAAAGGCAGGCATCGTCTGCATAAAATCCAGAACAGGCCGCATGATTTTATTACAACGGTCACTGTTTGCCGTCCAAATTCCCATCGGTACTCCCAACAACAAAGCCAGACAGGTAGAAGAAAGCACCAAGGCAAGTGTCTGCATCGTCTCTTCCCAGAATCCCATGCCGTAAACAAGAAGCAGTCCCGACAAAGTGAATACTGCCACTCCTTTACCAGCCTTAAACCACGCAAGTATAGCAAGCGCAAGAATGGTTATATAAAACGGTATCCCGAACAGTACATGCTGAAAACCGTCGATAAATCCTCCGATACCGATGCTCAACGCATCAAAGAAGGAAGCAAAATGATCTGTAAGCCAGTTTATGGCCATTTCTATATATTTTCCGATATTTATCATAAGTCTATTGCGTTTTGGATGATTTCATTAATTTCTTCTTTATCTTTTCCGGTCACCTCGATAATAAGAGAGGAAAGAGGAACGACTCCTTCGAATTCCCTGTCTTCATTTACCACCCAGATAGGTGAGTTTGTTTTTGTCATCAACGGCAGAATATCTTCAAGAATCGTATCGCCCAATACAGAATGTACCTCATGGCGTACGATGGAATCGATCGACTTCACCTGTTCCTTTCTTAACTTCAACAAATCATTCAACCGGACTTCTCCCACCAATATATTCCCATTATCCACTACAGGCAGTACCGTTAAATTGCGTTCACGCATTTTACGGATCAACACTTCCGGTCCCTCTTTCTTCAAACGTGCCACCAACGGTTTATCGATCATAACCGAAGCGGCTGTAATAATCTTACTGCGATCCACGTTTTCCACAAAACGTTCCACATATCCATTGGCCGGTTCCGTTAAGATTTCCTCCGAAGTACCGATCTGTACGATCTCTCCATCTTTCATGATAGCAATACGATCCCCCAACTTAATGGCTTCACTCAAATCATGGGTAATAAATACAATGGTTTTCTTCATCTTGGCTTGCAGAGCCAGCAACTCATCCTGCATCTGTACACGAATCAACGGATCAAGAGCCGAAAAGGCCTCATCCATCAACAGTACCTCCGGATCATTGGCCAATGCCCGTGCCAGCCCAACACGCTGCTGCATACCACCGGAAAGTTCACCAACCATCTGATTCTCGTATCCTTTCAATCCTACCAATTGCATACTTTCCATAGCCTTTCGCTCTCTTTCCTCCCGTTTTACACCTTGAAGTTCGAGTCCGAAAGCAATGTTATGCAGTACCGTACGATGTGGCAATAAACCGAAGTTCTGAAAAACCATAGCCAACTCTTTGCGCCGTATCTGCAACAGTTCTTTATCGGAGACCTTAGAGATATCCGTCCCGTTGATAATAACTTCTCCTGAAGTCGGTTTTATCAATCGATTGATACAGCGCAACAAAGTAGATTTTCCACTTCCGGACAATCCCATAATAACGAATATTTCTCCTTCGTCAATCGAAAGGTTTGCGTCTCTAACAGCAATCGTACATCCGGCTGCTTTCAATATTTCACTTTTACTTTTACCTTCTTTCAGCAGGCGAAGTGCCTTCTGCTTTTCGTTTCCAAAAATAAGATACAAGTCTTTAATGTTTATTTTGTTCATACATAAATAGGTTTAGATAATTAAAATGATGTTCCATGCCTGCACTGAAACAGACATCGTATATTACTGCATGTAATCCAACAGTAAAAGTCTCATTCCGAGAAATTTTCGGCTTGTCTACTGTCCGATAAAGATTAATAAATTACATAGAATGGTTGGCGCATCGGTGAAATCCCGCACAAGCATAAATCCGAGAAAATATCAAATCAGAGTGTATCGAAGTTACGGCACATCATTTAAAACAATATCTTTATACCCTTTGTTCACAAACTTTTATTCCCCCAAAAAGAAAAATTACATAATTAAATAATCTTTTTTTGCAACATAACTACGATATAAGAGCTAATAAACACTCAAATATACCCGATAAACACTATTGATAATTAGTGCATTTTATTTTCCGAATATAAATGCCTAAATTCACAAAATATTAATCATATAAACAAACATCATTATGAGAAAATTATTACTTGTAGTTTTTAGTATCCTTGCCATAAATGCACAAGGACAAAGTTTAACCGAAGAACCGATAGTCATAACAGCTAAAAGTGAAATAGCACACTTTTTCGTAGCCAATCCTTTCTTATATACGATTACAGAAAGCAGTAAAGACTACATCGTTGATATTTATAATGACGAATTAAAAAAATCCGACCAATTTATAGTCAAGAATGCCGTTTACGACCGAGAAGCAGATGTAGCTTACGGCATCGCTGATTTTGACTTGGATGAATTAACCGGTTATGATGCATACAGTGGTTCTATATGGAGTCAATACCTATTCAATGACGATGATAAAATAGAATATATATTTTGTACTTTCAATAAAGAGAAGACAGGTAACCAATCTACCTATTCTCTTCAAAAAGCAGAAGTTATGAATGAAGACGGAGCAGTACTCGGTACTCTCCCAGTGGAAGCTATAAACTCCTATTTTGGATATGGAAGTGCGGAAATAACCATCGAACTGGTTCAATTCGGTAAAAATTACTATATAAGAAATGAATTTGAAACAAATAACTCCACTGATCCGGGAGAAATGGTATTTAATACTACTTACTGGAAAATTAATAAAAGCACAGAGGGATCAGGGGTAAAATTCACCAAAACCGCCAGTTTCAAAAATTATCCCAATCCGGTGCGCCAGAATGAAACATTCACAATCGAAGTAGGTGAAGAATACATAACTTCGAGTAATTTCATTGAATTGTGTGATCAAAGTGGTCGTATGATTCATCGCCAGGCAATCACAAGTAAAGAGGTAAAAATTCCTACCCACCGTATGAAAGGCATGTATATCTATAATATCGTATCCGATGGCAAATCCATCAGTACAGGCAAAGTGATCGTACAATAATAAATTTTATTCGAATATTTGAATAGGGAGAAGCAATTTCAGAGTTTCTCCCTTTTTGTCTTTCAAATGAATAAGAGTATCTTTGCCCATAAATCAAGATAAAAAGAATCTATGTACGAATGGGCTAAAGAAATGAATTGTGCCGTAACCGTATGCGACACCAAAGGAATCATCCTTTACATGAACGACAAGGCATGCCAAACGTTTGCCAAATACGGAAATCTAATTGGGAAAAATCTCCTTACCTGTCACAACGCACAGTCACAGGAGAAAATACATGAAATGCTACAAACCGGCGGCAGTAATGCCTATACAATAGAAAAAAACGGCATCAAGAAGATGATTTATCAAACTGCCTGGTTTAATGAAGGAATAGTAAGCGGACTGGTAGAAATATCAATGGAACTCCCCGGAGAAATGCCTCACTATATCCGGAAATAAATGCACCTCCAAGAGAGATAGCATCTTTTTTAAAACCCGCAGCATCTAAAGTGGAAGATGCTACGGGAAATTAATAATAACTAACTTCTGGATACCTGCAATCCTTTGTCGGACAGGGTCATCTCTACAAAACGAGCCCGTGAGTTCGGAGCATATTCTGTCAATATCCGACGAATCTGTACAGCCGCCTGCGGGTCTTTTGCCACCATATATAAATAACCACCGCCTCCGGCTCCCGGTAATTTATGTCCTAACGTGTAATCTTCAATCAAACGAATAATCTTTTCCACTTCCGGTGGATTAGTACCGGCATCAAGGGCTTTATTCTGTAACCAGCTCTTTCCTACCAGCCTGCCATAACTCATAAAATTGCCACGTAAGATAGCCTCATTCATATCCAAAGCATGAACTTTCATTTCGGACAACAGCGCAAGATGCTTCCCGGAATTAAGAAACATGGAACGAACAATCTCACCCAATATTCCTTTTGCCGTACGGGTAATGCCTGTGTAATACAGTAAATGACAATCGCGGTATTCCGGTTTTGTGAAAAGCTGATCGGGCAACCAGCGTACCAACGGAGTCTGGTCAAATCCAGCTTCCGTCTGCAATAACTTCACACCGGAGAATACACCACCGTATTGATCCTGCCAACCTCCACCGGTCGTAAGCAACTGTTCTAATACCAATGTACAACGGCAGATTTCATTTTTATCCCAAGCCAATCCGCAAAAATCATTAAGAGCCCCCAACACGGTGGAAGCTAGAATGGAGCTGGTTCCCAGTCCGGAACCTGCCGGTATGGCAGCCAACAAAGTCACTTCGATCCCAACGCCAAAGTCCTCCAATTGTTCCTGCAAAGAACCGTAGCAGATTTCCGAAAACTGTGGTATGAAACCTGCCAGTGCAAGTGCAGCTTTGGGTATAGAGAAAGGAGAACCGACCTTACGATAATCCTGCAACTCTTCATAAGTATTCACTACTTCCATTGCTCCCATATCGATGGAGCGAAGTACGATATGAGGCTCCTTACAAGTCTTAACGTATACTTGCAAAGGAGGCTGCCCGTTCAACTCGATAGACAAGTTCACCACATTTCCACCGGAATAAAGCGAATAAGGAGGAGTATCCGTCCAACCTCCTGCCACATCGACACGTACAGGACTGCGTCCCCATACAATCTGATCGGAATAAACATTGAGTACAGGATGGCTCTTTTGTTTGCAAACCTGCCCCAACAAACCATTACGTAACAAACCGAATGCCGCCTTTTCTTCTTCACGGCTGTCTTGCTTGCCTTCCAACTCCATAATACGGGCCCGTAACATCCGGTTGTGCATTTGCAACATCTGTGCAGCATCGTCCGGAAGAGCCCGTGGTGTTTCAAGTCCAAGTTTTACAAATTCATGAGCCGCATCTTCCAAATCAAGTTGATAGAAAACACTCTTCTCGTAATTAGTCGACAACGCCTGCCAGTTTCCCCTACGAAAAGCTGTACGCTGGGCATAAAGCCGTTGCAGATTGGCACGTGCAGAAATTTCATCAGCCGAGAACTTTTTACTATTCAGCCATAATGCACGCCCTTCTGCCAGATCAGGCTCAGTAGTCATCCAGCGTAGCAGTACCCCAAGTTCCTCTACCGACTCGGTCAACGGAAAGACAGGAGCGGCCTGTAAATCATCGATGCGTCCCCGGAAATCATCGGTCGACAGACCACGTTGCTCCATCCACTCCGTAAAAGGAATGCCGGTAAACATCGTATGCGGCGAGTTCAAGGCTCCTTTAAATACATCATCCAATCCATAAGGACGTGCTACAAAACCATTTTCCCCCATCGGAACCACATCCAGACAAATACCGTCCGGCAAAGAAATCTCCCAATCATTCTCCGGTATCCCCGTTATTATCTGACAAGAGCCCAATTTCCACCCTTTGCCCACATAACTGTTCTCAATCCACAGATTCGCATTTCCAGCAGAAAAAGAGATGGCAGTAGAAGAGTTCTGCACAAAGATTGCCGGGTTCGGTTTCACCTTCCGATGCATGATAAGGCGCTGGTCGCGAACTTTATCCTGTACGACCAACGTAGAAGAAATAAGCTCACGACTTGTTCCGTAATGATAAAACTCTCCTCCGGGCAAAGGCAGTATGGCAACGGAAAGACTATTCAGCTCTTCATCTATCGTCTTCGGATGGCTACCGAGAGCAAGCCCATAATCGGAATAGAGATCATAATAGGTTATCTCGCCGGTATCTTTATCTAAAGAACGCTTCATCAAAAGTTCTACGGCACGGTCACTCAACAGCCATATCCCGATATCCATAAGGAAAAGATGTGTTTTGGCCAACCCCTCCAACTCTGCAAGAGAAGGTTTCTGCAACATAAAATCAAGTATATCCGGCGTCTTCCTGTCAGAAACAAATACCCCATGATGAGTAGCCAACGACGGGTTTACCCAAAGCCCATAACACACGACATCAGCATCGGGAATATCCTGCAATGGCTTTTCCGAACGGATGTATACATCACCGCTCGCTATCAACGTATGTATTTTCTCAGGTGCCATACCCATGATTCTCTCGTAAAGAGGCAATTGAAGAGACAGTAAGTTCTGTTCCAACCGCTGTCCCCGTTCCCAACTAAAAACAGGTATCGGAGTCAATATCTTTCCGGAAGGAGCATATCCGGGAAGGCGGCGACTTTGTCCACCGGCGTGAAGCAATATTCTTTTTTCGTTTTCCAGCCACCCCGGGAAGGACTCTCCGGAAGCATAATTTTCATGACAGGCTTGCAGCAACCAAGTTGTCCCCCCCCCCGAACCCAACTTAGCCCCTATGGGATCGGAAGTACAAAACCATTCCGAAGTATCCACTCCTTCCAACTCATGAAAGCAATGAACCAAATTCGGCGGCAGAGATAGTAATTTCTTCATGATTAATCTGTTATTATTTAAAATTCATGTTATTCATCATAATGCCACAGGCATCGGGTCATATCCACATTTCCATTTTTTCTAAAACAAACGCCCTCCTCCTGCAACAACAGACGCTGTTCTTCCCATCCGGGAGCAAGCCTTCCCTGTGCATTGACTACCCGATGACAAGGCAGATTCAATTCGGAAGGAACCTGTTTCAAGGCTCTCCCTACCATACGCGAGCATTGCGGCTTTCCCAATAAAGAGGCTATTTCTCCGTAAGAAATAACCTTTCCGGCAGGCACATCCCGAACAACACCGTACACTTCCCGGCAGAAAGCATCAGACATTTTTTCTTTATTGACTTTATAATCTTTCATTCCTCAATTCCTTCATTTCGTTCACTCCTTCATCCTCTCATTTTTTCATTCTTTCATTCTTTTCATTCCCCCTCACGTCCCTTTCCGTTTCAAAAATTCCGTCGGACTCTCGCCGAACTGTTCCTTGTAACATTTTGTAAAATAAGAAGGAGAAGTAAATCCGACCTCATAGGCTATCTCAGCCACTGTCATTCCGGAAGAGGCCAACAAAGATGCCGCCCGTTTCAAACGGGACATACGCAACAGTTCATTAGGAGCATAATTGGTCAGTGACTTTATTTTGCGGTATAATTGCACACGGCTCAACCCCATTTCTCTACCCAGATCTTCCACATTCAATTCAGAGTCTCCCATTTTCTCTTCAATAAGAGCCTTGAACTTTTCAACAAAATCCTTATCCAGATCGCAAATATCCTCTTTCGCCAACGTTTGCCTATCTCCGAAGAATTGCTTCAGGCGTTGGTGCGAATCAATCAAATTATGAATACGCGCCAACAATAGCTGTGAACTGAAAGGCTTGGATATGTACGAATCTGCACCGCCGTCATAGCCTTGAATACGCTGCTCATCAAGAGAACAAGCCGTCAGCAAGATTACCGGAATATGGCAAGTCTGCAATTCGCTCTTCAAACGACGGCAACACTCAATGCCATCTATTCCCGGCATCATCACATCGGAAATAATCAAATCGGGCACATATTTCATCGCTTTGCGGATACCTTCCGAACCGTTAGCCGCCTCAATCACAGAATATTCCGCACTTAGCAATCCATGAATATAAGAACGGATATCCGCGTTGTCATCGATCACCAATACAGACATCCGGGAAGAATCATAATTCCGTTCTTCCTCTTCCTCCCCTTCCAATAATTCGACAGGAGACTCATGACCGGATGTGCCCATAGAAGACATATCCATAGAAGATGTATCCGGAGAAGACGTACAACAACAAAATGGAAGATCAACGGTAAACATCGTCCCCTGCTTCTCATCACTTTCCACTTGTATAGTTCCACCATGCATTTCTACAAAAGCTTTCACCAGAGCAAGACCGATGCCGGATCCGGCATGATGCATATCTATCTTATAAAACCGGTCAAAGATGCTACGGATATGCTCCGCAGAAATCAGGCTACCGGTATTGGCTACGGTAAAACGGAAAAAAGGTTGTCCAGTACATCATAGGGAGTAGGTTCGTAGCGGTGGTTATAAAAGGTATCTTTGCCATCCTGCTGGATAAAATCAGTTTGAATATGCAGTGTTTTGTCGTCCATGAAAAATCTCCTTTGCATTGAAATCCCCTTTGTAAGGGGCAATGCATATTATACGGGGCAGGCAATGCACTTGTCAATTTTCTGACAAAAAAAGTGCCAAGGGATGACAAAGAATGATTTTACAATGACCTCATCAAGACAAGGAAGGTGAAAAAATGAAAAATTGGAAAAAATACATATCATTATGTCTGGCCTTTTCCATGGTGGCTTCGGCAGCGATGGGAATGGGACCTGAAAGAAGTAAGGCGGCAGAGGGAACAGGCGCTGTCAGCGGTGGCAGCATCAGCAGCGGAAGTGCGATCAGCACTACGACACCGGTGCCGACCACGCTTCCTACTGTGACACCAAGTGCCACACCGGATTTGGATGCTTACAGACTCCCGGCGACTACACTGAAAGCCAGAGGGGGAAGCAAGCGGGTACGTCTGACCTGGACCGCTGTAAGTGGTGCCAGCGGTTATTACGTTTACTACCGCAAAGCATCTGAAAGTGCCTATGTGAAGGGGCTGCCATCACTCAGGGAACTACCACCACTTACACAAAGAAAAGTCTGGAGCAGGGGGTAGAATATTATTTCTGCATTGCACCGTACAAAACAGTGAACGGAACGAATGTAGAGGGAAGTTTATCTTCTTCTGTTCTGGTAAAAACGGTGTCTGTAGCAGCTACATCCAAGAAGGCAGAAAAATATGCAACCAAGACATCATTCCAGAAGTCAAAAACATACAAGACTTATAAAAGGATGCGCAGTTATATGAACTATAGCAAGAGTTTTGCCATCCCGGGTATGATCAATACCAATGTGGCAGGATTTGGAAGTACCACAATGGTTCCTCAGGGAATGTGTCTGGCAGGAAGTTATTTCCTGATCACAGCTTATGATTACAAGAAAACCGATTATTCCGTGATTTATGTAGTGAGCCGCGCAGCCAAATCGTATATAACTACCATTGTACTGCCAAGTAAGGCCAAAGTAGGCGGTATTGCCTATGATGGAAAAAATGTCTGGATCTCAAAGGGAACCAGCGTGGCATCTTTCCCATACACCGTTATTACCGATGCCGTAAACGGAGGAAGTTCTTATACCGAACTGGCGGCGTATAACAGTGTCCACAAGGTAAATGGAACCGCATCCTATATGGGATATTATAACGGTACTTTGTGGGTTGGAAGTTTCAAACAGACTTCCTCTTCTATGGTAGGTTATACCGTAGGAAAGACTACCGTGCCAACTCTGTCAGCAAAATACACCATGGCTGTGCCGGCCAAAACCCAGGGAATTACTTTCAATTCCGATGGAACTTTGCTGCTTACAAGAAGTTACCGGACAGCCAAAAGTAAGAGTGGTTATATTTCACAGATCCGTACCTATATACCTTCTTACAGCGCAGTAGGCGCCAAGGGAAATATTAAGAAAAATACAGCCAGAGCAGTCACTACCCTGCCACCAATGGCAGAAGGAGTAGCTGTATATGGAACTTACACATATACACTGTTTTCATCCACTTATTACAAGAGCTGTAAATATCCGACGGATCGTGTTATTGCCATGAAGACCAATAAACTTCTGTAAGATCACAGGATGAAATTCAAAAGAAAGGCTGCCAGCATACAGATGGCTGCCAGGATTAGAAAAGGATAGAGTCTGCGGAACAGACCAAAAGAGGCGTCACATTTTTGAAGGAAAGTGTGGCGTCTTATTATGTATATAAGGGTGTGAGAAACGAAAATACTGCCAAACAAAAGAGTGTTGGCAAAACTGCCGCTCTGATGGAAATAGTAAAAAAGCATCCATTCCACGGTGAGGACTATGCCCTGAAATGGCACCGTAAGGGTATAGGGAATTTCTACAAAAGTGCTCTCAATGGGAGACCGGTGATGATCTTTGGCATAGGAAATATCTTTTTCCAGATCTTCCAGGGAGGTGTAATTGTGGGCGTCCTGGCGGCTGAGGCATTTTTTTATAATGTCCCGGTAAGGAGCCGGACAGGGAACAGAACTTCCCGGTTTTTTTCCGGTTACGATCTCGTGAAAAATAACCCCAAGATTTTGCAGGATTTTTCCCAGAGAAAAACTGCGGCGGGGTGGAACCGGTACGAAGTCCAGAAATTTAACGGCACCGGTATTGGTGATAAAAATGTTGCTTGGTTTTAAATTGTGATGGATAATGGGTGGATTCAAGCCGGCCAGTGTCTCG
>OGUP01001885.1_pt1 | contig 11137 bp, 10 predicted proteins | sample 1553661 | NCBI WGS metagenome assembly OGUP01 (sample SAMEA2580026, study PRJEB22360) | human gut metagenome | biome: human gut; feature: human-associated habitat; material: faeces | place: Denmark | collected 2008/2010
TTCAGGGCAGATGCTAAAAGTGCAAAGGACAAACTGAAGCAGAGAAATGTTTTTTTCATGTTTCAGAATCCCCTTTCTTTTTTACTTGAAAATACGTTTTAAGAAATTATACAAACCATGATGATAAACGGTTGCCCAGTGGCCACCGTTTCCTTTGCCTGCAGGGTCGCCGCCCATTGTTTCATAGTAGGAACATGGGATGCCGGCAGCCTTTAGTGCATTGTAATAATTGGTTGGATTACTGCCAACAACTGTGTCAGTAGCACCTTTTGTAATCTGAATATAAGTGCTGTTTATGTACTCATCGGCAAGTTTTAAATCCGCTTTTGTAAGCATGTCACCGCCATCTAAAGCACCCGGTGCCGGGTTAAATAATCCGATACCGCTAAATAAATCAGGACGTCTTATACCAATGTTCAATGTCTCGCGTCCGCCCATAGAAAATCCACAAACCGCCGTGTTTTCTCGTCCGGTCAGTGTGGAATATTCTTTATTAATGGCAGGCATTAATACTTTTGTTAAGTCATTAATGATGTAGTCATAATAAGAGGCTGTTTTTGCATCTGTGTTAAAACTGCTTTTTCCTTCTTCGTTACAGCATACACATGGGTAAACGACGATACATTCTTTGACATCACCATTGGCAATGGCATTCCATACCACATACTGTGTACCTGCACCATCGTTAAGAATTCCGTTTCCGACCATGGATTCCGGCGTGTCACTTAATCCGTGGAGCATATAAACAACCGGATATTTTTTCGTTTTTGAATAGTCTTTTGGAAGAACAACCATAGCATAGCGGTCAATTGGTGTCTTTTTTGCAGATTCATCGTCACTGATGTATTCTGTTGATTCATATTCAAAGCGTTCTACTTCTCCTTTGTTAGCCTGATTTTTTGCGGTATAACCTTTTGGAATATTCGAAAATTCAGGGTTCTCAGGAAATGGAGTAGGGGTGACTTTTGGAGTCGGTGTTGCAGTTGCAGTAGCGGTAGCGGTCGGTTCGGTAGTTGGTTCATTGCTCGGAGACGCCGCCGGGGTAGCTGTAACGACAGGTGTTGGCGTATTAAGTGCCGGAACCGTCGTGTTTTGTGCTATTTTCTTTTTGATAGTAACCGTAATGGTTCCCACCTTTCTTGTTTTTTTCTTCAACTTCTCTTTTACGGTAATTTTAACTTTGCCGGCTTTTTTTGCCGTGATAACGCCGGATTTACTTACGGAAGCTTTTTTGTTGGAAGCTTTGAAAGAATATTTTGCTTTTTTCTTTTTTGATTTTATCGAAATCTTTTTCTTTTGTCCAACGGTTAATGTAAGTTTCTTTTTGACCAGTTTTGCTTTTGCAGCCGCTGTTGCCGGAGTAAAGGCACTAAGTGTCGATACGGCAAGCGCAAAGCATAAACCGATGCTGATGGTTTGTTTTTTTAATATGTTCATGATAAATCCTCCTCATATAATTTTATGGTTATACTTTAGCATAGTGTGATTAGCATGAACATGATTTATCATGTCCAAAATATGAATTATTCACGCTTTTTGTAGAGGATGATTTGACTACTGTTCACTATTATGCAACAAATACGGAATTAACTCCGATTGATAAATGGATTGTAAAGATTCAATTGGAAGATTTATAAAAACTTTGAGCGTAGAACGCCCCTTCTATTGGGGGTGTCGTTTTACGCTCTTTTTATATGCCGAAATTTGGCGTGTTTTGCATAATTTATGACTCTTTTTGAGGGGCGTAAGTCGCTTGACAATTGTAAGCAAATATATTGACTTTGTACTTTGATTGTGCTAGTATATATACAAACAAGGGTGGGGCGCAGATGTTCTCCTTGTAGTGATAGAAATAAAAGAATTTAGGTAATTAAGGAGGATACTGTTTGGGAGCAAAAGATTTAGCAGAGAAAAATTTACTACAATACAAAGATGTATTTTCAGACATTGTAAACGTAAACTTATTTGGTGGCAGATGTTATGTGTCGGCGGAAGAGTTGTCGAGAGAACCCGGCGAGTTGATTACGAAAGCCGTATCGGATGATAAACTTCGGCAGTTACAGATGGATGTGCCGATGAAGTGTAAGAAGCACAATAGAAGTTTTTTCTTATGTCTGGAAAATCAGAGTGACAAAAACAACGTTATGCCGGTGCGCGATATGGGATACCAGCACGCCAAATATATGGAGCAGATCAAGGAAGCGAAAGAAAGTAATCGAAAAACCGGCAATTATCCAACCCCGATGACAAAAGAACTTAACGATTCACAGAAGTTAAGCCCGGTCATCACTCTGGTTTTGAATTACAGTCAGAAAGAATGGAAAAAGCCAAGATGTTTGAATGATATGCTGGAATTTCCGGAGGATATTGGTGAGGAACTTACAAAATGGATTCCAGAGCATCCGATTTGTATTATTAACCTAGCCAGCCAGCCGGAAACGACAATCTGTCAGTATCAATCAGATTTTAAATACATAGTCCGTTATCTGTCTTGTGGAAATGACAGAAAGAAACTGGATGGATATTTTCAAACAACAGAATTTGAATTAGACCATCCGGAGGCGTTTTTAGACTGGTTGTCTGCGGTGACAAACGACACGAGATATCGGAAAGCAAAGGAATTAATAGAAGAAACTGAAGGAAAAGGAGGAAAAATCAATATGTGTGTATTGTTAGATATGTATGAGGAACGAGGAGTAGAGAAAGGAATTTCACAAGGAATTGAGGAAATCAACACATTATATCATTGTTTGTTAGCAGATAATCGAATGGAAGATATACAAAAAGCAATCATAGATACAGAATACCAGAAAGAATTGTTACAGGAGTATGGGATTGGAGAGTAGGAAGAAAGAAAATTCCACGGAAAATATGTGGAGTATCCTATGTTGATTTTATAATTAGTTCTCTTTACAGACTTCTTTTGCCATATTAAAGGCAGCCCAGGCTTTTGGCCAGCCGGCATAAAAAGCGGCGTGTGTGATAATTTCAGCAATTTCTTTTTGTGTTACGCTATGTTTTTTTTGCATTTGCGAGGTGAAATTTCAAAGAACTATCAAGGATACCGCTTGCCATTAGGGTGGTTACGGTTACGATGTTTCGGTCTCTGGAAGAAAGTTTGTCCTCTCTGGACCATACCTATCCAAACAATACATCATCGTTTAATTCAGCAAATTGTTCAAAAAAAGTGAAGACGGCCATCGGCATGGTGCCCCAGTAATTTGGGTGGTCAAGGTAGATTACATCATATGAGTCGATACTTTTCAGGTATTCTGCAAGAGCTGGTTTTGCGTTTTAGTATAACATGGCGAGTCTTGACAGAGAATTTCCAATATGTTATTGTTGCATCAACTAAAAGTTTACGCGAAGAGAAATCGTTATTGCATGAGGGGAAAGCAGTATGTATGAACCAATGTTGGATACATTTCTTGCCGTTGCGGATTGTGGAAGCTTTACGAAAGCAGCGGAACAATTATTTATTTCACCGACAGCAATTATGAAGCAGATGAATTCGTTAGAAAATTCCGAATTATAAGCTGCATTTGATTCCTTTTGAGGATGACCACAATGGTATTTTGTTGGAGATTGAACAGCTTGGCGAAAAATTTGATTTTTTAATTGGCGTATGTGATTCGCAGACATGGCTTTCTATGTGCGACTTTCTTTCGATTTGACGTTATAAGAAAAATATATTCAAAAAAATTAGAAGTGGAAAGGAACTGACGATGAAAGCAAATTATCATACACACACAACACGGTGTCAGCATGCGTTCGGAGAGGACAGGGAGTATGTAGAAGAAGCAATTCGGGCAGGACTTCGGATATTGGGATTTTCCGACCATTGTCCGTGGATTTATAAAAGTGATTATGTGTCGAATATCCGAATGACGCCACAGGAAACGGATGGTTATTTTTCATCACTTGAAAAGCTTCGCAGGGAATATGAAAAAGATATTGATATTTTTATCGGATTTGAATCCGAATATCTGCCGGAACTGATGGAGAAGCAGGATGCTTTTTTGAAGGATTACCCGGTGGATTACATGATACTTGGACAACATTTTCTTGATTCTGAGAGTGATTTTAATTACAGTGGACGTATGGCAGATGATGAAGATAGATTGATTCGTTATGTGGATTTGTGTATTGAGGGAGCAAGGTCCGGACGCTACTTATATTTGGCACATCCGGATTTGATATACTATACCGGTTCTGATAAAATTTATCAAAGAGAAATGAAACGGTTGTGCGAAGCAATGAAACAGATGAATATTCCGTTGGAATATAATTTGCTTGGTTTGGCAATTCACCGCAACTATCCGGAGGAGCGATTCTGGCAGATTGTACGAAATACAGGTAATTCAGTGATTTTTGGAGTAGACGCTCACAGACCGGAACAGTTTGCCGATAGACAGACATTAGAACTGGCGAAAAAACAGTGTGAGGGAATGAATGTTGTGGAACAATTGACGCTTGACAGATGTAAGACAGAATGATAAGATAACAGCGTTATGTTGCGTATCAACAGGAAAGGAAAGAAAATGGCAGAAGAGCAAAAAGACAGTGAAACAAAAGAGAGACTGCTAGCATGTGCGAAAAAGGAATTTGTGGAAAAAGGGTACGCAAAAGCTTCACTTCGTGCAATTTGTAGAGAAGCTGGCGTTACGACAGGTGCATTGTATTTCTTTTTTCAGGATAAAGATGATTTATTCTGCTCCCTTGTTTCGCATGTGCTTATTCGTGTTCGGGAACTTATTGCGGCTCATCGTGAGACGGAAGCGGATGAAGCGGCAAAATCGGTTATCTCCAGCGGACATGATGATTCGAGTGAGGTCGAGTTGACAAAGATTTTGGTACATGAACTCTACCGGAATCGAGAGGAAGTTCTGCTTTTGATTAATGGAGCCGGCGGCTCTTCGATGGAAAATGCATTGGATTTGATTATTGATGAAATGGATGAGCATAATTTAATGCTGACAAAGGCGATGTGTGACGAATTGCAGATTCCGATGATTCATCATGCACTTGTGCATTGGATGTCGCATAATCAAGTTGATATGTTCCTTTATATGATTCAGCATATCGAAGAGGAAGAACAAGCACTCGCATTTGCCGGGCAGGCGATGAATTATCTGCTTGGTGGCTGGTATGGAATGTTTGGTGTGCGTGGGTAATATTTTAAAGACCTTTTACAGGTCTTTTTAAATAACATTAACATAACGGTGTTATGTTGGAAAGGAAAAAATATGTATTTGGAAATTAAAGATGTCAAGAAAAGTTATGGAGAAGATGGTAGTTTTGTACAGGTATTAAATGGGATTACTACAGAGGTAGGACAAGGAGAAATGTGTGTTATTCAGGGAACGTCAGGTTCTGGTAAGTCTACACTTTTAAACTGTATTGGCGGACTGGATACAATGGATTCCGGATCTGTAAAAGTAGCAGGGACAGAAATTTTCGGAATGAAAAGGGAAGATTTGTTAGAATACCGCCGTGCAAATTTGGGATTTATTTTTCAGTTTTACAATCTTGTACCGAATCTTACGGTAAGAGAAAATATTCAGGTGTGTGAATTTCTGACAGATAATCCGCTTTCGGTCGATGAATTATTAGATACTCTGGGATTGACAGAACACCAGAATAAGTTTCCATTCCAACTTTCCGGTGGACAGCAGCAGCGCTGCGCAATTGCAAGGGCATTAGTGAAAAATCCAAAGTTGTTATTGTGTGATGAACCGACCGGAGCGCTGGACTCAAAGACGTCACGGGAAATTTTGATTTTGCTCGAGAAAATCAATGCGCGTTACGGAACAACAATGCTGATTGTAACGCATAACAACAGTATTAAACAAATGGTTCATCGTGTGATTTTTTTGAAGGATGGACAGATTAAAAAATCGTATACGAATGAAACAAGAGTACCGGCAGACAAGTTGGAGGATTTATAAGATGCAGAAAATTTTAAGAAAAAGAGTTTTACGGGATTTGAAAGAAAATTTCTTTCGCTATCTGGCACTGGGATTTTTAATTATTTTTTGCATGTATATGATTGGCTCTTTAGTTGGTGCAGGAGAAACAATTGTGCAGGGAGTGGATGAACAGGCTGAGAAAAATCACATGGAAGATGGTCAGTTTACCTGTTTTGTGCCGCTATCAAAAGATAATAAAAAAGTGCTTGCAGAACACGATGTGGAACTGGAAAAGATGTTTTACCTGGATTTTGCCAAGCAGAAAGAGACGATTCGTGTATTCCAAAACCGTCAAAAAATCAATTTGGTTGCACTGCGCGAGGGCCGTTTGGCAGAAAAAGAGAACGAAATTGTGTTAGAGAGACGTTATGCGGAGGAACATCAATATACGGTAGGCAGTCAGATTACGCTTGGAAAAATCAAGCTTCGGGTGACCGGTATTGCAACGACACCGGACTATGATGCTCCGCTTCGCAAAATGTCGGATACGATTGTAGACAGTAAAAATTTTGGTACGGCGTTTGTCGGTAAACGAGCGTACATTAAATTGAAACAGTCTCATCTGGCAGCACAGTCAGAGGAATACTTGTATGCTTACCGTCTCAAAGGAACGACAACTTCTGACGACGTCAAAGATATTTTGAATGATTTTAAAGTGGATGCGGACGAAATATCGGATTCATTCTTTCAGGATTATTGGGATAGAACCGGTGGTAAAGTGACCGATATCGATGATGGAATTGATGATTTGTCAAAAGGTGCAAAAAAACTGGCAGATGGACTTCGGAAACTTAACCGTTATAAAAACAAACTGAACCTTGTGCCGGAAAAATTGTTTGAAAGCGCATTAGAGCAGACCGAAGATGCATTAAAGGAAAATGGCACATCAGTATCGTTGTCTGAGAAAAATTATGCCGATGAGTTGGAGCGTATGATTGCATCACAGTCGGGTATTACTGTTATGGCGTGGAAGAGTGCCAAAGAAAATCTGGATGCCCTTAAACAGTATAAGGATGGACTGTTGTCGTATACCGATGGCGTGGAAAAAGCAGGTGAAGGTGCTTCTAAATTGCAGGATGGTATGGATGAACTGAAAAATGGCGCAGATGAATTTATCGATGAGATGGATGTGAATCTTGCCAATTTGCAGTCTTTTGTGACGGCGGAAGATAATCCGAGAATTGGTGCCTCGGCAGATGATCAGAAAATTAATATTTCGGCAGGGCTTGTGTTTGGTGTCATTTTGATTGTTTTATTTGCCTATGTGATTTCTGTCTTTACTGTACATAGCATTGAAAAAGAGAGTTCTATCATTGGAACTTTGTATGCACTTGGGGTAGCCAGACGTGAACTGATGCGTCATTATCTGATGCTGCCGGTCGTGGTAACGACCCTTGCCGGAATCCTTGGCTTTTTGGCAGCAGTCAGTCCGGTCGGAATCCCTGTACAGATGCAGGATTGCCTTGCGTACTTTTCTATGCCGGAAATCACAGTTCAAGTACCGATATATTTGATTCTTTACGGCGTATTTATGCCGCCGGTTATGGCGTGTGTTGTCAATTATATTGTAATTCGGAAGAAACTTTCAAGAACAGCTCTTTCGCTGATACGAAATGAGACGAAAAAGAAAAAGCAGAAAGCGGTACAATTAGGGAAAATGAGCTTTTTGAAAATGTTCCGTATCCGCCAGATGTTGAGAGAATCCCGTGCGGGTATTACAGTGGCAGTCGGTATGTTTATTGCTTTGCTCTGCATGATGATTAGTTTAGACTGCTATGAGCTGTGTGTTCATGTGCGTGATAATAACATTGCCGACACGAATTACGATTATATGTATACGCTGAAATATCCGGAAAAAGAGGTGCCGGATGGCGGCAGTCCGGCGCTTGCTAAGACGATGAAAAAACAGATTTACGGTTATAACTGGGATGTTACGGTTCTTGGAATCGAAAAGGGAAATTCGTACTTTGATGCTAATGTTGAGAAGGGAAAAGGGAAAGTAGTTGCTTCATCTGCCCTTGCCCAGAAATATGAGTTGTCTATTGGTGACGAATTTACGTTAAAAGATGAGGAAACGGATACCTTATATGCGTTCGAGGTGACCGATATCTGCCAGTATGCTCCGGCGTTTTTTGTCTTTATGGACATTGATAGTGCCAGAGATTTGTTTGGTGAGCAGGATGATTATTATAATACCATTTTTTCGAATAAAGATTTAAAGATTCCTTCCGGACGTTTATACGCAACAACGACGAAGGAAGATATTGAGAAATCAGCGGATGTATTTATGCAGATGATGGTCAGCATGGTTATTACCATAACGATTGTTTCCACGTTAATTTTTATCCTTGTGATGTATTTAATGATGAAAGTGATGATTGACCGCTCTGCATATTCCATTTCATTAATGAAGGTATTTGGATTCCGGACAAGAGAAATTCGGAAACTTTATCTGGATGGAAACTTTTATATTGTGCTTGTTTCCGCAATTGTCAATATACCGTTATCAAAGGCAATTATGGATTGGATGTACCCAAGATATCTGGTAAGCAACATTGCATGTGGACTGGATTTATCGTTTGAGCCATGGCTGTATGTGGCAGTCTTTGCTTTGATAATGATTTGTTATTTTGTTATCAATCGTGTACTGGTTGGCCGATTAAAGAAGATGACACCGGCAGAGGTACTTAAAAATCGAGAGTAAAAAAATGTGGTGGGAATTGAAAGGATGTGTTAGAATAGAGAAAATTGCAATGGAAATAAGTGAGTGATAGGTATGAGCCGGTACAAAAAAGAGATTGTTAAGCATTTGTCTGCTCTGATGCAGGAAGGGCCAATTGAAGAAAATAAAAATTATATCCAGCACGGCGATGTGACGGTTTTTGATCACTGCATCGCTGTTGCGGAATACAGTTGTAGAATAGCGGAGTTTCTGCATCTTTCCGTGAATCGAAAGGTGCTGATACGGGGAGCACTGCTTCATGATTACTTTTTGTATGACTGGCATAATCCGGACAACGGTCATCGGCTGCATGGGTTTTCTCATCCTTATACATCACTAAAAAATGCGAAAAGGGATTATTCGATTACAAAACGGGAAGCTGATATTATCGTAAAGCATATGTTTCCATTAACGATTGTACCACCACAGACAAAGGAGGCATGGATTGTCTGCTTAGCAGATAAAATATGTGCCGGCGAGGAAACAATAAAAGGGATACGAAAAAGAAAACGGAGAAAAAGCAGATGATAATATGGAGCTGTACAATTGTTTTAAGTTTTTTTGTGTATAGTTTTTTGGGATGGCTGTGGGAGTCGACAGTTTGTTCTTTGTATAATGAGAAACAGTTGATTAACCGGGGATTTTTGGTGGGGCCGTTATGCCCGATTTACGGTGCAGGGGCATTGTGCTGTTATTTTGCACTGTATCACGTGCAGAATCCGGCAGCTGTATTCGTTTTGTCCGCTCTTTTGTGCTGTGCATTGGAATATCTTGTCTCGTATATGATGGAAAAGATGTTTCACACAAGGTGGTGGGATTATAGTGATTTCCCATTTCATTTAAATGGGCGGATTTGTCTGTACGGTGCGCTGGCATTTGGAATTGGGTGCTTTTCCGTGAGGTTTTTTGTGCAGCCGGCGCTGTTTCGTTTATTTTCCTATATGGAACCCCGGGGCTTATTCGTGGTGAGCGTAGTTTTTTTTGTGTTGTTTATTACTGATTTGCTTTTAACGATAGCAAACTGGAAGCAGTTAAACAAGCACTTGGCAACCATTCATGCCTACCTGAATGGTTCCGCAAATCAAATTATGGAAAATTTCTCAGAGAAAATCCCGGAGTCGCTCATTAGCGATGAAAACGGTATACGGGTAAAAATCCGCAGAGTATCAGTCCTTTTGCAGAAAAGAGAACTGCGCTTTTTTGGGGCATTTCCGAAGTTAAAGATTTATGCGTATGATAAGACGATTAAAAAACTTCAGTTGAAAGAGAGATGGAGTGAGTTTCGGGAGCGGAAATTAAAGCGGTAAAGGAGGACGATTTGTGAAAAAAGAGCAATTGGTACGTCATGAATTTGAGCCGGTATATGATAAAAATTCTGAAATTTTAATTCTGGGAAGTTTTCCTTCCGTGAAGTCGAGAGAACAGGGCTTTTATTATGGGCATCCACAGAACCGTTTTTGGAAGGTGTTAGCTGCCATTGTACAGGAGAAGATACCGGATTCCATTGAAGAGAAAAAGGAAATGTTGTTAAGAAATCACATCGCAGTATATGACGTGATTTGGCAGTGTAAGATTACCGGTTCGAGTGACAGCAGCATTAAAGATGTGGTGCCGGCAGATATTACGACTATAGTAGAACTCTCGAAAATAAGGAAAATCTATGCAAATGGAAAACTGGCGGAAAAACTTTTTTCGAAGTATCAGGAAAAGAAGGTTGGAATAAAAGCAATTGGACTTCCCTCGACGAGTCCGGCAAACGCAGCCTATTCTTTGGAGCGGCTTGTTGAAATCTGGTCAGAACAGATAAAACAGAAATAAAAAGGACTACGAATCATAAGCGATGGATCGTAGTCCTTTTTCGATAGGCAATTGCTAATAATTACGGAGCTGCCGGTACCGGTGTCTCAGTAGGTACAGCAGTTGCATCCGTGTAATTATCCGGGTTTGCTGGTGTGTTATCGGATGGTGTGCCGCCGATGTCCGGTGTTTCCTGTTTTGTCGGAAGTGTTTTGGCACGTTTTACGGCGCTGTCAAAGGAGGCTTTATAGGAATCGTATTCACTATATCCTTTCAGCCGTTTGATGGCTGCCTTTCCATCTTTAATCAAGGCTTTTGTTGTTGCATTATAGTATGTTCTCTTTTTCAAGGTGTCAATGTACCATTTTGCTTTTTTTAAACGGTTTGCCTTTAACGTATTGTTTGCCTCAGTTGCTGCGTTTTCTGCATCAATCTTTTGCTGTTTCTGTATTTTATCTGCCTCATCGGCTTTTGCTTCTTTAATAGCCTTTTCCCATTTGTTTTTAACAATATCTTTTAGTGAGTTATATTTGGTAGCAACTCGCTCTTTATAAGGACCTTGTGCATATTCGTCCGGGATTTTTGCAATAATTGCATTTACCTTGTCATATTCATCTTCAAATGCAGAAGCAGTTCTGACATCCTTAAT
>OGUP01001893.1_pt1 | contig 11117 bp, 9 predicted proteins | sample 1553661 | NCBI WGS metagenome assembly OGUP01 (sample SAMEA2580026, study PRJEB22360) | human gut metagenome | biome: human gut; feature: human-associated habitat; material: faeces | place: Denmark | collected 2008/2010
GGATACGTGGGTTCGATTCCCATCACCCGCTCTATTTTTTTGCCCGAAAGGCTGCCGTGCTAAAGAAAGCACGGTGGCTTTTCTTTTTATATTCCCCTTGTTGTATCTTTGTTCTTTTGTGGTAAAATTAAAAAAGAGTGTTGCGATTTTACGCAATGAAGAACGGAGGAATTAGATATGGCAGAAAAAGTTCAATTTACAAATTCACAGATGCTTAAATGGATGGAATATGTAGCAGATATGCAGGGAGTAAGTGCGGAGAAGATTAAGATGCTTAACACTTGCAGCAAGAGAAGAAATGTGTTGGCAACTATTGCAACACATAAGAGAGTTTTGATTTTTGCAGATTCTACATATCCTAACATGTTATATAAATGCTGGGAAGCAGGATATGGTGATTATGAAATGTACTTTGGTGAAGGGTACGAACCTTCTGAAATGAAGCATTGCAAAGTAAGCGATATGATGGACGGCAATTTAGAAGGACCAACGGTTATTTATATTGTTAATGAAAACACAAGAGAATCAATGATTTTCGGAATGAAGAATGATAATTTTTCATCAGGTATGGTTAAATATGTAGGTCATGAAATCCGTGCAGTTATTATGAATAAGCTTGAAATGGATGTAAGAGACACTGTTTTACTTGCAAATGCTGAGAGTATTGCAGTTGAAGCATCAATGGTAGCTTATGAAGGGGTTGTTATTGCAGCGGAAAGAGATGCAGGTTCACTTAGAACAATGGAAGAGAATGCTTCTAAGTTTGGTACCCATAATATTGAAATTATTCCTGAAATTACCGTTGAAGCATTGGAAAAACTTCCAACGCCAAGACTTGCTTTTATCGTGGCACAAAAAAGTACCATCGAAAATGATATAGTAACTTTATTAAAAGTAAATCCGAAGATTAAATTTATTATTTATACATTAGAATTAGATATTTTAGCAGATATTAAATACCTAATGAAGAAACATGGTGTAGATGTAACAGAAGTAATGCAGATAGCTGTGTCTAAGGTAGACAAGAATGGAGTATTTGTCGCACAGCCGGCACCATGGATGATTACATGTGAGGTAAAAGAGAAATAATATGAAGTTTTTGCTAGTTGCAATTAATGCAAAATACATACATTCAAATCTTGCAGTTTACAGCCTTAAGGCTTTTGCTGAAAAATATGGAAATAATAATAATGAAATAGAGATTGCAGAATATACTATTAACCAGTACAGTGATGATATTTTAAGAGATATTTATAAAAGAAAACCGGATGCAGTTGGTTTTTCATGCTATATCTGGAATATTGGAATGGTTAAGGAGATTGTTAGGGATTATAAGAAGATTTGCCCAAATGTGGATGTTTGGGTAGGTGGCCCTGAAGTTTCCTACAATGTGGAGCAGGTTCTTAGAGAGAATGAAGCCATTGATTATGTTATGTATGGGGAGGGCGAGCTTACTTTCAAAGAAGTAATGGACAAGTATACTTTTAATGGAATTGGTATTGATGACCTTAAGGATATACTTGGCATAGGATATAGAAAGTCTAAAAGTTTAGAACATCAGACATTCGAATCAGAAACAGGAATACTAGATTGTTCAAAAAAACAGAGAATCCAGATTATAATCAACAAACCTCAACAGCCTGTTGATATGTCGGACATTCCTTTTGTTTATAAGGAGATGAAGGACTTTGAAAACAAGATTATTTACTATGAAACAAGCAGAGGCTGCCCTTTTTCATGCAGTTATTGTCTTTCATCCATTGACAAAAGATTAAGGTTTAGAAGTCTTGATTTGGTTAAGAAGGAACTTCAGTTTTTTATAGACAATAATACTAATCAGGTTAAGTTTGTGGACAGAACTTTTAATTGCAACAAGAAGCATGCAATGGAAATTTGGTCATATATTAAGAAACACGATAATGGTGTAACTAATTTTCATTTTGAAATTGCAGCAGATCTTATGACGGATGAGGAGATTGCCTTAATAAGTGATATGCGACCGGGGTTGATTCAGTTGGAAATTGGCGTGCAGTCAACTAACGAGAAGACTTTGGAGGCAATTAATCGTAAAACGGACATTGAAAAAATAGCAGAGATTACGGAAAAGATACATCATGGTGGTAATATTCATCAGCATCTTGACCTTATAGCAGGGCTTCCATATGAGAATTATGAAAGCTTTAAGAGAAGTTTTGATCAGGTGTATGCAATGAAGCCTGACCAGTTTCAGTTGGGATTTTTGAAAGTTCTTTATGGCTCAATGATGAAGGAAAATAGTGAAAAATATGATATGGCTTATAGTGGCAGGGCACCTTACGAAGTGCTTAAAACCAACTGGGTTAGTTTTGATGACATATTGAAACTAAAAGAAGTGGAGGCTGTTGTTGAGATATATTACAATAGTTTTCAGTTTGAAAATACAATAAGAAAGCTTAGTGAACTTTACGAATCACCATTTGAACTGTATGAACAACTGGGTAATTTTTACCAGAAACACAGTGAAAACGGGGAGAAACATTCAAGAGTAAAGCGTTATGAATTACTTTTGAATTTTATTAAGAAGAGGAACTTTGAAGAGAATATTCAATGGGAGGAGCTTTTGACAAAAGATTTTTATTTGCGTGAAAATGCAAAAAGCCGTCCTGGATTTTCTAAAAACATTGAAAAATACAAGCATCAGATTAGAGAGTTTTTTAAAGGAGAAGAGGTTAGAACAATCCTTATGGATTATGAAGATTACGATTCCAAGCAGTTAGAAAAAATGACTCACGTTGAAGTGTTTGGAATAAATGAGGACAATCTTACATATATATTATTTGATTACAAACACAGAAATCCTTTGAATAAACAGGCTAAGCTGATTAACATAACAAAGCAGATAAAGAGATAGGAATTATGGTTAAAGATTATGTGTGTGTGGATATCGAAACATCCGGCGTAAGAGTAAAGTGGGACAAAATAATAGAGATTGGAGCAGTTAAGGTAAGGGAAGGTAAGGCAGTTGATACTTTTTCGGAGTTGATTAATCCGGGACTGAAACTTAGTCCCTATATTACGGAACTTACGGGAATAACTGACGAAATGTTAAAGGATAAACCTTTTATAGAGGAAGTTCTGCCAAGATTTATTGAGTTTACCGGGGACGATGTGATTATGGGGCACAATATTATGTTTGACTATAGTTTTTTGAAACAGAATGCAATTAACCAGAAACTTAAGTTTGACAAAATGGGAATTGATACATTAAAGATTGCAAGAAAGACTTTGAAGGGACTTGAAAGCAGAGGCTTGGAATATTTGTGCAATTATTATGGAATAGCAGATGAAAACCATCACAGGGCATTTAATGATGCAGAGGTTACATCTAAGTTATACAATGTGCTAATGGAAAAGTTTGGAACAGAGTGTCCGGGACTTTTTGAACCTTATCAGTTAGTATTTAAAGCGAAAAAAATGCAGCCTATTACTGACAGACAAAAGAAATATTTAAAAGATTTGATGGTATATCATAAGATTGAAATGAATTTTAATATAGATGAGCTTTCAAAGAATGAAGCGTCTAAAAAAATAGACAAAATTCTTTCAGAAAAAGGCAGAATTTTTGACTAGGACATTTTTGACAGTTATGGTATACTTTGTTAAAGAAAAAGTGGGTTATTAGACCACAGTTCACAATATTAACGTTTTTTATTAATACAATAAATGTTAAAATACCTAAAATTTGATTACACTGTAATCATTAGTTTATTGGGAAAAGGAGAATGGTATGAACTTTTTTTACAACAAGAAGAATCAGAGAATTATCGCAGGAGTAATAGCAGGCTTATTAATACTTGCAATGGTTGTTACAACAGTATTTAGTGTATAGAGAAGGACTTGAGGAGGCTAATTGTGAAGGGGATTAAGAAAGTAGTTTTATTAATCGCATGTGTTATTCTTACAATGGGAACAGTGTGTGTATGGGCTGCTTCTGAGGATGCAGAAGAAAAGATTAAAAAAGGCGTGTCAATTGACAGCGTTGATGTAAGTGGAATGACAGCAAGCGAAGCTACAAAAGCGTTGAAGACAGTTGTGTCAGACAAGACAGCTACAACGGTAACACTTGATGTTAATGGTAAGTTAGTTCAGACTACGTTAGGGAATTTAGGATACAAGTGGAGCAATAAGACAGTAGTTGATGAAGCTGTGAATACAGGAAAGATAGGTAACATTATAAAGAGATATAAGGATGGTCTTGATTTACAGCATAATGGCATGAAGTTTAATGTTGAAATGTCATTTAATAAAGATACCTTAAAAAAGAAGTTGCAAACTATTTGTGCTGAGTATGAAATAAAGGCGCAGAATGCATCTTTGGAGGCTACAGGTCATGGATTTAAGATTATAAAAGAGAAAGAAGGCGTGACTGTAGACTATGATAAGACTGTAGAACAGTTATATACATATGTAACAGAGAAGTGGAATAAGAAAGCTAACATAAAGTTAACTGCCACAACTACAGTTTCAAAACCTAAGTATACAACAGAGGATTGTGAAAAGGTTTCTAACGAACCAATGGGCAGTTATACAACAGAGTTTAGTGTAGGAAGTTCTTATGCTAATAGAAACTTAAACATACAGAATGGTGCTAAGTTAATTAACGGAGCAGTTGTTTATCCGGGAGAACAGTATTCATGTAATGAAAACTTATATCCGTGGACAGAGGATAACGGATGGCATCCTGCAGGTACATATGTTGATGGTGGCGTTCAGGACAGCTTAGGTGGTGGTATTTGTCAGGTTTCAAGTACACTTTACAATGCTTTGCTTAGAGCAGAGATTAAGGTTGTTAAGAGATTCCCACATTCAATGGCAGTAGGATATGTTCCTTTGTCAGCAGATGCAGCTTTGGCAGGAGATTACAAGGATTTAGTATTTGAAAATGATACTGATGCGCCTATTTATGTTCAAGGTATTTATAATTCAGGCGGTTCAATTACTTTCAATATTTATGGACATGACACAAGAAAAGCAGGTCATTCAGTAAAATATGAAAGCAAGACTGTAAAGACTACACCTGTTAAAACACAGACTAAGAAGGATTCAAGTAAGCCTGTAGGCTATTCAGAAGTTGAATCTTCAGGTCATGTAGGGTATGTGGCTGAATTATGGAAGATTACATATGAAAACGGCAAGCAGGTTAGTAAGGAATTAATACATACAAGTACTTATGCAATGTCACCAACAATTGTTGTAAAGGGAACTAAGAAGGCTTCCACAACAACTAAGAAAGATGATAGTGATAAGGACGATAAGAAGAGTAGTGAAAAGACAACAAAAAAGTCGACTTCAAGTAAGAAATCAAAAAAATCAGAATAGTTAAATAAGGCGGTGAATTATGAATCCGGGAAAAGTTTCAGAAGTAACTTATAAAAGAGCTATTTTAAAGAATTTAAATTCCAAAAACGAAGGAGTTAAACCGGGAGTAAATGCTGCAAACATACAATTAGAAGACATTACGGCTGTAGTGTCTTCTAATTGTATATTAAAGACTTTTGACGGATGTGAAGAGTTTTATGTTCAGCGAAGTATTAACAGTATTTGCGAAAAGGGTGGCGTTCCAAAAAGTTTACAATTAAGCATTACAATGCCATTGGAATTTGAAGAAAAAGAAGTAAACATAATGATTAAAAATTTTAGAAAGTCAGCAGACAGTCATAATGTGGAAATTAACCAGTGTAATGTTTATAGAGGAGCCACTGAAGGTCCAATTATTAACATTTTTATGATTGGAATAACAGGCAATTTACTAAAAAGTGATAGCATAAAACCGGGAATGGATGTTATAATGGCAGGAACACTTGCTATTGGTGGAACATCTGTTATAGCAGAAAGATATAAAGATAAGTTAGCAGGCAAGTTTTCCGGAAGATTTATTTCAAAATGCTTGGAATTGAAAGATTACACTAGTACCGAGAAAGCTTCTGCAATAGCAATAGATACAGGCGCTGTGTATATGCACGCTGTTTCTGAAGGAGGATTGTTTAGCGGATTATGGGAAGTGGCTTCATGTGTGGATAAAGGCATTCAGGTAGATATTAACAAGATTCCTATTTGGCAGCAGGTTATTGAAATAGCAGAATTTATGGATATTAACCCTTATTTGTTGGAAGGTTCAGGTTCGCTATTGATTGTAAGCCCTGATGGTTATAAAATAGAAGAGTCACTAAACGCTAACGGAATCTATGGAGAAGTAATCGGAAAGATAACTGACAATAAGAACAGAGTAGTTATAAATGGCGATGAAACAAGGTATTTGGAACCTCCAAGAGGTGATGAAATATACAAATTTATTTAAAAAAGGAGATTGGCAATGAGAGAAGAGATTTTACGTTTAATTGAAAAAAATAGCAGAATTGACATTCATGAAATGGCGATTCTTTTAGGAGCGAAGGAGGCGGAAGTTGCCAACGCCATAGCGGATATGGAAAATGAAGGTGTAATATGTGGATATTACACACTTATTGATTGGGATAAAACTAACGATGAAAAAGTAACAGCATTAATCGAAGTTCGTGTTACACCACAGCGTGGAAGCGGATTTGATGAAATTGCAGAGAGAATATATAAATTTGAAGAAGTTAAGGCAGTTTATCTTATGTCAGGTGGTTTTGACTTTACAGTTATACTTGAAGAAAAAACAATGAAAGAGATAGCCCAGTTTGTATCAAGTAAGCTTTCTACTTTAGATTCAATTTTGAATACAGCAACACATTTTGTATTGAAGAAGTATAAAGACTACGGAATGATTTTAGATGAAAAAGAAAAAGATGAAAGGATGTTAGTGACACCATAATGAGAGATCCATTATCAAAAGTAACAAAGGAAATTAAACCATCAGGCATTAGAAAGTTTTTTGACATTGTAAGCGAGATGAAAGATGCTATTTCACTTGGCGTAGGTGAGCCTGATTTCGATACCCCTTGGCATATTAGAGAAGAGGGGATATATAGTCTTGAGAAAGGACGTACTTTTTATACATCTAACTCAGGTCTTAAAGAGTTAAAGATGGAGGTATGCAATTACCTTAAAAGAAAATTAGATGTAGATTATGATTATAACGGTGAAGTAATGATTACTGTAGGTGGTAGTGAGGCCATTGATATTGCGATGAGAGCAATGCTTGATCCGGGTGATGAAGTTTTGATTCCACAGCCAAGCTACGTTTCATATGTTCCATGTGTTGAATTAACACATGCTGTTCCTGTCATTATTGAATTAAAGGAAGAGAACGAATTTCGTTTAACTAAGGAAGAAGTTTTAGAAAAGATAACTGACAAAACTAAGATTTTGGTTTTACCTTTCCCTAATAATCCAACAGGTTCTATTATGGAAAGAAAGGATTTGGAAGATATTGCTCAGGTTTGTATAGAAAAAGATATTTTTGTATTATCTGATGAAATTTATTCTGAATTATCTTACAAGGAAGACCATGTTTCAATAGCATGTATTCCGGGAATGAAGGAAAGAACAGTTTTGATTAACGGTTTTTCAAAGGCTTATGCAATGACAGGTTGGAGACTTGGTTATGCGTGTGCACCAAAGGTTATTATGGACCAGATGGTTAAAATCCATCAGTTTGCAATTATGTGTGCACCTACAACAAGCCAGTATGCTGCAGTTGAAGCATTAAGAAACGGTGATGATGATGTGGCAAGAATGAAGGAGTCATACAATCAGAGAAGAAATTATCTTGTTCACGAATTAAGAGATATGGGACTTGATTGTTTTGAACCATATGGAGCATTCTATGTATTCCCAAGCATTAAGAAGTTTGGACTCACATCAGAAGAGTTTGCTACAAGATTGCTAGAGGAAGAAAAGGTTGCCGTAGTTCCGGGAACAGCTTTCGGTGATTGCGGAGAAGGTTTCCTTAGAATATCATATGCATATTCACTTGATGATCTTAAGCTTGCCCTTGGCAGAGTTAGAAAGTTTGTTGAAAGACTGGAGCAGAAGTAGACTATAAGCTTACATGATTAGCAGATGTACATTAGTGTACAGTTTTGTAAGACAGAATGGAGATAGGTTATGAATGTTATATTATTAGAGCCTGAAATCCCACAGAACACAGGTAACATAGGACGAACATGTTGTGCAACAGGTACAAAGCTTCATCTTATTGAACCTATGGGATTTAGAATAAATGAGAAGAATCTTAAGCGTGCAGGAATGGACTATTGGGATGATTTGGACGTGACTATTTATGATAGTTTCAAAGATTTTATGGATCAGCATCCGGGAATAAAGATTTGGATGGCTACAACTAAGGCTCCACACAGATATACAGATGTAGAGTTTGGACCGGATGATTATATAATGTTTGGAAAAGAAAGCGCAGGAATACCGGAGGAGATTTTGGTAGATAATGAAGATACATGTATTAGAATCCCAATGAATCCGGAGATTAGATCATTAAATCTTGCCAATTCAGTTGCAATTGTACTTTATGAGGCATTAAGACAGAATGATTTCCATGGAATGCAGATGGAAGGTCACCTTCACAGACTGCAGTGGAAGGAATAATATAATCAAACACAAATTGATTATAGAAATAAAAAATAAATTATAAAGCATTTAGACTATTAAGTAACAATGTAAAAAATAGCCTAAATGCTTTTATTTTTTTGTGCATTATAACGTTTTTAGAGATTGTGGTCGAAAAATCTTTAAACTTCTGCTAAAATGTTTTATCGAAAGTAAAAAAAGGAGGATTTGACAATGTCAAACAACGAAATTGGTAACTCAGCAGTATATGATGCCAGAGAGTTGGGAAAAGGAAAGATGTTTCTTTTAGGTTTCCAGCATATGTTCGCCATGTTTGGTGCAACAGTTTTGGTACCACTTTTAACAGGTCTTGATGTTCAGACAACATTACTTATGGCAGGTCTTGGAACTATTCTTTTCCATATTTTTACAAAATTACAGGTTCCGGCATTTCTTGGTTCATCTTTTGCATTCCTTGGTGGATATACAACAGTATCAGGAGCTTTTGGTGACTTTGGAGTAAAAGATTCAGCTCATATGCTTCCATATGCATGTTTAGGTGTAGCTTGCGCAGGACTATTATATTTAGTTTTAGCGTTGCTAATAAAGTTAGTAGGTGTTAAGAAGGTTATGAAGTTCTTCCCACCTGTTGTAACAGGTCCTATTATTATTGCTATTGGTCTTTGCCTTGCACCATCAGCACTTAATAACTGTGCAACATGTTGGCCACTTGCCGTCGTAGCGCTTGTTATCGTAATATTCTTTAATATCTGGGGAAGAGGAATGGCAAAGATTATTCCTATTCTTTTAGGTGTAGTTGGAGCATATTTATTCGCCCTTATTTTCGGAAACGGATTAGGTTTATTAGGCGAAACAGGTCAGGTTGATGTAAAAGCTATTGCTGATGCAGCATGGATTGGTCTTCCTGTTCATATGGACGAAACAATTTTTTCAATTGACTGGAACAACAGCTCAGCAATTATTTTTGCTATTACAACAATGGTTCCAATTGCCATTGCAACAATGATGGAACATATCGGTGACATTTGTGCCATCAGTGCTACAGTAGGAAAAGACTTTATTAACAGCCCAGGTCTTCACAGAACACTTTTAGGTGACGGACTTGCTACAACATTATCATCAATTTTTGGTGGCCCTGCTAACACAACATATGGTGAAAACACAGGTGTACTTGCTCTTTCAAGAGTATATGATCCAAGAGTAGTAAGAATTGCAGCTTATCTTGCAATGTTATTCTCATTCTCACCTAAGTTTGCCATGATTATTCAGGCTATGCCATCAGGTATCGTTGGTGGTATTTCATTTATGCTTTATGGAATGATTGCAGCAATCGGTGTTCGTAATGTAGTAGAAGCACAGGTTGACTTTAAGAAGAGCAGAAACGTTATCGTTGCAGCTATTATCGTTGTATGTGCTTTAGGTATCAAGTTTAGTTCAGGAATGGGCGCAGATGTATTAAGCGGAGTTGACGGAGCAGTTTCATTCTCAATCGGAGGAGTAGTAATCAGCCTTTCAGGACTTGCAGTTGCATCAATTGCAGGAATTATCCTTAATGCAGTATTCCCGGACAAAGATGAAGTGAACGACGTAACAGAATCCAAATAATAAATTAATGTAATTACAGTGTCAAAAGGTCCTATCCCAATTATTCCAGTACAAAAAGGGAAAGGTGAATTGGAATTTTGATATTTTAATTAAGTATCACAAAAAAATGGATGCCAGCAAACAATAGGCAGATTTTCGAAATTTTGCGAGTATAGTGTACAGCGATAAAACTACTGTCCGAGCGAAGCGAGTTTAGTTTTTCGCTGTACGATAGACGACGGAGCAAAATAAGAAAATCAACGTGTTTGAGGGCATCCATTTTTTTGTGATACGACAAGTGGCAAATTACCTGTTAATGGTAACAATTCCTTTGTTAGTCTGTATCAATCCTTCATCTTTCATTTTCTTTAATTCTCTACTCATGGCACTTCTGTCAACTGAAAGATAGTCCGCAAGGGCAGTCATTGTGAAGGGAAGCTTGAAAGTATTGCTTCCGGATTTCGAAGACAAAATTTCAAAATAATTATTTAAACGGTCACGTATGGTTCGACCGCTTAAAACTTCAAGATGTTCACAGATAGATCTTGTCTTATCTGAAATTATAACAAGAATATTATTAACTAACTGGCTGTGATGTGGACAAGCTTTCGAGCATCTTTTTATAATGTGTTCATAATCAATAAAACGAACAACGCAGTCACATGTAGCTTCAAGAGAAATGTTTTCAGGACAGGCATAGTGATAAAAAAGCTGACCGAAAAGATCACCACGACATAATTGCTCAAGAATAGTCTGGGTCCCGTTAGGAAGAAAATGTATAACCCTTGCGCTACCTGACTCGATTATACCTACCCCTATATTGTTGTCGTCATAGAAGCAGATAACTTCTCCGGATTTATAAGTTCTGGTATACGTTTTAAAACAGTGCATCATTTCAGCCTGTTGCTGTTCTGAAATATTGTAAAACAAATCTGTTTTTGTTATTTCCATAAATAAACTCCAATCTATATTGATATAACTATTGT
>OGUP01001906.1_pt1 | contig 11044 bp, 9 predicted proteins | sample 1553661 | NCBI WGS metagenome assembly OGUP01 (sample SAMEA2580026, study PRJEB22360) | human gut metagenome | biome: human gut; feature: human-associated habitat; material: faeces | place: Denmark | collected 2008/2010
AGATACGAATCAATATTGCCAGCTTTGAAAAATGGTACGCCAATCAGATTAAATATCATAAAGTTACCGGAGAAGAATCAGGGAAAGAATTAAAATCCTGGTCCTATTCCGTTAAGGAAGTCGCAGATCTGCTGGGGGTTGATGATTATCTTGTTTATGAATTACTCAAGAAAAATCAAATAGAACAGGTACATATCTGGATACCGTAGCAGCATCCACAGATCAGGCAGAACTGAAAACAGTACAGGACTTTCTGGATCGTATTGAGAATCAGGAATTGTATCATGTGCTGATCACCGTGGACAGGCTTACCCTTCAGATCGTTCTGATGAAGATCCAGGGGTATAGCACTCATGAAATAGCCAGGTATCTGAAGATTACCGAAAAGGCGGTTTACAGGCATATGGACAGGCTGAAAGAAAAAGTGAAGAAGATCTTCGAGTAGTTCATGATAATCACAAAGCAGGGTGTGAGAACAAACTCCACCCTGCTTATCATTTATTAGAAAAAATGAAACTTTTGTCAAAACCAGTATTTGAAAATTTTATCAGTAATAAAGTGCAGAATGCTGTTTGGATTGCTATTTTTATGCAACTATTTCTTGTTGCTCTTGACAAAATAATTTTTAGAGATTAAACTTATAACAGTGTTATATATCACTGTTATATAGGAGGTGTGCAAAATAAACGGAAATGGAACGACTTTAGAAAATATCCACCGGGCAGCGAAAGCAGAATTTTTAGAAAAAGGATATAAAGACGCTTCCCTGCGGAATATTGTGAAATCCGTGGGAATGACTACCGGAGCCTTTTACGGATATTATAAAAGTAAAGAAGAACTTTTTGAAGCCATCGTTGGTGAGCATTACGAATATATTCTCAAACGTTTTATAAAGGCACAGCAGGAGTTTGCCGAACTACCAGCTGCCCAGCAGCCGGAAGTCATGAGTGATATTTCGGGAATCTGCATGTACGATATTCTCTATTATGCGTACGAACATTTAGAGGAATGTAAACTGATCCTCTGCTGTTCGGAAGGAACAAAATTTGCCAGGCTAATTGATGAAATGGTGGAGATTGAAGTGGAAGGGACTCATGCCTATCAGGAGGTTTTAAGGAAGCTTGGAAGGCCCTCTCCGCATATCGATCCTTCGCTGGAGCATATTCTGATCACCGGAATGTTTCATACTTTTTTTGAATTGATCATCCACGAAATGCCGCTAAAAGATGCCGAAAACTACGTTAGAGAAATGCGCGCCTTTTATACAGCAGGATGGATGAAAATTATGGGGCAGTAATGCCTTATAATTTTTGCTTGGTAGTTAGCTAAAACTAATCTAAATTCGGATATTGTAAGAACATAGACGTGTTCTCTTTATCATAAATACAAAGAAAAGGAGGAATTTTTTTGAAAAAGCAATCCAATTTATCACGCCTGCTGGAAATTGCAGGCAGCCATAAGTACCTGACCTATACTTCCTGGGTGCTTTCTGCGATCAGTGCCCTGATTGCTCTGGTACCATTCTATTACATCTGGAAAATGATCAAGGAAGTATTGGAGGTGGCACCGAATTTTGACCAGGCACAGAACCTGACCGGTAATGGCTGGATGGCAGTATTGTTTGCGGTTATAGCGGTGCTTGTCTACATAGCAGGGCTGATGTGTTCCCATTTGGGAGCATTTCGTATTGCCACAAACCTGCGTATCCAGACCATGGAGCATATTGTTAAGTTGCCTCTTGGGTTTGCCGAGAGTTTTGGCAGCGGAAAACTGCGCAAGATTGTCAACGAATCCAGCGCAGCCACCGAAACCTATCTCGCCCATCAGCTTCCCGACAGAGCCAATGCCATTGCAACCCCCTGCGGTCTTTTGGTGCTGTTGTTCGTGTTTGACTGGAGACTGGGACTATTGAGTCTTGTTCCGGTTGTGCTGGGGTTTCTGATCATGATGGCAATGACCGGAAAGCAGATGCAGGAAAAGATGAAAGAATACCAGAATGCGCTGGATGATATGTCCAATGAAGCGGTAGAGTATGTCCGTGGGATTCCGGTGGTAAAAACCTTTGGCCAGACGATCTTTTCCTTTAAGAAGTTTAAAGACTCCATTGACCGGTATAAAGTATGGGTGATTGCTTATACCAGGCAGCTTCGGACACCGATGATGTTCTATACAGCTGCGATCAACGGCGTTTTTGCCACACTGATTGCCGGAGGACTGTTGCTTACGCAAGACGGTGTGACTTCCGGTTTCTTACTGGATCTTATTTTCTATATCATCATTACACCGGTTATTTCTGTCACACTGACACGCATTATGTTCCAAAGTGAAAACGCCATGATCGTAGACGACGCTTTACAGAGAATTGACAGCGTTTTGCATTTGAAGCCTCTGGAGGAAACGAAACATTCAAAGCATCCTCAAAACGCTTCCGTGGAGCTGAAATCGGTTCATTTCAGCTATGATGGAGAAAAAGAAGTATTAAAAGATATTTCACTGACCATTCCTGCAGGACAGACGGTAGCTTTTGTAGGTCCATCCGGCGGTGGAAAAACAACCCTTGCCAACCTGATTTCCCGATTCTTTGATCCCCAGAGCGGAATGGTAAAAATCGGTGGTGTTAATGTGAAAGACATCCCGAAAGAGGAACTCATGAACACGGTGTCTTTCGTATTTCAGAACAGCCGTCTGATCAAGGCATCCATTCTGGAAAATGTGCGTATGGGAAAACCGGAAGCTGCCCGTGAGGAAGTTCTGACTGCCCTTCATCACGCGCAATGCGATGATATTCTGGAAAAACTCCCACAGGGTGTGGATACGGTCATCGGTACAAAGGGTGTCTATCTTTCCGGCGGCGAGCAGCAACGAATTGCCATTGCCCGTGTGATGCTGAAAAATGCTCCGATTATCATTCTGGATGAAGCCACTGCCTTTGCTGACCCGGATAACGAAAGCCGCGTACAGGCTGCTTTCTCAAGACTTTCCGAGGGTAAGACCGTGATTATGATTGCCCACAGGCTTTCTACCGTAACAAATGTGGATCAGATTTTTGTCATTTGCGACGGACGGGTTGCCGAGTGCGGAAACAGTCGCGAATTGCTTGCAAAAGACGGTATATTCAGCCGTATGTGGAAAAATTACCAGACTTCCGTGCAATGGAAGGTAACAAAGGAGGTGCAGTGATATGATCAAAAAACTGCAGAAAAAATATGCCCTGTCTGAACAGGGAGCAAAAGACCTGATCAAAGGCTGCCTGGCCTGTGTCCTTCAGAATCTGTCTTTTATGTTTCCGGTGGGACTTTTATATTACCTGGTCAGCGATCTGATGAACGGGGGTGTTCCCGGTGGGAAAATTCCATTTTATGTGGCAGGCTGCGTGGTGTGTATCGGCTTGATTCTGCTGACCACTTTCTTTCAATACAATGCGACCTATTTTGCCACTTACAAAGAAAGCGGTATCCGCCGCATTACCCTGGCAGAGCATCTGCGCAAAATCCCCCTTTCCTTTTTCGGGAAAAAGGATTTAGCCGATCTTACCAGTACCATTATGGCGGATTGCACCTTCCTGGAGCAGAGTTTTTCGCATTTTATCCCTGAGCTTGTGGGTTCGATCATTTCTACAGTTCTGATTTCCATTGGTCTGCTCTTTACGGACTGGAGAATGGCACTGGCTGCCTTATGGGTTCTGCCGGTTGCCTTTGCGATTGTGGGATTTTCCGCAAAGATTCAGGAAAATCTGAATCAGAAAGCCATGGATGTAAAGATGGCCTGCGCAGACGGGATACAGGAGTGCATTGAAACGGTTCGTGACCTGAAAGCGAACAATGCGGAACAGGCATATTTAAAAGGTCTGGAAAAGAAGATCCGTGCCGTGGAGCATCGTTCCATCCTCAATGAATTCGGCCTTGCTGTTTTTGTGGTTTCCGCATCGCTGGTGCTGAAGCTTGGTATTGCAACGGTTGCGCTGGTGGGAGCTGTTTTGCTCATGCAAGGAAGCCTCTCCGTGCTTACATTCTTTATGTTCCTTCTGGTAGTATCCCGTTTATATGACCCTCTGCAGGGCGCACTCCAGAATCTTGCGGCAGTCATCAGTACACGAACCAACATTGCCCGTATGAATGAAATTCTCGATCATCCGATCCAGCAGGGCAGCGACAGGCTTTCCAATCAGGGGTATGATATTGTCTTTGACCATGTTGGGTTTGCCTACAATACCGGAGAAACCGTATTGAAAGATGTTTCCTTTACGGCAAAACAGGGAGAGGTTACGGCTTTGGTCGGCCCATCTGGCGGCGGAAAAACAACCGTATCCCGGCTGGCAGCAAGGTTCTGGGATATTAACAGAGGAAAGATTACCGTGGGAGGCATGGATGTATCCCGAATTGACCCGGAAACACTGCTTTCTCTGTATTCCATCGTATTCCAGGATGTTACACTGTTTGACAATACGATTCTGGAAAATATCCGAATCGGAAACAAAGACGCCACAGATGAACAAGTCATTGCTGCTGCGAAACTTGCCAATGTGGATGAATTTGCGGAAAAACTGCCGGATGGATGGCATACCAATATCGGGGAAAATGGCTGTGAACTTTCCGGCGGAGAGCGCCAGCGTATCTCTATTGCCCGTGCATTTCTGAAAAATGCGCCGATCATTCTTTTAGATGAAGCTACTGCTTCCCTGGATGTGGAGAATGAAACTCTGATACAGACAGCCCTTTCCCGTCTGATCGCAGATAAAACGGTTCTGGTCATCGCCCACAGGATGCGTACCGTAGCAGGAGCAGATAAAATTGTTGTCCTTTCTGATGGCACCGTGGCAGAAGAAGGATCACCAAAGGATCTGGAAGAAAAGAATGGTGTATATGCCCATATGGTAAAACTGCAGACAGAAAGCCAGAATTGGAAACTTGCATAAAGAAAAAGGAGGGCTGGTTATGCAAACATTAGGCGTTGTGGAGGATACACTGTTCGTCCCTATGCTGGGCAGAATCTATGCCAGTGAGCATTGCCCACAAATTTTATATGATAGAAAAACATTAGAATTGAAAAACAGGCTGCCTTCAGACTTGATTAAACAGAATATGCAGAACCAGTATACCCTTTTGGCCTCTGCTTCCCGGTCTGCTAATATGGATCGGATTATTCGGACTTTTCTGGAACGCAGACCGGACGGTGTGATTGTCCAGTTGGGCTGTGGTCTGGAGACAACCTATCACCGATGTGATAACGGAAAGACACACTGGTATGCCATGGATCTGCCTCATGTAATCGAATACCGGCGGGGACTTCTTCCCGAACCAGAGAGGGAATTATATATTTCCGGGGATGCCTTTGCAAAGGATTGGATCAAAAAAGTTCGCAATGATGTACTTGATGCTCCTATTCTCGTTACTGCAGGCGGGTTATTTCATTATTTTGAGGAACATAAGGTCATTGCCCTTCTGCGTATGATTGGGCAATTTGGAAATATGGAAGTTGTTTTTGATACGGTGAACAAAAGAGGAATGACCATGATGAAGAAAAAATATATGAAACAGGTCGGCCATGCCGATGCACAGATGTTCTTTTATGTGGATTCAGCGGAAGAACTGGAAGCAAAAATCGGGGGTAATGTGAAAGTGATTGCGGAGGAACCATACTATCGTTACATCCCTAAAAACGGCTTAAAGTTGTCCACAAAGGTCAGTATGGCGGTTTCTGATCAATTCAAGATGGTAAAGATGATACATCTAAAACTATAGTGGATATACAATATCAGAGAGATAGAACTTTATCATTTTTTCGGACGCACTGATGAAACACCATCAAAAGCCGCCTTCTATTACCAGCGTGCAAAATTAAAAGATAATGCACTATGGGAACTTTTGCAAATCTTTAACCAGAAGCTTCAACCAACTCTATACAGAAACCGTTATCGTTTGGTTGCTTGTGACGGTTCTGTTGCTGATGAAGTTGATCCGGAACTTCTGGCAAAAGTATTGGCTAATTCAGAGATGTGGGCATTGCTCAATTCACTGGCGAAAACGATGAAGTAATGAAAAATAGTGAAAAAATAGTGTGATTTTAGTGAAAAAACAATTCATAAAACGATATAATATATGGATAAAATGAGGATATTTATTGTGTATATGGATATTCTATCTCCATCAGTAAACTAAGTAAAATAAAAATTCTGCTTTACAAATAACAGATAAAGTATTAAAATAAACAAAAAGATATCTTCAGGGCAGGGTGAGATTCCCTACCGGCGGTAAAGCCCGCGAGCCGAAAGGCATGATCCGGTGAGATTCCGGGGCCGACAGTACAGTCTGGATGGAAGAAGATGATAGTACAGTTGATTTTTTGTATGAATGAATGTAGTATCAGAGCTCTGAGATGGTGATCCATTTCAGAGCTTTTTATATAGGAAAATCAGACATTCATTTATCAATCATATGTAACAGATCAATTCCACCCTGCAGATATTTCTGCAGGCTTTTTTTGTATCTGGTACATCGTTTTCGAAATAACTATACCATTCACTTGTCTGTGAATCCGATTGCACATGTTTAAAAGCCTCGGCGTAGCCCAGGCAAAGAACAGGAATAAGAAAGAAGGAATAGAAATGACGGATCAGGAATATATGCTTCGGGCTATTCAACTGGCCAAAAAAGGAGAAGGCTGGACGAATCCCAATCCTATGGTAGGGGCAGTGATCGTAAAAGACGGAAAGATCATCGGGGAAGGCTATCATAAAAAGTATGGAGAACTTCACGCGGAACGTAATGCAATTGCTTCTCTTACAGAATCAGCAGAAGGTGCGGTGATTTATGTCACGTTGGAGCCTTGCTGTCATCATGGTAAAACACCTCCATGTACGGAAGCGATCATTGAACAGAAGATCAGAAAAGTGGTGATCGGTTCCAGAGATCCGAATCCGAAAGTGGCAGGAAAAGGTGTACAGATGTTAAGGGAAGCCGGTGTAACAGTAGTTGAAGATTTTATGAGAGAAGAATGTGATCAGCTGAACCCGGTGTTTTTCCATTATATTACTACGAAGACTCCTTATGTGGTAATGAAGTATGCCATGACACTGGATGGGAAGATCGCAACGAAAACAGGAGCATCAAAATGGATCACCGGAGAATCTGCACGAAAAGAAGTACAGCATATGCGGCATCAGTACATGGGAATCATGGCTGGTATTGGAACTGTGCTTGCAGATGATCCGATGTTAAACGTCCGGGTAGAAGGCTGGAAAAGTCCTGTCAGGATTGTGTGTGACAGTAAGCTCAGGATCCCGCCGGGCAGTCAGATTGTAAAAAGTGCGGAAAAGTACCGGACGATCGTGGCTTATGCAGAACAGAAAAATGAAAAAGAGAAAATAAAAATATTACATACCATGGGAGTTGAAACCATTTACTGTCCCGACGAAAAGAATCAGATAGACCTTAAGAAGCTGATGGCAGATCTTGGAAACAGAGGCATTGACAGCATCCTCCTGGAGGGAGGAGGTACGTTAAATGACAGTGCACTGCGAGCTGGAATTGTAAAGGAAGTACAGGCTTTTGTGGCACCAAAGCTGTTTGGCGGTGTGGCTGGGAAGACACCGGTAGAGGGTATTGGAGTTGAACTGCCGTCTGAAGCAGTGGAACTGAAATATACAGATATCTGCCAGATCGGTGAGGATATCCGGATAAAATGTCAGGTGTGTGATAAAAAACAGGAGGAATCATGTTTACAGGAATCGTAGAAGAGAAAGGAAAAGTCCGTTATATACAGCTGACAGGGGAATCAGGGATCCTGGCAGTGAAAGCCCGGAAAGTCCTGGAAGGGACAAGGATCGGTGACAGTATCGCTGTGAATGGTGTGTGTCTGACAGTTACGTCGATTCAGCCGGACGGATTTACTGCCGATGTGATGGCAGAGACGATCAGAAGAAGCAGTCTTGGCAGCTGCAAGGCCGGAAGCCAGGTAAACCTGGAACGTGCAATGGCTGCAGACGGCAGGTTCGGGGGACACATAGTAAGCGGCCATATTGATGGGACTGGCGTGATACGTTCCATGCTCCGGGAAGAAAATGCCATCTGGGTATCAATTGAGACATCGCCACAGATTTTGCATCTGATTGTGGAAAAAGGATCCGTCTGTATTGATGGGATCAGCCTGACAGTTGCAAGGGTTGATGAAGCTGGTTTTCAGGTGTCGGTCATTCCACATACAGGAGAAGAAACCACCCTTTTGGAAAAGGTGCCGGGGGATCTGGTTAATCTGGAAAATGATGTGATCGGAAAATACGTAGAAAAACTGCTTGGCATCAGAAAAAACGAAGAAGAGAAAAAAGAATCCGGAATTACGATGGAGTTTCTTGAAGAATTCGGGTTTTAGAACAGGAGGATATACACTATGTCACAAAATTATCAGTACAACACAATTGAAGAAGCACTTAGGGATCTTAAGGAAGGAAAAATAGTTCTGGTCACAGATGATCCGGACAGAGAAAATGAGGGAGATCTGATATGTGCGGCAGAGTTTGCGACCAGAGAAAATATTAATTTCATGGCGACCTATGCAAAGGGTCTTATCTGTACACCGATGAGTGCAGAAATTGCGGTGAGATTGAACTTTCCGCCGATGGTTGCGGAGAATACGGACAATCACAGTACAGCATTTACCGTGGCAGTAGATCACGCAGATACAACCACAGGTATCTCTGCGGAAGAGCGCTCCTATACTATCATGAAGTGTGTGGATGATCAGTCAAAACCGGAGGATTTCAGAAGACCGGGACATGTGTTTCCGCTTATTTCCAGAAAAGGCGGGGTTTTGGTACGAAATGGCCATACAGAGGCAACAACAGATCTTATGAGACTTGCCGGACTGAAAGAATGCGGCGTGTGCTGTGAAGTTATGAAAGAAGATGGCACTATGATGCGTACATCACAGCTATGGGAAATGGCAAAAGAGCATAACCTTACATTTATTACGATCCGTGATCTGCAGGATTATATAAGAATACATGAAAAGCATGTAAAGGAGGAAGCAGCTGCAAACCTCCCAACGCAGTACGGTGATTTTAAAATGTATGGCTATATCAATGACATTACAGGAGAACATCATCTGGCACTGGTAAAAGGTGATATAGGAGATGGTGAGGATGTGCTTTGCCGTGTACATTCGGAGTGTCTGACAGGAGATGCATTCGGATCGCTCAGATGTGACTGCGGCCTGCAGCTGCAGACAGCGATGCGCCAGGTAGAAGCAGAAGGCCGAGGAATCATTCTGTATATGAGACAAGAAGGCCGAGGAATCGGACTGATCAATAAGATCAAAGCATATGCGCTTCAGGAGCAGGGATACGATACTGTGGAGGCTAATGTGAAGTTAGGGTTTGCACCGGATCTCAGAGAGTACTGGGTCGGGGCACAGATACTGTCAGACCTTGGTGTGAAATCATTAAGATTACTGACCAATAACCCGGATAAAGTCTATGGGCTTGGCGAATTCGGGCTGAAGATCAATGAGAGAGTACCTCTGGAGATTCCGGCACAAAAGTATGACCGGAAGTATATGAAGACGAAGCAGGAAAAGATGGGTCATATTTTTAAAGAAATAAATTTATAAAAAACAGCAAATATCAGGAGGAAGAAAAAATGAGACAGATCAATTTAGTAGAAGGAAAAGTAGTAGCACCGGAGGGAATGAAGGTTGGTATCGTGGCAGCGAGATTCAATGAGATCATTGTGAATAAATTATTGGGAGGGGCAGTCGACGGACTGGTAAGACATGGAGTAGAAGAAGAGAACATTACTGCAGCATGGGTACCGGGAGCATTTGAGATTCCGATTACAGCACAGAAGATGGCACAGTCAGGAAAATATGATGCAATTATCTGCGTTGGAGCTGTCATCCGTGGAGATACTTCACATTATGATCTGGTGTGTAATGAATCTGCCAAGGGAATCGCACAGGTTGAACTTGCAACAGGAATCCCGGTTTTATTCGGAGTGATCACGACTGAAAATATCGAGCAGGCTATTGCGCGTGCAGGAAGCAAAGCGGGAAATAAAGGCTATGATTGTGCATTATCTGCGATTGAGATGGTCAATCTGATGAAGCAGCTCTAAAAGACAGGAAAATAAATGATGACAAAAACGATCATATTCGATTATGATGGAACGATCCATCATACCCTTGGAATCTATGAACCGGCATTTCGTGAAACCTATCAGTGGCTGACAGAACAGAAGGTTACCGAAGAACGGGAGATAGGCTCGGTGGAAATTGCCGGCTGGCTGGGACTTAACAGTAAGGAGATGTGGAATACATTTTTGCCGGAACTGGATCAGAGCTATAAAGAGCAGGCAAGCAGGATGGTAGGAGATCTGATGGTAAGACAGATCAGGAAACATAAGGCAGTGTGGTATCCGGGAGCAGAGGAGATGCTAACAGCTTTGAAGAACCGGGGATATCACCTTGTGATCTTAAGTAACTGTAAAGCTTCATATCGTGAGGCACACTGGAAGGAATTTGGGATGGAACGATGGTTTGATCGTTTTTATGACTGTGAATCATACAGATTCCGTCCAAAGACAGAAATTGTGCAGGAAATCATCCGGGAATATAGTGGCCCTTATCTGGTAGTCGGAGACAGGAGACAGGATCTGGAATGTGCCAGGTCCTGCAAAAGCCCTTTTATAGGATGCCTGTATGGATATGGTGAGAAAGGGGAACTGAATGGGGCTGATTATTATGCAGAACATATAGAGGATATACTGCAGATGGTGATATGATTTTTGCAATATAAAAATCTGAAGGAAAAAAGTTAAAAATAAGTACTTCTGTAAAATAAAAGGATATAGAAAATTTGCAACAATTTGTTGCAAATTCTGAGGCGGGGATGATTTTAGGATAGTCATAGTGATAGAGGTAATCCACTTTCCTAACCCCATCTGTACAGTAAAGTTCTCAAGTCCAGTTGTACAAAGCGCTACTGCACGAGGAACCAGATGGAATGCATCTCCACTTCCTAAAAGAACTGCCATAATTCCAAACATGGTAAACT
>OGUP01001911.1_pt1 | contig 11015 bp, 8 predicted proteins | sample 1553661 | NCBI WGS metagenome assembly OGUP01 (sample SAMEA2580026, study PRJEB22360) | human gut metagenome | biome: human gut; feature: human-associated habitat; material: faeces | place: Denmark | collected 2008/2010
TGTCGTGGTAGCGGCTGTGCTGGATGCAATCTGCTTGTTCAGTTCTTCCAACAGTTCTTCCACTTCAATGCCGTGTACCATGCAGGCTTCTTCTACAGTTTCGCCTCTGGAAGCCGGACAGCCAAGACAATGCATTCCAATTGCCATAAACAACGGTGCAGTTTCCGGTGCGATGTCCAGAATGTCGCCAATAATGGTATCCTTTGTAATTGTTACAGCCATTTTTGATTCCTCCTGCTTATCAGCATATGATTAGCTTATCCGAAACGGATTTTTTTATACAAGACAAAGCAAGGCACAGCGGATTCGCTATGCCATTGCCCCGTATGTTTGAAATGTGCTTATTCAGCTTCCTTCATCTTTGCAAAGCATTCGCTGCAATATACCGCACGGTCTTCTCTCGGCTGAAACGGTACTCTTGCTTCCTTGCCGCAAGCTGCACAAGTAGCGGTGAACATTTCCCGTTCCGGCTTATTTCCAGATGCATTCTTCTTTGCATCACGGCAGCTCTTGCAACGCTTCGGCTCATTTACAAAGCCTTTTTCTGCATAAAATTCCTGTTCTCCTGCAGTGAATACGAACTCCGCTCCGCAATCCTTGCATACTAAAGTCTTATCTTCGTACATAATGTGACCTTTCCTTTCTGAATAACACAAATCGCATTATTCCGCCGTTTCTGTTTTCCGATCTCAAAAAACAGCCGACATTTGCAATAAAGAGTTTTTGGATCGAGAACGGATTTCCACCGACATCTTTGTAAAACAACGCTTTTTCATTAAGCGATCGACCCGTTTTTCTCAGGCAGCATAAAACGCCCGTTTCACAGGCACGCTACTGTCTTATTATACCGAAAAACAGGCATCTTGTCAATATGTTTTCTGAAAAAACAAACCTGATAGCTTTAAAACTGTCATTTCTTCCAATTTTTCAGAATCAAATTCAGTGATATTCACAAAAAGCCGGATGCAGTTTCACATCCGGCTTTTTATCGTTAAATTTCTCAATTATTTCCGGTCGAGGATCTCAAAAATTGCCATCAAATCATCCGGGTCAGCCGGCTTTTTGCCGCCATTTGCAGCAGCCTGTGTCTGCTGTGGCTGTGGTTGTGGTTGCGGCTGTGCTTCTGGTTCTTCCGGAGCAGCTGCTTCTTCTGAAGCAGATTCTTCTGCTTCTTCGGATTCGTCCGGTTCTTCATCGAAACCAGCTGCAATGACTGTGATGGTCATTTCATCCTGCATATCTTCCTTGAATGCTGTACCAAAAATGAATTCTACATTGTCGGCAGCCTTGTCGGTAATCATCTTGGTTGCGTTGTCCACATCGGAAGAGAGAATATCTTCGCTCATGGTGATGTTGATCAACAAACGCTTTGCACCAGCAATCGAAGTTTCCAGCAGTGGGCTTGCGATAACTGCGTTTGCAGCTTCCTTTGCCTTGTCCTTGCCAGAACCGTGACCGATTGCAAGGTGTGCATATCCAGCACCCTTCATGATGGTGGAAACGTCTGCGAAATCCAAATTGATGTAGCCTTCTTCTACAATCAGGTCGGAAATACTCTTGACACCGGTTTTCAGAATATCATCTGCCAGTGCGAACGATTCCCGCATCGTCAGTGGCTTATCCATGCCTTCGAGCAGTTTTTCATTCGGAATGACAATCAGGGAATCGACATATTTTTTCAATTCCATGATGCCTTTTTCTGCCTGTGCCATCTTCTGTTCCCGTTCAAATGCGAACGGCTTTGTGACAACCGCAACGGTCAAAATGCCTGCTTCCTGTGCAATCTTTGCAACGACTGGAGCAGCACCTGTACCCGTACCGCCGCCCATGCCGGCAGTGATGAACACCATATCTGCCCCCTTGAGGGCTGCTTCGATTTCTTCCTTGTTTTCTTCCGCACTCTGCTGACCGATTGCCGGCTTATTTCCAGCCCCTCTGCCCTTTGTCAGCTTTGCACCGATCTGAATGCGGGTCGTTGCCTTGGAATTATTCAACGCCTTTGCATCGGTATTGATGGCGATATATTCAATATCCTGTACGCCTGATGCAACCATACAGTTCAGGGCATTTCCGCCGCCGCCGCCGACACCGATCACCTTAATATTTACATCCGGCTCGAATGCGTCTTCATAAATGAAATCCGTCATTTTTCCTCTTCCTCCTAAAAACTCTTGCTCTATGACACCCAGCAATCTACGGACACCGCACATTCTGTTTCATTGTCAGTAAATACACCTATTATACTACCATATTTCTGCACATATTGCAAGTGGTTTTGAAAAAAATTTTCATTTCCCGTGAAAGTTCGCCGGGATTCGCCCTGTTTCCCGTTTACTGGTACTGCTGTTCTTCTTCCGGAACGGTTGTTGTTACAACCGTGGTGGTTGTTTCGGTAGAACCGCTATTTGCACCATTTGCATTGGTTGTTCCGGTTTCGGTCATGGTAGTGGTTGCCTGTGTTTCCACTGGTTTAATCGGGTCGAGTTCCCCAACCACACTGCTATCCCGGAACGAACACTGATTATTGCCGACCATGGTCAGATAGCCGGATTTGTCGATTCCAAGGCGGTCAATGACATTTTCCGCCAGTGTGATTTTATATTCCAGTTCATTCCAGTTACCCAAATCAAAAATAATGCGGTCATCGAAACAAACACGCATATTGTATTTGTCTGTCATGTCCACAGAAGTGATGGGGCTGCTCAGTTCTCTGGACATGATTTTTGCAAACAGATAGAAAATCTTATCCTTTTGTTCGTCCTGTGATTTCAGCTTTTCTCCGGGAGAAAGAATCGACGGCAAATATCCATAAAAGACCGGCAGCCCCGCAGCTTCCATGCTGTTAGAAATAATCTTTCCGGTCGCACTTGCCAATAAAATTCCGTTATCATAAACAATATTATAAGATTCCCGGCATTTCTGCACGTTAATCACCAATTCATCCGGAAATTTTTTCTGAACATCCACGGTTTCAATGTAAATCAGATTGTCATAAACACGCTTTGCGACTTCATCTGTATTCAACTTAATCAGATTATCGCCGGAACAGACATCCGCTGCCTTTACAATATCCGTTACGGTATACTGTTCCGCTTCGCCCGTTACCACAATGTCTTCCACATTAAAAAATACGGTCGTAGACAACGCCACGCCGACACCGGCTGTCAAAACCAACACCACTGCAATATAAAGCGGTAGCCAGCGGTTTCTTCTCCGAACCCGCTTTACATTGGTTTCCGACTTCATATCTGTCTTTTTCACATCCTGCATTGGCATATGCTTGCCACCCTGCCTTTCACTGCTTCTATTTTTCCGGTCTTTTTTGCCAAGTCCGGCTTATTCCAATATCTCCCTTTGAATGGATGCTCCGATTCCGGAAAGCACCGTTTCAATCGTCTCATATCCACGATCAATATGAAAAATTTGTGTGACCTCTGTCACGCCCTGTGCGGCAAGCCCTGCCAGAACCATGGCTGCACCGCCCCGCAAATCGGTTGCCCGAACAGGTGCACCAGAAAGCTGCTGAACACCTTTCACCACAGCGGTCTGCCCGGAAACATAAATCTCTGCCCCCATTTTCAACAGGGCATCCACATGGCGATAACGATTTTCAAAGACGGTTTCTTCAAAGACGCTAACGCCATCTGCTCCAGTGAGCATTGCCATGACAATTGCCTGTGCATCGGTAGGAAATCCTGGATGCGGCATGGTGCGAATCGGCGGCAACGCTCGCAGCCGTGCTGGTGCATGCAAATAAATTGTTTTCTGGGCAACATCCAGCCGGCAGCCAGCCTGTTCCAACACGGGCAGCAGGTTTTCCATCTGGGATGGCTCTGTCTGTTTCATTTGCAGCGTGCCGCCCGTCATAGCCGCAGCGGTCAAATACGTCATGCCGACGATTCGGTCTGGCATAATCTGGTAAACCGTTCCATGTAATGCAGAAATGCCTTCAATCGTAATGGTGTCGCCGCCATCTCCATAAATCTTTGCTCCGCACTGCCGCAAAAAAGAAGCCAAGTCACAAATTTCCGGCTCTCTGGCTGCATTATAGATGATAGTCGTACCCTTTGCGAGCACTGCTGCCAGCATGATATTTTCCGTTGCACCCACAGACGGATACTTGAACGGAATCTTCTCACCATGCAGCCCTTTTGCTGCCCGACAGAGCAACTTTCCGCCGTTTTGAACAATCTCTGCCCCCATGCTTCGCAATGCCTGTAAATGCATATCAATGGGTCGTGGGCCAAGTTCGCAGCCACCCGGATAGGACAGCGTACAACTTCCATACCGCCCCAACAGTGCCCCCAGAAAAATAATAGACGACCGCATTTCCTGCATCAAGGATTCGGAAATCTCCACACAGTCCACACCGTCCGCCTGAATGCGGGCAACATGCCCTTTCATGGAACAGCGACAGCCCAATGCCGTCAGAATCCGGCACGCAGAAAAAACATCCGTCAGACGGGGACAATTTTCCAGCACAGTTTCTCCACGGCAGAGCAGCGAAGCTGCAAGAATGGGCAACACACTATTTTTTGCCCCTTGCAGCGTCACTGTTCCCTCCAGCGGAATGCCGCCTGTAATCACCAGTTTTTGCATCCGCACCACCTCAAGTTCTTTTTTTCTCATGGTATGCGAATGCCCATCATTTGGTGCGAATCCGTTCTTATTCGGATTTTGGTTCGGTCTTTGGTTCTTCTTTCTGAACTTCCGCAGAATCGGTTTCTGTAGAATCATCTGCTGATGCGTGCAATGGCTTTCCTGCCTTTTCCATCAAGGTTTCCACAACCCGATAAATCCGGTCTGCGGTGTCTGGAATTGCAAGCTGCGATGCCTGATACGCCATATCTTTCAACATTGCACGATTTTCATACAATTCTTCCACATGGTGCATCATGCCTTCCACTGTGACATTCTTCTGTTCAATGACAATCGCTGCACCTGCTTTTCCCAATACATTTGCATTATGCAACTGGTGATTACCAGCAACAATCGGCGAAGGAATCAGAATCGAAGCCTTTCCGGCTGCCTCCAGTTCTGCCAGCGTAGACGCTCCTGCACGGCAGATGACCAAATCCGCAGCTGCCAGACAAGTATCCATATCGTGAATATACTCGGTAATCCGCAAACGGTCGCTCCGCATTGGAATACCAGCTGCCCGCATTGCTGCCGGAAAACTTTCCCGACCCATACCGCCATATCCGTGAATGTGGTTGATTGCCATGCCATTCTTGACGTGCCATGGAATCAATTCTTCCATAACTTCATTGATACAGCCTGCTCCCAAACTACCGCCGAACGACAGAATACACATGCTATCATCAAAGCCCAGTTCTTTCCGTGCCTGTTCTTTTGTCTTCTGCAAGATGCCTGCTCGTACGGGCAGCCCTGTAATGGTATACGGACAGTCAAAATCCATATATTCCAGTGCTTCCTTTACTGTCAACATCACATGGTCGACTTCCTTGGACAACATCTTATTGGTGACACCTGGGAATGCATTCTGTTCATGAATCGCACAAGGCACACCCATCTTTGCAGCCATCCGAATCACTGGCCCTGCAACATAGCCGCCTGTACCAATCGCAATATCTGGCTGAAATTCGTTGACAATCTGCTTGGCACGTTTGCCGGATGTGGCAAGATACCACGCAGCCTGTACATTTCTACGGATATTTTTCATCGTCAGCTTTCTCTGAAATCCAGCAACTTTAATGGTTGCGAGCTGATACCCCGACTGTGGTACTAACTTTGCCTCCATCCCATTCGGCGTTCCTGCAAACAAAAATTCTGCATCCGGCTGATGGGACTGAATAATCGAAGCGATTGCCAACGCCGGATTGATGTGTCCGCCTGTACCACCACCTGCAAAAAGTACCTTCATAGAATTTTCACCTCATTTAATCTGCATCATAGTTTTGGTCATTTATGCCGTTCCAACGGCAGGATTTCCGTTTCCAGTTGGTTCATGAACCGGATGCTGTTCCGGCTCTGATTTTGGCTCTGCCTTTTGTTCTGGTTTCTGTTCCGTTGTGTGTGCGGCAGATGGTTCTTTTTCCGGCACTTCCGCTCGATACCGAGCACGAGAGATATTCAAGACAATTCCCATTTCTGCCAACTGCAAAATCAATGCCGTACCACCATAGCTGAAGAACGGCAAACTGATACCGGTATTTGGAATCAAGTTGCTGACAACGCCGATGTTAATAAATGCCTGCAAGCCGATGTGCACGGTAAATCCAACGGTCAGCAGCATTCCAAACTTGTCATGTGCATGGCTTGCAATATAGAATCCACGTACCAGCAGCAGAACGAACAGCAGAACAACGGTCAACGCACCCACAAAGCCCAATTCTTCGCAAACGATGGAAAATACAAAGTCGTTTTTCGTTTCTGGCAGATACAAATATTTTTGTCGGGATTCGCCCAGACCCAAACCAAACAATCCGCCAGAACCAATGGCAATCAAGGATTGACAGGTCTGCCATGTGCCGCCCTGACTATCGGCGAATGGGTCAAGCCAAGACTGGATTCTGGTCTGGAAGTATCCATATCCCTTTGAAATAGACAGATACAACACAATGCCAATGATTGCAGCAACACCAGTGACTGCCAGTTCCAAAAAATGCATGGGACGGATGCCACCAACAATAATCATGGACAGAGCAACGGTACAAATCAAAATCGTACCGGACAAGTGCGGCTCCATCATGAGCAAAGCTGCAACGACTGCCAATGCTAATAAATATGGCAGAACGCCAGTTTTAAACCGATTCATGCGGTCATAATTCTTTTCAATGTGATAGGCAAAGAAAATGACAATGCCGATTTTCATCAATTCGGACGGCTGAAAGTTAAAGCTGCCAACAACCAGCCAACGCTGTGCACCGCCCTCACTCGTACCGACGAGCAAAACCAAAATCAATAGAATGACAGGGACAACATAGGAACAAATCGCAATGCCGGGCGTTTTATAAAGATGATAATCGACAACGGATAAAAACCACATCGCAGCCAATCCAATGACTGCCATTTTAATCTGTTCTTTTGCGTAGTAACTGCCCTCTAACCCCTCTGAAATCGCCCATGCGTAGCTGGCAGAAAACATCATAATAATTCCGATGACCAGAAGTGCGATGACAATCAAGAAAAATGCCAAATCGACTTCTCCGTACCGAACGCCTTTCTGCCACAGCGGAAACCGAAACCGGTTCTTCTTTTTTTCTGCTTGACTTACAGTTGTTTCAGCCATATGCAACCTCCCTGCACATCTTTACCTTCCGCCTGCTGTGCGAACAGGACTTTTAAACAAACAATACCAACAGCAATCCCAGAATGCCCATTACCAAGGCAAACAGAGAAAATGTAATGACAATCTTATATTCGCTGAATCCACTCAATTCAAAATGGTGATGAATCGGTGTCATCTTGAAAATTCTTCTACCTTCGCCGTATTTCTTCTTTGTATACTTGAAATAAGTCACCTGAATCACAACGGACAGGGCTTCCAAGATATACAGCAACGCAACCAGCAGCAAAACCAGATGCTTATGTGTCACCAAGCCAACGGCTACGACAGATGCACCCAAATACATCGAACCAGTGTCCCCCATGAAACACTTTGCCGGATGCAGATTCCAAACCAAGAATCCCAGACAGCCGCCTGCAAGTGCCATTGTAAAGATCGACATCTGCTGCAAGGACAACAGCACACAAATCACTGTCATCAGCAGCATATTCACCATGGTAACCGTTCCGCAAAGTCCATCAATGCCATCAGTCAGATTGACTGCATTGGTCAGATACAGAATTACAACCAACATCAATGGATAATAGAACCACGAAATATCAAACGAGAAGAACGAGAAATCCAATCGGGTATCCCGATCGCCCAGCCAGTATTGCACGCCCAGCCAAGCGGCTGCAACGACAACCTGCAAAACGATTTTCTGCATTGGGGAAAGCCCATCATTTTTCTTCTGTACGACTTTTTTAAAGTCATCAATGAATCCAATCAGACCGAACAGAATTGCAAAAATCGCACAGCTGAACATCTGTGCCCCACGGTTCAAGTCCAGCTGTTCTACACCGGATACTTCCGCATTTGTGCAGAAGCCCCGATACAGTCCATAACCAACGCCGACCGCAATGGTCGTAGAGAGAATGAACAGGATCCCGCCCATAGTTGGTGTTCCCTGTTTTTTGGCGTGCCATTCCGGCCCGAACTTCATTTTAATCGGCTGTCCGAATTTTAGCTTATGCAAAAACGGAATCAATGCCTTTCCGAATGCAGCTGCAATCACAAAGGAAAGCAGTGCAACAATGGTGTTAATGCTCCACAGCGGCATGAGCGACTTCCTCCTGTCCGAAAATTTCTTCTATGCAGGTTTCGAGATGCATTCCGTGACTTGCCTTAAACAAAATCACATCGCCCGGTCGGAGATATGCTCGTACCGCACTGCAAAGTTCTGTCGAGTCTTCTGTATGGAATACGGAAGTTCCATCGGGAGCAGCTGTTTTTGCAATGTCAATCGAAGCTTTTCCGTAGCAGAACAGCTGGTCTAAATGGCTGCAAGATGCCATATCTCCCACCATGCTATGCAGCTTTGGAGAGAGTTTTCCCAGTTCCAGCATATCGCCTAAAACCGCAACCCGTCTGCCCTCGCCCTTCATCTGCCGCAGCACATACAATGCTGCCCGCATAGAATCCGGACTGGCATTATAGCAATCCGCAATGACGGTATAAGGTCCACGCTGTTCAATGTTCTGCCGGAACGGAATCGGCTGATAATGTTTCAGGGCTGCACAGATGACATCCGGTGCAATGCCGCAAATCCGACCGACACAAAATGCTGCCAATGCATTCATTACATTGTGCAGACCAACGCAAGGCAATTCTGCCGGGAATGTTCTGCCGTCTTTCGTGACAATCGTAAAAGTGGTTGCATTCTCGCCCTCTTGAACATCTTCCGCTGTGACATCGGCATCTTTTGCGTTCAGACCGTATGTATAAACCGGTCGGTCAAGCGTTCCTGCCAACGGTGCGAGGTGTGGGTCATCCGCATTGAGAATCAGCGGTGCATCCGGCTGCATACCATCCAGTATTTCCAACTTTGCCTTTAAAATACCTTCCTGCGAACCCAAATTTTCGATGTGAGAAAATCCAATATTTGTAATCACGCCAATGGTCGGCTGTGTGGTGCAGCTCAGGCGGTGAATTTCGCCGAAGTGGGACATCCCCATTTCAATAACAGCTGCCTTGTGCTCCGGTGCAAGGTGCAGGAGTGTTTTCGGCAAGCCGATTTCGTTATTCAAGTTGCCCTGTGTTTTCAGCGTTTCAAATGCTGCGGAAAGCACCAGTGCAATCATTTCTTTTGTGGTTGTCTTTCCAACGCTGCCGGTTACGCCAACCAGAATCGGCGAGAACTTCTTCCGGTAGTATGCTGCAATTTGCAGCAATGCCGTTCCGGTATCCGGCACAACGATACACGGACAGCCTTCAATTGGCTGATCGGTTACCGCTGCAACTGCTCCATCAGCAATTGCTTTCTTTACGAATTGATGTCCATCAAAATTTGCCCCACGCAGTGCTAAAAACAAGCAGCCCGGCTCTAATTTTCTTGTATCCGTGCAGATGTCATTCACTGCTGCTTCCAGCGGTGTTGCAGAGCCAACCGCTGCGGCAATTTCTGATAATTGTAACTTCTCCATATTTGTCCCTCACCTTATAGTTTTGTCAAGCAATCTGCCACAATTTCCCGTTCATCCATGTGAATATGCACATTATTCGGAAGAACCTGATAATCTTCATGCCCTTTTCCAGCCAGTACCAAAACATCGCCCGGCTGTGCAATCTGCATGCCCCGTAAAATGGCTTCCTTTCGGTCAACTACGACTTCATACGGAATCGTAGAGCCCTCTAACCCTGCTAAAATATCCTGAATAATGGCGTTCGGGTCTTCATCTCTCGGATTGTCAGATGTAATCACCAGAAAATCTGCATAGGCAGCGGCTGCCTTTGCCATCTTCGGGCGTTTGGTCTTATCCCGATTTCCGCCGCAGCCAAACAGGCAAATCAATCTGCCCTCGGTATACTCCTTGACGCTCTTCAAGATGTTTTCAATCGCATCTGGTGTATGGGCATAATCGCAAATGACAGAGAACGGCTTTCCAGTCGGAATGACTTCACATCTGCCCCGTACGCCCCGACACTTTTGCACTGCCTGCAAAACTTGTGCATTTGTCAGTCCCAGTTCCATGCAAACCGCACTGGCTGCCAGAACATTGGAAACATTGAACATACCTGTCATCTGGATTTCGACCGGATAGGACTTTCCGCCATAGCACATCCAGAAACTTGTTCCGTTTGCACGTAATTTAATAGCATCTGCATAATAATCGGCTTTGGAGGAAATTCCATAAGTTTCCATTGCACAGGTTACTTCTCCAGCTAACCGCTTGCCATAATCATCGTCAATGTTAATCAATGCATAATCCGTGATAGAAAACAGCATTTTCTTTGCCTGATAATAGGCTTCCATGGTCTTATGATAATCCAAATGGTCTTGTGTCAGATTTGTAAAGACCGCAGCCCGGAAGTGGGTCGGGCCAATGCGGTGCTGCACCAGACCGAAAGACGAAACTTCCATAACTACATAATCACAGCCAGCATCCGCCATTTTCCGATACAGTGCCATCAAATCATACACCATTGGTGTGGTATTGTCAGTATGCAGAATCTGGTCACCGATTTCATTCTGAATCGTTCCAATCAAGCCGACCAAATAACCATTTGCGGTCAGAATGTGTTTAATCACATTTGTGGTGGTCGCCTTTCCGTTTGTACCCGTAACACCGATGAAGGTCATTTCCCGTTCCGGATGTCCGAACCAAGCTGCACAAAGCTGTCCATAGAAAATATAGGTGTTTGGCACAAGAATCTGCTGTTTTCCTAAGCCCAAATCTCGTTCAACAACCACGGCTGCTGCACCTTTTGCCAGCATTTCCGCAGCCTT
>OGUP01001914.1_pt1 | contig 11003 bp, 10 predicted proteins | sample 1553661 | NCBI WGS metagenome assembly OGUP01 (sample SAMEA2580026, study PRJEB22360) | human gut metagenome | biome: human gut; feature: human-associated habitat; material: faeces | place: Denmark | collected 2008/2010
TCCGTCCGCATCTAATCCGCAGCAATTTACAAAATGTGTATGCTTCATGCCAAGAGCCTGTGCTTTCTCATTCATTTTGGAGACAAAGGCATCTTCACTACCACTGATGTGTTCTGCCATAGCCACACATGTAGCGTATAGAGGTAGTAGACTTTTTAGAAATATATCCTTATATGATGCTTATGCTGAAATTAAATATTGAATATCAAAACAAGCATATATGCCTAATAAAATGAACGTATATATGCTTGTTTTGGCATTCAATAGAAGTCGCATCTCCAATCTTATACTCGTTCTCATAGGATGGAATCTAACTCAAATAAAAAGAAGTATTTCCCTATAGATACCCTGATTTTGAAATATAAATTTCATTTGGTCACTTTGAAGGTGTTGATACTATTGATTTGGTGAAAGATAAAAATTCCTTAAACATTGCAAAGGGTTTAGGATTTATAACAAATAATCGTCAAAAACACTGCTTTATTTTATCTGAACAGGGTTATATGATTCTTACCGAAAAATTATTTTTCAAACACGCTTTAGTAGCAAGTTGAGATACATAAAAAATACGAAAGGAGATTGTAATTTAATGGAAACAATATCAAGACAAGAATTTATAGACATGGTTGCAGCCAAGTCAAATAACAGGTATCCTAAGATTGACCTTTACTACATTATCCGAGATGCATTCTGGTGCTTAGAAGATATTTTAAGAGATGGTAATCGTTTTGAGGTAAAAGGTATTCTTGGCATCTATCCAGAATATATAGAGGAACGTCAGTACAATAACTTCAATAAGGGTAAGGCAACAGTTCCACCCCACTATAAACCGGTCATAAAACCATATTCAAGATTAAAAAGGGCTTGCGAGGAATTAACAGAGGAGCGGTTAGGAGAAGGTCTTAATGAAGCAGAGGAAGACTTTGATTATTCCGAAGAAGAGTAACAATAACAAAGATAATTATTTTACAGAGTGTCCAGTAATGGATGCTCTTTTATTTTGCAATGAACAGGGGACAGAAAGATGTCTATTGAGTCTATATGCAGTCGCATAACATTTTCCATAATAAATAATTAAAAATACATACAGTTTATTTTCTATAATTGATTTTTTCTATGGTATTTCTGCCCTCTGAAAGAACAGGAGGAAATATCATGAAAAAAGAAATTGAAACAAAAATATGTAGTTGTTGTGGAAAAGAGCTTAAATTAAATAAATTTATAAAAAACAGACGATTATGTAAGGTGGGATTCCGTAAGGAATATAAAACAAGTTATCAGTCTGTCTGTAAAGATTGCAGGAATGAGAAAAGACAAAACACATTAAAAGAAAAAGGTATGAGCTTATATGATATTGGAAAACTTGTACAGATAAGAAGGGAATACAAGAAAATAAATCTCAACCGCTTCTTAAAACAGACAGAAGCTAAACTAGAATATTTAGATAGACATGAGAGATTTGTAAAATTATTATATTATGATAACACTTGGATTTCCAACTATGGACGTCCTGTAATAAAAAAGGAAGATGGAACATACGAATTTGTAAAAGGGAAGAGGAATAAAATTACACAAGAAATAGAGTATAGTTTACGGAAAAATATTTATATTAAGACGAAAAAAGCATGGGGTACAAGCAGGAGCGTGTCAGTGCAAGTTCTCTTTTTATGATGATTATAGGAGAAGAGCATGATTTAGGTGTATTTGATACAAAAGAAGAATGCTATGAAGCATTTGAAAAAAGAAAGAAGGAGTTTATTATAAAGCTGGCTGAGAAAACAAAGAAAAAAGATAAGATACCAGAATGTCAGTATCAGGCGATGATTAACTGGGAAGTAAAGGCTAAAGAATAAAAATAGCTGTTGAAAATATGACAAAAGTGCTTTATAATAAACGGCACAAAAATAAATGTTCAGAAGTATTGATATAAATTTGAGATTATGTTATTATTAAAGTGTAATAAATGTTTAAATATTGCATATAAATATAATAGGCATCATGCCTGATATTATTGGTGTGTAATGAATAGCCATGCCATCCCTTTCTGTTGGGGAATTAAAAGATACACAGAAGTTGACCTGATTGGGGTAGGAGAACCAATCTGCTATTCGATTAATAGGCTGTGGATTTCCATAGCCTATTAGTTTTTATGGAGAAATAAATGAGTGCAAGAGAAAAGGATTTAAAAGAGCTTTTAGAATATTATGAACAGAATTTGTGTCATAAAATTTTTAAATATGAACTTAATAATAAGATAAATATAGAGGTTATTTTCTACATAGAAGGATTATGTCATTTGCTAGGAATTCAGCATGTATATGATAATGATAAGCGTTATCAGCCTCTTAGATGGTTTTTATGTATTTGACGAGGAAAGTTATAAATTAACCGGAGAGCATACCGGACGAATCTTTACATTAGGTCAGAAGGCAGAAATTGTCGTTCATTCTGCCAATAAAATGGAGCGAACCATCGACTTTATATTAAAAGAATTCTCTCAGTATAGCGACTATCCAGACCCAGATGATTACTATGGAGACGGAATGCCGTCAAGAAAGAATGAGGATGCAGAAGCCGGAAAATTTGAAAAATTTGAATCTGCGGATGGAGAATATCCGGTAGAGCAGGAAGAATTTGAATTTGACGAAACCGGTGAGAGCCTTCCCGACAAAGACGGCATTCTTTTGAATGACTGGATTGACGACGAGGAAGCAGACAGGTTACTGCATTTATATAATAAAAAGAAGATTGACGAAATCTAATTCAGAATTTAAAAAAGAGAAGCAAAGAATATAATAAAAGTCTAAAAGAAAAAAGAATGAATTTAACAGGCTTAGGAATATAGCATCTATAGCGATGATAGCCAGAATTTACGATTCATACAGTTTTATTCATATATTGAGTGAGTGGTTATCCACCGAAAAGACAGGAAAGGGGAATTGATATGGCAAAATCAGAAGGTATTAAATTAATTGCCAATAACAAAAAGGCATATCACGATTATTTTATTGATGAAAAATATGAGGCAGGCATCGCCCTTCATGGAACAGAAGTAAAATCTCTTCGCATGGGAAGATGCAGTATCAAAGAATCTTTTGTAACAATAAGCAACAAAGGGGAAATCCTCATTAACCATATGCATATCAGCCCTTACGAAAAGGGAAATATTTTAATAAAGATCCACTTCGCGTAAGAAAGCTCCTGCTTCACAAGTCAGAGATTAATAAGCTTGCCGGTCAGATTAAGATGAAGGGATACACATTGATGCCATTAAAAGTTTATTTCAAAGGCAGCCTTGTAAAGGTAGAAATCGGTCTTGCCCGTGGTAAAAAATTATATGATAAGCGTCAGGACATTGCAAAGAAGGATGCAAAGCGAGAGGCAGAAAGAGACTTTAAAATTCGTAATTTGGGATAAAATAATTTTTTGGAAATATATTCAAAATGTACTTGAATATATATGAAAAAAATGGTACGATACTCAAGAGATACCTTTGTCAGGTGTTTATCACATAATAAGAAAAATGTAATAAGATTTTGGGGATTTTAAAAATCATACGCTCTGCTACTTACCATTGGCAGGTTACAGCGTTTAATATAGATGTATTGATTTATATTAGGGGATGCAGATGATTTCTATGCTGGATGCATTCGGAAATATAAAATAATGAAGGGAGAGAAAGAAACGTATGAAAAAACAGGTGAAGAATTTATTTGCACTTTTTCTGACTGCTTCTATGGCAGTAAGCCTGGTTCCTGCGGATGCTTTTGCAGCTGTTCATGATGCGGTAAAAGATGCCACAACTACAACAGCTTACGAAAAGGTAGAAGCAGAGAAGAAGGCAGCTCAGCCAAAGGCTGGAAGTGCAGAAGCAGCAATTCAGGAAGCACTTTACACTAACACAGATGAGGTGGATTTATCCAAGTATAATCTGACAGAGCGTAAGGCAGAAAAGCTGACAGATAAATCTTTAGGAGAGAATAAAGACACTAATTTAGTAGATGTTACTTATGAAACAGATGCGAATGGTAAAGTAACTACTATGAGCGTAGAGAAAGATGATACATACGCTTATGCACTTGAAGAGATTGATGAGTTAGCAGCAGATGATGCTGGTGAGGATGATGGATCTGGTAAGACAAAGACAGAAGTCGGACAAGCTTATAAGGACTTAATGGCTTTCTATGAATCACCAGATAATCAGGAGTATTTAGGTATTGCTACTCCTTACTTTACAAGCAAGGATTCTAAAGGTGGTCCAGTATCTTCCCTGTTATCTCTGATGCAGCAGAAGATTTATAAAGAAGGGGATCCCGAAGAGGAGAATCCGGCGAATGCTAAGGTTACATATAAAGATATGTATGATGTCATTCAGGGATATCAGACGACTCTGCAGTATGGTATTCAGCTCTTTGGACAGCAGTTACTTGCAGCAAGAGATGAAGCTTTAGCTCAGATTGATGATTCCATGACGAGAGAGCAGAAGTTACTTGTCTTAAATGACTGGCTTGGTAAGTACTGTACTTTTGATATGGGTGCTATTCAGGAAGAACAGGATAAGAAGAATGATACAGAAACAACAGAGGAAGCAATTCAGGCTATGGGAGAGACAGCAGCTGTCGCATTAGCAGATGATGGTCAGCAGCAACCTACAGAAGAGCAGATTGCATATCTGAGAAATATGTTATTAAATGGCGATCTTAAGACAGCTTTTGAAAGTACAGCCTTTGGTGCATTAGTAAGAAGAAACACTATCTGTGCTGGATATACTTCTGCATATACATATCTTGTTCAGTGTGCATTCCCGGAAATCTATAAAGAAGCGGATGGAAAGACATGGAAAAAGGCAAGCGAAGTAAATGGAACTGACAGCAGTCAGGATAAGAAAGACGATAACTCATCTTCAGAGAATAAAGGAGATACATCCGAGACAGATAAGGAAGAAAACTCTTCAGCAGCTGAAACAGAAACACAGGCTGCAGATGGAGAAGATTCCTCAGGAGATGCTTCCAGTGAGAAAAAAGATGAAACTACAACAGAAACAAAACCAACATATATTGTTGACTTTGTAAAGATTTTCTGGCGTTCTAATGTACAGATGTTAGGTCAAAGCCAGACATTTAGAAACAGCCATTATTTTAATGCTGTTAAGACCGATGATTCTGTAGATAACTGGTATTATGTAGATTCCTGTTATAATGATATTTATGTAGAATGTATGGGACGTAACCGTGTAGAGACAGACGGTAATATGACACATTCCTACTTCTTAATTAGCCATACAAGTTTAGCAAAACAGTTTGATGGAAACTTTGATGAGATTGATACTTTATACACAGATAAGGCAACAGATACTAAGTATGAAGATGCTTGGTTTACAGATGCACAGGGACCAATCAGTTTTGATAAAGATAACTGGTATTATGTGCAGAATACAACTTCATACAGTTCTGGTATGAGTACAAGTAATCAGAAGCCAGACCAGTTAGTATCCTTGCCAAGAACAGCAGCAGCGACAGCTACATCTGACAGTGCTACAGTTTTAGTTGATTACGAAAAAGGTACTGGAGCAGTAAAAGAAGGTGGAGATCTTCTTAAAGAAAGTGCAACAAAGGATGAAGATGTAAACGATAAGATTTATCCAGGTCTTACACATACATCTGCTTACTATGGCGGAGCATTATATCTTAATGCAGATAATCAGATTTTAAAATATGATTTAAGCACAAATGCTATTACAAAAGTAAAAGAATATAATGAAGTTACTGTAAAGTCTGTTGCAGATAACATGGGAACCGGCATTGAGAATAACTTTACAGGAATGACCTTTAAAGTAACAACAAAGGATGATAAAGATGCTATTCATACAGTAGAGAATCATCCAATTGCAGGTTTATCTATTGATTCTCAGGGCAACCTGAATGTAGATATTGCAACAAACTACTGTTATGTCGATAAGTATCAGACAGAGCAGACAAACTACAATAGTGGGTATAGCAATTATAAGTTCCAGGGCACTACTATTAAACGTGGTGGAAGTAACGATAACCAGGAATTCATGTGGAGTGCAGATTTTGTAGAGTCTCAGAAGATGTCAGATGTAACTGGTGAGTCTCATACTCATGAATATGAGACAGTAACTGTGGAGCCTACTTGTGAGAATGTAGGATTCACAGAAGAACGTTGTAAGACATGTGGTGTTGTAAAAGCAGATTCCAAGAAGGAAAGCGAAGCAGAAGACGCTAAGGCAACAGGACATCATTATATTCAGTACAAAGATGAAACTTATACAAAAGAAAGTGACGCAGACGATGCTAAGAACATTGTTGTAAATGCAATCGTATGTACAAAATGTATGAAGGCTATTCCACGTAAGAGCAGTGGTAACAGTGGAAATATGTTTGGTTCCGGCGATGATAGTGATGAGTTAGATATCCCAGAAGGACTGAAGACTGGTCACGAATATACTGGAAAGATTACATCTTTATCTGATGATAAGAAGAAAGGTGACGTAACTGTTAGTTGTGATTCCTGTGTTGGAAAAGAATTAGATTTCTTAGATGAGAAGGATGTAACATTAGAAACAAAGAAGGATGTAGAAGTAACTTCTAAGAAGGAAGCAGAAGACTGTGAAAAGGGTGGAAAGATTATCTACACAGCTAAAGTAACAGTTGGAGATAACGAGTACGAAGCTACTACTACAGAAGAAGCAGCAGCTGAAAAGCATGTTTACAAACCAAAGTTTACGTGGGCAGATGACAATACATGTACAGTAACTTACACATGTGAGAATTGTAAGATTCCAGAAACAGAAGCAGAAAAGTGTGAAGTAACATCTGAAGTAACAGAGCCAACATGTACAGAAGCTGGTAAGACAGTTTATACAGCAACAGCAACAGATAAGAATGATACAAAGCATACAGATACAAAAGAAGTACCTATTGAAGCAATAGGTCATACTTATAGTGCAGATCCAACATATGAATGGTCTAAAGATTATAAGACATGTAAAGCAATCTTTACTTGTGATAAGAAAGATGATACCCAGACAGTAGAATGTACAGTAACACCTGCAACAACAGATGCAACATGTACAGAAGCTGGTAAAGTTGTTTACACAGCAACATGTACATTTAAGGGTAAAGAGTACACATGTCCAGAGAAGAAAGAAGTAAAAGGTGATCAGAAAGATTCTAAAGCAAAATTTGCAAAAACTTCTTACAACCTTTACTCAACACAGTCTGGTAAAGTAAGTCTTGTTTCTGACTACAAACAGGATGGCATTGTTTCCATCAAATCTTCAAATCCATCTAAGGTATCTGTTAACACAGCTGGTGTTATTAAAGCCGGTGTTGTAAAAGGCAAAGCTGTAAAAGTAACGATTACAGCCGTTGTTAAGAGTGGTAAGACAATTAAGACAGTTGTTACAGTAGCTCCAACAAAGATTACTTTAAATGCAACATCTGTTCCATTACAGCTTAAGAAGTCTACAAGCGTAATTAAGGTTGCTAAAGCAACATTACCAGGAGATCAGATTGCTTCATGGAGTACATCTAATAAGAAGGTTGTAACTGTAAGTAAGTCTGGAAAGATTACAGCGAAGAAAGTTGGTACAGCAGTAGTAACAATCACAATGAAGAGTGGTGCTACAGCAAAATGTAAAGTAAAAGTTCAGAAGGCAGCAGTAAAACTTACAAAGATTGCTGTTAATTCTAAGAAGGTTAACTTAAACCTTAAGAAGGGACCTAAGACATACCAGCTTACTGCAACGAAGACTCCAATCACTGTAGTTAGTAAAGTTACATTTACAACATCTAACAAGAAGGTTGCTGTTGTAAGCAAATCTGGAAAGATTACAGCGAAGAAGGCTGGAAAGGCAGTTATTACCGTAAAATGTGCTAAGAAAGTTCAGAAAGTAACTGTTGTTGTAAAAGCAAAATAGTTAGGATATATGAGCGCTTTTAAAGCACGAATATAATAAAAAAGTGATGTTGAAATTCTTATTTCAGCATCACTTTTTAGTGTAAGGAAAGAGTTAGTCTAAGTGAAATTGTGTACTGGATTAACGTGTGGTGGAAAAATGGAAAAGAAAAATAGGTTTAGCATTTTATTAGAACGCTTGATGGGAACAGTGAATTTAAAGAATGCAACTCTAGCTGCCGAACTTCAATATGATGTATCTTACATAAGTAAGTGGATTAATGGAAAAACATTGCCATCAGAAAAAAGTGTAGCGCAGATTCTTCATGTAATCAGTGATTATATTGTGGAATCGGCGACATCGGCTGCACTAAAAACTTTATATATTGAATATCAGGTTGATGTGCCAGAAGATTTGAAGCAGGCAATCTATGATAATCTTGAGGCGGAATATTTTTACGTAAAAGGCCTGACAAAAACAATAGGAGCCGATGTTGCTCCGGAAACGCAAAATTATGCGAAACTGACATTATATCAATTCCTTAAAAAAATGTCACATCCGGCATTACGTCAGGTAAAGTCGTTGAATGTAATTGCTGCGATTGATTTATTAAATATGGAGCATGATGTGCGACTTCAGATTGCACAGATAGACACGGCATCACAGATTCTTCAGAGAGATTTTCCAGAAGTACATTTTTCATTACTGATTAATTTTGACATAGGGGAGAAAGATTATATTTATGATTGTATTTTTATCATTAATATGCTGACGAACTATACGCATATTAATTTTAAGATATACAACTGTATTCATTCCTATGATAAGATTGTATTTTGTGCAAAAGATGCTTACTGTATTACGAGTATGCTTTTGGGGGGCAATTTGTGTTATCAGGTAACGATTAGTGAAGATAAAAAAATGTGTAAAACGGTTTATCAACGATTAGCAACACTTTGTACAAGAGAAGAATTAATGTTTCGAAAATGTACAATGAGGAATCTTTTGCAGGGGTCAGACTATATCTCCCAGATGTTATCTGAGAATCTTTGTTGGCTTCTTGGACATATGACAGAACATTTCCTTCCAGAAGAATTACATAAAGAGCTGTTGGAATATCTGGATATTTCGGATGCGGAAAGAGAAAAGATGCAGAATATTCATCTTTTGGTTGAAGAAGTACTTAAGAAATCTCATGTCAGAATTTTATTATATGAAACAGCACTCAGTCAGTTTGCGATAAGTGGAGAACTTGACTTTTATAATAATAAAATTTTATTAGATACAAGACAGCGCGAACAATGTCTTTCTTATATACAAAATATTATTCATGAAGAAAATGCGATGGAGCTGCGAATCATACATGGGCATTTTGTGATGGATTTTCAATTCAACGCCAATCCAAGCCTGTTTTTATCAAATAACTTGTGTTATTTAAGATTAGATTCGAAAAACATACAAAATAACGTGACATTGCTTAATATAAATATAGCGAAAAAAATGTTTCGTTGTTTTTTTGAGGAAATATGGAGTCATTCGGAAGAAGATGTAGTTATTTCTGATTGGAGAAAGATAGAAAGTATACTAAAACATATGAAACAGTCAGTGGCACTTCTTAAAAAAGTAGATAAAGAAATTTAAAGTGTGAAAAACGTGATTTTATTTAATCACGTTTTTCGTTTTTTTGCCATTTTTATCACTCGATATCTTTCATAAAGTATGGTACCCTTAAATACGATAAAGTGTAAGAAAAATACTATTTGATAAGGAGAATATATAAAATGGAAAAAAATCATAAAGTAGAACTTATTGGAAGACCAAGTATTGACCGCCCTTGGATGAAGTATTATCCAGAAAGTATTTCAAGGTTACAAGTTCCAGAGCTGTCTTTGAATGAGTATTTAAAAGCGAACTGTCCAGGTATGGATATGGTAGCAATGCATTATTATGGAAGAGATGTTTCCTGGGAACGCTTCTTCGTGAAGGTAGATATGGTAGCAAAATCTATGAGTGCCATGGGAATCAAAGAGGGAGATCAGATTCCTGTATTTTACCGTTCTGTTCCTGAATTTATTGTGTTGCTTTTAGCAGCAGAGAAGATAGGTGCATCTTTAGTTTGCCGTGATAATACATTACAGGAGAACGTTGATGCAGTAAAGGAAGCTGGCGCTAAGATTATTTTTGTACATGACTTCCTTCCAAAGGCAGAGGTTGAGGAATATAAAAAGCAGGCAGGGGTAGAAACGATTATTTCATTAAGCCCTTATCATGCAGCTGAAAAAGATAAGATGCCAGAACATATCATTCATGAAATTGATTCTTTCTATACAGATGGAATTCTTTCCGGGGACGGAGTTATGACATGGGAAGAATTTTTAGAAAAAGGAAAGAATTATACAGGAAAGGTTGAGGTTGAGAAAGATGTTAATCGTCCGCTTTTCCGTGCTTATACAAGTGGATCAACAGGAACTTCTAAGCAGGTCATCCATTCTGCATACACAATGATTGGTATTATTGCTCAGATGTCTTTTTATGGTTCTGCTGGAGACTTCCGTCCAACATGGTTACTTACGAATCTGCCACCTTGTCTTATTGCAGTAGTGGTTTCCATGATTTTAGTACCATTATGCTCTAATAAGTTATTAATTTTAGATCCGTTCTGTAATGTGAACGATCTCGATTTAGAGATGATGAGATATCGTCCAAACTGCTGGCCTTTAATCCCTATGTTTATTGAGCTTCTTATGAGAAGTGACAGAATTCCAGAAGATTATGATATGTCCCATCTTTTTGCAGCAGGTGTTGGTTGTGAAGCATTCAATAATGGACAGATTCGTCGTGCACAGGAATTCTTAAAAGCACATAATTGTAAGGCAGTACTTTCAATTGGATATGGACAGAGCGAGGCAGGTTCTAATTGTACTCTTCCATGTTTAGAGCATCCGATTGGTAATGGAAACAGTGGAATTCCAATGCCATTAACAGTAATGAGTATTTTTGAGCCAGGTACACATAAAGAAGTTGGTTATAATAAGCTCGGAGAGATTTGTAAGACAGGTCTTGGAAATATGCTTGGTTATGA
>OGUP01001936.1_pt1 | contig 10921 bp, 9 predicted proteins | sample 1553661 | NCBI WGS metagenome assembly OGUP01 (sample SAMEA2580026, study PRJEB22360) | human gut metagenome | biome: human gut; feature: human-associated habitat; material: faeces | place: Denmark | collected 2008/2010
AGTTAATTTTGTAAATAGATACTCCGAGTTCATCAGACTTTTTCGGTTATCAGAAATGTACTTAACCAAGAACTCAAAAGTTGTATTACTTAACAAAGCCATTCTATATTCTGCATTTTTTGCTCTTGCCAAGTTGGTATTGGATTCACGATACCTTACCCGAACCGTCCTTCTTTCAAAATCAATATCTTCGGTATAATGGATTCCTAGAATTTCCCCTAATCTAAGACCGGTTTCTGCCATCATTGCTATCAGCAATCGATCTCTATCATTCGTACAGGCATTTATCAGCTCCTGTATTTCTTCGGATGTTATTTCTTCCAGATTAGGTTCTTCTTCTTTGAAGAAACCTTTAAACGAATTCACTGCATTTTGATGATTTACTCCCATACTGTCAAAATATGATACTTTTTTTACTCGTAAGACTTTAAGCATTGGCAAAACATCTTCCAGTGCCAAAAACTGGTAGTATCTGAAGACTGCACCAAGATACATATTGCAGGTCTTATTGCTCGTCTGTGTATTATGCTCAGTATGCTTTCCACTCTTAACCCAATACAAGAAATCAATAAAATGTTTATTCTGCTCTGAATAGGATAGCAATGTAATCTCATCCAATCCTATCGTTTGCTCCTGCAGATAATTGTAATAATATGAAAGTGCGAAGGCTGCGGATTTTACAGTATTCGGAGAAGTATTAATCTGATCCAGATGCTTCAAATACTTTGATGGAAGGATTTCAATTTCTTCAATATCAGAAATAATCAAAAAACGTGGTCTATTATCTTTCAAAACCGAAACAACCCTATATTTCAATCCACAGCCCTCCTTCCTTTCGTTTTGATTTGTTTGACTTCTTTGACTTCTTAATTCTACATTATACACAAAGAAGTCAAAATGTCAATTACGTTTTTGACTTCTTTGACTTTTAAAGGAATATCAATAAAGCATTTTTTGATTTCTTTATGTTTTAAATTGATTTTTAGGGATATAATTGATAAGATAAAATACAAGAAGTCAATTTATACAAAGTCAAAGAAGTCAAGAGGAGATTTGCATGAACGAATTTATATCAAATTCAGGCACACTAATAAATCCTGACAGCGTTTACGATCAGGAAAGATTCATCAATATACTTCAAATCATTTTACAGAAAAAAACACAAAAAGAATTATCTGAACAAACAGGCTTAAATAATGCAACCATTTCACGAATGCTCAACGGTGCCCGATCTGGAAGACCATATAAAAGCACTATTGATAAAATTGCAAAAGCCATTGATGATCCAGAACTTATCCAAGAATTATATGATGCAACGGGATATTCTTCTAAGAAAATACAGGAACGGAAAAAGATAATTGCAGACAATGGATTTTCTCTGGATCTCTCTACTGTTCAGGTGCATGAAAAATTTTTTTCTACCTTAATGCGTGGACTTTCCATGATGACAAGTCTGCATAAAGTTGAATGGACAATAAAATCCGGAACACCCAGATCATACGATTATTTAATTGAATTAAAAGAGGGAACTATAGATTATTGGTATATTAGATATGTAGATAGAATTACTTCTGATGAAGAAAGAAAAAAAGCCTTAACTGCCATTTATGGAGAATTTGCAAAATTGAAATTGGGCGGAAAAATCAAAGTTTCTTGCGCCACTCCTTCTTACGAAGATTATGATTATTTTGTTACAATTCCACCATACCAATTAAATACAAATGCTTCAATTATATATTTTGATTCTGAACTCGAAAGATTTGCAGACGAAACCTTTTTAGAGACAGCTTTACCACTTAAAGAAAATATTCCTGTTAAGGATTTTTGTAATCTTACCGAATCACTGATACTATAACTATTTGATTTTATCACAGAGAGAGTTGCTTATGGCTCTCTCTTTTTTAACGCTTCCTCCTATGTTCTAATTCATTATGGCAAATCATTTTCTAAAGCAAGATCCACCTGTGTTTAACAATATTGTCTTTCCGACAAATGTTCTTTCATCAGGTTTTTATCTTGCTGGGGATTCCCCAAACCCATTCTTTCTATTTATGCCGAGGTTACTGTACACATTAGAGCAAGATCCACCCCGGTAATACCATATCGCTATTTTAGCAATACGGCATTTTTCGGATGTTGGAATCTTGCTGAGGATTGTGCTCCCCAGTTTCTCACATTCAGCATAAATATATAATTGGTTCCTCGAATTTCTTCGGTCACAGCACAGGGAGAAAAAATAGGCTAAACAGCCCTATATCCCTGTGAAATCACCATGTGATTAAAAAATAGCAAGGACAGGAAGTGTGGATACACTTCCGCAAAATTGCCAATTTCGGAGCCATATCCAAAATTGAAAAATACATAAAAATCAAAAATCCGAAACCTTACTTGATATCCAAATTTATAATTTTTACAGATTACAAAAAAACCAATATGAAAATTTTACAAATTTTGTACCACCTGTAAAATTCCCATATTGGTTTTCATTCAGCTTTTATGGATTTGGAATATTCTATGTTTTCAAATATTTTACTTTGAGCAAAAAACAGCTCTATAAACTTTTATCATTGCATTTTCTGGTATAATTTCATCAACTCTCCCACACAATCTGCTTCCGTCATTTTTGTACTAAAGCCATACGCAGCCATAACAGCTTTATCATTTGCAGTATGTGCTCGCCGTAACTCGGCTGGCATTGTTAAAGGATCATATAAAGCCGCAAGATTACTATTAGGATATAATGTTCTTGCTTTCAAAATTTCCTGTGCCGATTTTTCAATTTGTTCCCGATTCTTCTCCGTTACTACAGGCCACGGGAAATTGTTATACACTATTGTGTTTGAATAACTATAATCACTTTTTAATCTTCCACACACTGCTCGCATCCATGCCATATGAACATTCGACATCAATACACCAAATTCATAAAATGATGCATTTGGCATAGTGAATAATTTGTCTCCCGGAATAATTTCACCATCTAAATAATCCATTGGAATATATCTACGATTCTGAGAAGAAACTTTGGGAATCGCAATATATTGATTTTTATGTTCAAGTATTGATGCAAATAAAGTTGGATTCTCAGCCGCTTTTTTTGTGTTCGCTCTTGTACTACTAAGTCTAAATTCACGTACTTTATTCACCCGTTCTAATATCATCGGACATTTTTTTAATAATCCAGGATCAGCTCCAACAAGCCAAATACAATATCTCGGCTTTCGATCAATAAAATCTTTTCCCATCATATAATGTCTAAAAAACGGAGAAGCCTGTGGTTCTTTTTCCAAAAACTCTTCCTTTTCCTCTTCCGTCAATATTAAAAATCCACCATCAATTGCTTGCCCACCTAATGCTATTTCAGGAACATTACACAATGGTTTCATTCTTTTTTCAATGAATATATTTTCTGCATCAAGCAAATATCCATTAATATTATTCGCCGGAATTGCGTTCTCACCTGAATAAATTATTTTCTGCTTATTATTTACAGCTCTGCTAAAGCCAACAATTACACAATGAACATGCGCTTTTATTGACGCTTCACTATCCCATATAAATGTTCTGTATGCAAAATCAATATGTACACCTGATTCAAAAAGCGGTTTCCAGAGAATCGAAACACTTTCTCCCTGTGTAATTGAATTAGTTGATACCAATGCTGCTCTGATATTATAATTTCCCATATAGTCAGCTGCTTTTTTATACCAGCAACTAACATAATCAAGATTTCCTATACTCTTCCATCCTTCAAATATCTTCTCAACATCTTCCTTCTGCTCCGACGCCATCCAACGTGCTCCTACAAATGGCGGATTTCCCATTATAAACGATAATTTTTCTGCAGGAATTACATCATTCCAATCAATTCTTAATGCATTTCCTTCTGTGATATTTACATATGTCTTTAAAGGAAGAAAATCATCATTAAATCCATACACAATATTTTTCGTTTCTTCCAACATTTGAGATTCTGCAATCCATAAAGCCGTTTTTGCAACTGTAACTGCAAAATCGTTAATCTCTATTCCATAAAATTGCTGAATAGAAACTCTAATTGGATTATTTACCTCTACCAATGTCATTTGTCCGCCAACTTTTTCCTTTATCACCTCATTCTCCAAACGACGAAGCGACAAGTATGTTTCTGTAAGGAAATTTCCAGAACCACACGCAGGATCAAAAAATGTAAGTGATGCCAATTTATTTTGGAATTCTTCCAATTTTTTATCTCTGGTACGCTTCACTTGAATTGCTCTAATACTATCAAATTCCTTTTGCAAATCTTCCAAAAAAAGCGGACTAATAACTTTATGTATATTTTCAATAGATGTATAATGCATTCCTCCTGAACGTCTGGTCTCAGGATTTAATGTAGATTCAAATACCGCTCCAAATATAGTTGGAGAAATATCACTCCAATCAAAATCTTCTGACGCTTTTGTAAGAAGTAATTCTTTAATTTCCTCTGTAAAAGGTGGTATCTCAATAGTTTCATCAGCAAATAACCCACCATTTACATACGGGAACTGAGCAAGTTCTTCCTCCAAATACTCGTCTCGCTCTGATACAGGTGTATCCAATATCTTAAATAATTCTAATAAAGCTCTCCGGCAATCCTTTACTTCATATGTTTCCAAATAATCATGGAACATATTTCTCTTTCCGAAAATACCAGCATCTTCTGCATACAAGCAAAAAACAATTCGCACACATAAAGCATTCAGGCTCTTTAGTTTATGCTCTCTTTTTTCTTTCTGCTCAAATGTTTCATCCTTTTCCTTAATATCTGGTATACGATATTGTTTTAAAAACGCATCATAAATAAGCCCAACAATACCTCCTGCTTTTATTGATACTTCCATTTCATGCGATATTGTCTTTACTTCCTTTTTCACCAAGAAGTCCAACAATGGATATTTGCTTTGTAATTCATCTAAAGCAATCTTTGTCGGTTCTGGCTGTTTCTGGTTCATATCATAAATCCAAATTTCAGCAAAATTTGACGTAACAATCCACCGAGCTCTTTCATCAAAAGTCAGCTTCCCATTATATCTGTCTGCCTGTTCAAATGGAGTAAGATCAACATCTCCTGAATTCCTGATTTTCTGATCCAATGCTTTTCCAAGACTCTTCTGTTCAATAATTACTCGTGTTTCAGGAATATATACATCAATACGTTTTGTATTTCCATCAATTACAACTTTCTTTTCAAAGTTCAAACGTTCTGTCACATTATCCATTCCCAAAACATTCGTCAATAAATCAATCCAATAAGAACGTCCATCTTCATCTTCTTTCCCTTTTCCCATCCATCGGTTTACAAATTGACGGGCAGCCTCTCTTTGTTCTGCATCTGTCATGCTTTTTCCTCCTAAATAATCGTACATTCACAAATCTTTCTCCGACTATTTTTACATATCATATCCACAGTATATCATAAAATTATTACAGAACAGCATTCATATATCATTATTTGTATTTTGTCTACACACAAGGAACTTCTACCGCCAAATCATAATAATATTGATACATGACCATGTTATCTTTTGCTTCTATATACACTCTCTGAGCTTCTTTCATCAAGTTATTCCAAATTTCTTTCCATTCACTAGGAGCCGAATCTAAAAACCACATATTATTAAATGACATTTCTATCGTCCCCCATAAATCATCTTCTTTACGCTCAGTTTTTATATTCATCTGCATATTTCGTGCAATTTCCAATGCATCTTTTTGTAAAAAAGTGAATTTCACTACTTTTTGAGGATCTGGAACTTTCTTAAAACAACGCATATGAGCTTCTGCCTTTTTTATAATTGTTTCCAATTGTTCATCATGCCATTTTTTATCCTCTAGTATCTCTTCTTCTGACATTTGCGCTTTTTCTGCATTAATTTCTCTTTGCATTTCTTCCAATTCACGCTGTGCAATATCATAATATTTCTTTTCAATCACCATAATCTCCCAACTCCATAAAAAAAGAAACAGTCAACATTTTCGTTACAACTGTTTCCTTTATTTTTGAAGTCCCCGGAGCATTTGTATCACTACATTCTGTTCTTTTTCATCAAGATTATTCCAAATATTCAAAACCTCTTGTTGTGATTCTGATAAGCTTACTGGAACATCCATTCCGGCAAAGAATTGTGCCATTGTTACTCCCAGTGCATCACATATCTTTTCTACAGTAGGCATAGTGGGTAAACTTTCTTTAGCAATAATTTTTCCAATCGAAGATTGAGATATACCAGTCAATTGTGACAGCCGATATTTACTCATATCACGTTTTTTACATAAAGCTATAATATTGTCCGCAATATAATCCTCTGTACGCAAGTAAATACACCTCTTTCCGATAGTAGTTACCTTAATTGTAACTAGAAATCCGAAAAAATATTAGAGATGTATCTTGCAAGTATTTACTAAGGGAAACAGTAGTATTAAAACAAAAAAAATAGAACTATATAAAGTTGTATTCCATTAATGTCAGCTTATTATCTAAATGCTCATATTCTCTTTGTATTTCTTCAATTTTATCATATAGTTTCAGCACTGTCGAACCCTTTATCATTTTATTTTCTTGGCACATCTGCCGGAATTTTTCTTTGTACTCCCGCAGTATTCTTCCTTTTTCCTCTAATTCCTCCAGTGTTTTAATTTCCTCTTTATCTGCCATGTATTTTCCTCTCAGACATAATTTTTAATACATAAATAATAACCTTTTTTTCGCTGTTGTTCAATTACAACTTATCGCCTTTTTCTCCCATCAATCGACAATCTTCTTTTTGCTATATACATATGATATACTTCTCTTTATACAACCAATTGCTGTTGTGTAGCTCACCATTTTTTCTATCTACAACACAAAAAAGTCAAGTTGTGATGGAAAGGAGGTGAGGACATGGAAATAAATTATGCACTTATAGGCAAACGTATAAGAGAAACCCGCAAACAACGAGGATTATCTGCCGAGGAGCTGGCTGAAATTGCTGATCTTTCTACTGTTTATATAAGCTATATAGAAAATGCCAAGCGTAAACCCAGTTTAGAATCTTTAATCAAAATTAGCAATGCCCTTGAAATTACTATTGATGAATTACTCTATGGGAACTTGTTATACAATCCTACTGAATATCAAACTGACATTGATTTATTAATGGCAGATTGTACCAGCACTGAAAAACGTTACATATTCGAGGTTCTTTCAGCCATAAAAAACATTTTACGAATCAATGATTGGCATCTATCCTCAAAACACAATTACGATGCTGATAACCCGAATGATTATTAAATCATTCAATAACAATCAAATATCTATTTCTACATAAACCATCTGTTAATCACTTAACTGATGGTTTATGTCTTTTTCAATCCAAAAATTCTATGATAGTTATATCAACTATAAAGGATGTCGCTATTGATGAAAGAAAGTGAAGAACGAAGCAGTAATATTGATGAACAGAAAGCCAGAATCCGGCAAAGATACAAAGGTATTGATCCAGAAGAACTGGAAGTAATTCCGGCACTTCCACCAGAGGATATTTTTAAAACAGAAAAAAAACTACGAGTAGCTGTATATGCAAGGGTATCTACGGATGATCCACGCCAAACATCCTCATATGAATTACAGAAAAATCATTATCAGGATGTAGTAAATAAAAATCCGAATTGGATGCTTGTCGAAATATATGCCGACGAAGGCATTTCAGGCACTTCGCTTCAACATAGAGATGCATTCAAAAAAATGATTGAAGATTGTGAAGCCGGAAAAATTGATTTAATCATAACAAAAAGTGTATCCCGATTTGCAAGAAACGTTGTTGACTGTATCCGATATGTACGAGAGCTTTCTTCACTCCGTCCACCCGTCGGTGTATTTTTTGAAACAGAGCATTTAAATACTCTTGATCCCAAAAGCGAAATGATTCTGTCATTCATGTCAACACTTGCACAGGAAGAAAGTCATACCAAAAGTGAAATTATGAATTCTTCCATTGAAATGCGTTTTCGTCGGGGAATATTCCTTACACCTCCTCTGCTCGGATATGACCAAGACGAAAATGGAGATCTTGTAATCAATCCACATGAAGCTAAAATTGTGCAGCTTATTTTTTATATGTATCTGAATGGAAGCAGTACTCAACAAATTGCTGATTCTTTGACAGAACTCGGTTGTAAAACAAAAAAGAATAATGATGTCTGGTCATCCAGTACCATACTACAAATCCTTCAAAATGAACGCCATTGTGGGGATGTTCTGGCGAGAAAAACATGGACTCCGAATTATCTTGACCATAAATCAAGGAAAAACCATCAAGACCGTAATCAATACAGAAAAGTCGGACATCACGAAGCTATTATCTCCCGAGATGATTTCATAGCTGTTCAAAAATTAATTACAAATGCGAAATATGGAAATAAAGAGATTTTACCAGAATTACATGTGATACAAGAAGGCTCTCTAAGTGGATTTATAAGCATTAATCCAAGATGGTCTGGATTTAAAGCCAGAGACTACTTTGAAGCATCTCAAAGCGTCCTTAAACCGGCAAATATGAATGTACCTGATACAATTACTGCTTCCGCCGGTTCCTTCGATTTAAGAGACTATGAAGTTGCCAGAGGACAATTTTTCTCCTCTGTTGGTCGGATTTCTGTTTCTTTTTCATATAAACAGATCTCTTTTAACAAAGATGCTATACGGAAATTTCCAAACATAAAATTTGTCGAACTGCTAATACACCCAAGCTCAAAACTACTTGCTATCCGACCATGTTCCTCTGAAACAAAAAATAAAGTGCAGTGGTCACGTCTCAAAGATGGTCAACTTATTCCAAAACCAATTTCCGGCGCTGCATTTTTGCCAACATTATACGAGATATTTAAATGGGACAAAAAATGCAAATATAGAATATTAGGAGTTGCCCACCAAAAAGACAATGAAAATGTCCTTATTTTCAACATGGACGATACAGAAATACGAATACCGACAAATACCAACGACGTATCCGCCCCCAACAATAACACGCCTGATACAATATCTGATTCTAAGAGTGTGTTAGCTTATCCTGCCGACTGGATGAATAGCTTCGGTAATAATTACTATACTCAGTCTCAAGCGCCAGAATTAACAGAATTTACAGCGGACAAAAACTGGCAGACTGCTTCAGAAAGTAAACCTTATAAAGAACCCGAGCTACAAACCACTCCCAAAGAAACCATTATACAAAATATAAAGAATATTATTACAGAAATTAAAGGAGACACCCAATGAGCGAGCAACCTATAAATCAATGGAATATGACTACAGAACCTTCTGATATGATGAAAATCAACACACCTATGCCAATAACAGTCGCACCCAGCCCCTCAAATCAAATGGAAGTCATTGACGATGATTCTTTCAGCTATGACGGTTATCAAGTTGTACGTGGCGAATTCTTCGCTCATATTTACGAACCTTCGTTTACGTTTAATAACTACAAGGTATCTGTAAATACCGCCTGCATAAAAAAACTACCCGATGTCGAATATGTGCAAATATTAGTCAATCCCATTGAAAAAAAACTGGCTGTCCGTCCCTGTCGAGAAGAAGAAAAAGACTCTTTTCGTTGGTGTTCCTCTGGAAAAAAGCGTTCGCCAAAACAAATCACCTGTCGAATTTTCTTTGCTAAAGTGATATCTCTCATGGACTGGAATCCTAATTATCGGTACAAGATTCTCGGCAAACTAATTCGTTCTGGCAATGAAATACTGTTCATTTTCGATTTAACTTCACCTGAAATATTTCCTCGTACACTAAAAGACAATGGAACTGTAACCACTGCTAGGACACCTTCTTATCCTGAAGAATGGAAGAATCAGTTCGGTATTCCAGTGGAAGAACATCAAAAATCAATGCAAGTCAATATATTTGAAGGCTACGCAGTATTTGACATACAAGAAAAGAAGAAGGCAACTGATAAATCCATAGAAAAAGCAAAAGAACCATCAACAGCAGAAAGTGAGGAAAAATCCTATGAACAACAAACACTCTTCCCATCCACTAATATGTATTGACTTTAAAAAGAATCGTATACGAATCCACCGCAATACACTCCGTCAAATTGGTAACCCAGAATATATTCAACTTCTTGTTAATCCTGATCAAAAAATGATAGGTATAAAGGCTAGTTGTGCGGAGGATAAATTGGCACATAAAGTTAAGGATTATTTTGTCATCAATGGTAACAGTTATGAATTGTACAGCCGAGAATTACTATATTCACTTTCCCAACTTAACCTTTCTTGGGAGAAATTTAACATTTTTCGTTTAGAAGGCAATATTTACCCTGATAAGAAAATAGCTCTATTTTCCATGGATAACATCATCACAAAACTGCCACAAACAGAATTCAAATCAGAAATAATGGGAGATGAGTATGCGCAATTATAGTATATATACATTAAAAACAAAACTAGAATTCACCAATTTGTATCAATATCTCAGTGAAAAAGATTATAAACAACTTGAACAACAGATATTATGTCATTCCTATCACACCCCCATCTGCACATGGAATGGTATTGTCATTAATGGTATAGAAGCATATGAATTATTTCGTAAACACAGTATTCCTTTCCGGATAAAAAGACTCCATTTTTCCAGTAAAGAAGATGTAATTTCATGGATATGTACTGACCAACTTAAACGAGAGGATTTAACCAATATCAATAAAAAATACCTGATTGGGAAAAAATATGATGCTGAAAAAATTTTAGCAGGAACCCGTCCATCAGCGGACGGATCGATGAAGTCGGATTATTGATTACAATATAAGCTTTTTTCTCCAGAGTTCTTGCAGCCCGGTAGATACCGATGGCAGCTCCGAAAGAATCCACATCTGTAATCTTGTGTCCCATGACCACAACACGCTCT
>OGUP01001937.1_pt1 | contig 10917 bp, 7 predicted proteins | sample 1553661 | NCBI WGS metagenome assembly OGUP01 (sample SAMEA2580026, study PRJEB22360) | human gut metagenome | biome: human gut; feature: human-associated habitat; material: faeces | place: Denmark | collected 2008/2010
AAAATCCGGTTGCGGCGGGGCGCCCGGGTGACGGTCGTGGGTCCCGAACTTTCGGTAGCCCATGCCGAGCGGCTCTTCGGCAATTCTCTCAAGCGTCTCAACCATCCCAACCTGATTCCTATTTTCATCGGCATCGCGCTGGGTGTCGTGCTGGGCAGTATTTCGTTCTGGATTCCCGGCGTTCCGCAGCCCGTGAAACTGGGTCTTGCCGGAGGTCCGCTGATCGTGGCCATCCTGATCGGCCGCTACGGTCCGTATTACCGGCTCATCACCTATACGACGATGTCGGCCAACCTGATGCTGCGCGAAGTGGGCATTTCGCTTTTCCTTGCGGGCGTGGGGCTGGGTGCCGGCGAGGATTTCGTGCCTACGCTCGTCGCGGGCGGATATGTCTGGATCGCTTACGGAGCTGTAATCACGATCGTTCCGCTGCTTCTGGCGGGGCTTTTCGGACGTTTTTACTACACACTCAACTATTATACGCTGATCGGCGTGCTTTCGGGCGCGTCGACCAATCCGCCGGCACTGGCCTATTCGACCGAGCAGACCACGTCCGACGCACCTTCGGTGGGATATGCCACGGTCTATCCGCTGTCGATGTTCCTGCGGGTGCTGGCGGCCCAGCTTTTGATTTTGATTTTCGGATAACCCAAGAAGGCGCGGCCAAACAAAGACCCGTTACTGCCATAACAAGTCATTGCATAGAGATTAGTAGCCGGCTGCGCCTTTTTTTAATTGAATAGTTATGAATATCGTATTATACGGAGTTCCGGCGGAAACGGCCGGAAGGATTGCAGACCGATACGGTCTGAAAGTGATAAATTCGCCCGACAAATTCGACGCATCGGGAACGATGGTACTTGTTCCGTCGATAAACGCCCCGCGGTACCTGTTGGCGTTTTACAACGCCATGCTGCGGCATGAGGACGATGTCGATGCGGTCATTATCTGCGGTGCCGAGTCCTGCGAGGCCGTCAGCACGGTGCAGTACTGCACTCCGCTGGGGAAATTCTTCACCCTGAACGGTGATCTGGACGGAGAGGAACTGGTATCGGAACTTTGTCTGCTTCTCGATTCGCTGTTCGCCGAGGGGAATCAAATCAATTTTTAGGAATGGAGACTAAAGGCTATGTACACGTTTACACCGGTAACGGCAAAGGCAAGACCACGGCGGCATTCGGACTGGCCCTGCGGGCGTTGTGCGCCGGGAAGGGCGTCTATGTCGGGCAGTTCGTCAAATCGATGAAATACAATGAAACGAAGATCGAACGGCTGTTCAACGGCTCGGACCCGGCATTCGGTCGTATCCGTATCGAACAACTGGGGCGCGGATGCTTTATCGGAAAAGACCCCGAGTTGGCCGATGCGGAAGCGGCACGCAAAGGATGGGCCCGTTGTGCGGACCTGCTCCGAAGCGGGGAATACGATGTGGTGATCCTCGACGAACTGACCATCGCTCTGCATTTCGGACTACTCTCGACCGCTGTCGTGCTGGATGTGCTGCGCAGCCGTCATCCGGCTGTCGAGGTGGTTATCACGGGGCGTTATGCACCGCAGGCACTGATCGATGCGGCCGACCTTGTTACTGAAATGTGCGATGTGAAGCACTACTACACGCAGGGCGTCCTTTCGCGCGACGGTATCGACCGTTGATTATTCGAGGCGTTGGTAGTAGTGTAATTCCCGGTCGTTTTCGTCCAGTGCCTCCGGGTGCATGATTGCGATCAGGTCGTGTAGCACGACATCGGGCCGGACGACGCCCGATTCCCAGTAATCGTTGCCTCCGGCGGCGTTCAGCCGTTTGTTGCAGTTGTAAACGGCACCGTTTCTTACGCATCGGGTGTTTGTGAATTTCGGGAACTGCGATTTCAACTCCCCGAGTGACGCGGCACTGCCCGCATTGAGCCACATATCGGCCTGTGCCGTGAGCATATACGCCTCTTCGAGGTCGATGGGCGCGGAAGCGTTTCCCGTGTTCTTCTTGTAGATGTAATCGCCTCCGGCATCTTTGATCAACCGGGCGACATAGCTTTCGGTCGAGGGCATGAACCAATTGTCGCCGTAAGGCGTGTTGAGCATCACTGAAGGGGCATCGATGGCTGCATCGGTTACTCGCTTTTTCAAAGCGTTATAGCGAACCGGAATATCGGCAAACACTTTCTCTCCCTCTGTCCGTTTCCCTGTAACCTCCGCTAATGCCACCAGCCATTCGGCCTTGCCCAACGGAGACTCTTCCAGGTAATCGCCAACATACATGAACGGGATGTTCAGTTCTTTCAGTTTTCCCTCCATCGAGCTCGCGCCGTTCACGCCGTAAAGCAGCACGAGGTCGGGGTCGAGCGAGAGCAGCAGTTCGTAATTGATGTTCCCTTCGTAGCCCACGTCGCCGACGCTGTCACGACGAGCCTGAATATCTGGATTGGAAATGTAGTCGATACCCGATACGCCAACGACGCAACGGTCTTCGTCAATAGCATCGAGCATGGCGATATGGGTAGAGGACATGCAGATGATGCGCTCGGCATCTTTTCCGAGCACCTGACCGGTGAAATCTTCGGGTACGCTTTCTCCGTCACGGGCGATGAACAGGTATGTGGTAATGCTGTCAGCTCCCTGCCAAGGGTTCGTGACGGTAACCAATACGCTCTTTTTACCGTCTGCACCTTTTATGTCAAACCCCGAAGCGTATTCGGGTGTATAGACCGCTCGGTTGAAATCGGCAAGTTTGGAACTCTTATCATGGCAGCCTGTGAATGTCAGTACAAGCAGCAATATCAGGCTCAGATTTTTCAATGCTTTCATATCGTTACAAATTTGTGTTTACGGACTTTTTCTTGTTTTTCCCGAACTTCGGGGTGATACCGATGAACAGCTCGAAGTTGATGCCAGGCATGGGGCGCGAGAGTACCGAGAGGTAATCTTCATTGAAAAGGTTGTTGACAGCGAATTTCAACTGCACGTCCACCGGTTTGAAAAAGAGGTTTTTCTCCAAGGAGACGTTGCTCATGAAATATTCGGGCAGGTGTCCCGTCAGCGTATAGTCGTTGCTCGACATGGTGAAACGCTCCGAGTAGAACGCCCACTTGTAAAGGAACGCCCACGACCGCCACGACAACCGTCCTGTCAGCGAGGCGGAATGCTCCGGCACGTAGGGTAACTGTTTGCCCACCGACTGGTCAGCAGGTGACATTTTCTCGCCCTCGTTGATAGAGGGTGTCCACGAATAGGAACCGTTCAGGTCAATGAGCCAATCCTTTGCCGGCTGCACGGCCAGGTTCGCCTTGACCTCGATGCCGTAGGCGTGTACCTTCTTCACGTTGCGGGGCGAGAAGAAGCCTTTGGTCGTCGGCAACCATATGATCCAGTCGTCGATGTAGGAGTCGAACCAGTTTGCACCGCCGCTCAACTTATAGATACCCGGCTTGCCGACCTCGAAACTGACGCCCGCGTCATAGGTAAAGCCTTGTTCGTTTTTCAGGTCGGGGTTGCCGCCAGGCAGGAAATAGAGGTCGTTGAGCGTCGGGAACCGGTAGTTGCGTGAGACGGAGGCTTTGGCGACGATGTTGCCGCGGCGGGAAATCACGCCGTCCACAAAGAACGCCGGAATAAGCGGTGCCCATCGGTCACCGTACATCTCCTCACGCAGTACCATCGACATGCCCAACCGGTCTATCGGCTGCCATTTGGCGGATACGGAGCCGGAGAGTTCCACACGGCCCTTGTCATATCCAACAATCGCCTTGTTGCCGTCTTGTAAGATGATGTTCTTGTCCTCGCTGCGTACCAGATGCTGGTACGCCGACACGTTGGCAGAAAGGAACCACCGCTTCGACGGGCTGTATTCGCCCTCCGCCTGCCCGTAGAAGGTATTCACCTTGCTGCGGGAGCGGGTCATCGACGCCCAGTTGCCGGGTGCCACCTCCCGCTTGTAATCGTAGGCCATCCACGTGTGGATATAGCCGCCTTTCACGCCGACCTTCCAATTGCTTTTCATGTGATCCCACGAAAGGATGCCGCGAAATGTCTGTTCGCGCTGGCGGTTCTCGAAGTCGGTCGCATCGCCATAGTCGGTGGTCAGCATCGGAAGTTCCCGGTTGGAGTTTATATACCAGGCGTTCAGCCCCAGTTTGTCGCCTTTGCGGGTATTGTAATAGACTTCCTGAAGCAGGTGCAGGTCCTTGAACGCCCCGGAGCGGTTGCGCTCCACGGGGTGGTACTGTCCGATGATGTTCTTGTCCTCGTCGTAAATATTGATTTTTTTGTCGTGGTTGGTGTATTTATAGTCGTTGGGAGACGAAGAGTAAACGGCACGGGTAGAGATACTCCACCGGTCACTGCCATAGGTGAAGCGGGCGAACTCGTCGAAAGTCTTGAACGAGCCTATGCCCTGCACGTACTGGGCATTGAAACCCTCGGCGACTTCGGAAGTCGTGCCAAGCTTGACCTGACCGCCCAGTCCACCGCCTGTTTCGTTCACTGACGAAGTGCCGTGCAGCAATGATGCCTGGTCAATGAAATAGGACGGGATGGTGGAAAAGTCGGTCATGCCGAGCATGGGGTTGTTGATGCGCATCCCGTTCCATGTTACCTGCGTGTGCGAGGGCGACGTGCCGCGAAAGGCGACGGTCGAGAGTGTGGCGCGACCGTAACTCTTGACGAATACCGACGAGTTGAACGTCAGGATGTCGGCCATCGAGAGGGCGATGTTCTCTTTCAGTGCGAGCGAATCGAACTTCGTCTTCTGCACGCCGATTTCTTTCATCGGTCGATGTCCGATGACCGTGACTTCCGGTATGGTAAGATGCCAGGCCGACCGCTTTTTGCTTTCCGTCTGCTGCGCGAAGAGTGCCGTGGGGAGACATGCCGCCAAAGCGAAGAACAGATATAGTCTTTTCATATTGCCTCCTTTCTTATTTCCAACAAAATGCACCGGGGATAATCCCGACATAAAATTCATCTATCAATTTCCCTTCGGGCGAGTAGCGGTAAATCATACCCTGCTGCTGGTAGTCGATGGCATCGGCGATATACACCTCTCCGTTGGCGGGGTTTACCGTCAGTCCGTAATACAGCGTGTTCTGGTACTCAAGGAACGGGCGGACAGGGATACGGTTTGCCGTCACGTCCATCTGCCAGACATCGCGGTTGAGCCAGTAGAGCTTCGTCCCGTCGCCGTTCAGTTGCACCTCGCTTGGCCAGTCACCCAACTTGAACTTGAACTGCTTCTCCACAGTGAAGGTCTCGGCGTCGATGCGGTAGAGCGAGGGGGCTTCGTAACCGTAGGGGCTGCCCTCGTAGCCGCCGTCTGTAATCGTCCACATTTTGTTGTTGCAGTCCATGACCAGCGATGTCGGTTGTATGCCAACCTTCAGTTCATCGACAACTCGGTCCGTCTCGGTGTCGATTTTGATGATGCGGTTTTGGTAACTCCAGCAGTTGCAATAGACGTATTTGCCGTATTGCACCATCTGTTCGGTCGAACCGGTTTCCATCGTCATACCCGGGCAGTCGATGTATCCCGTAATCTCGAACCGTTTGGGATTGACGATGAAAATGCGGTTGTCCCAGATCTGTGTGACATAGGCTTTTTCGTCCGACAAAAAATGGATATAGCGCGGGGAGGTGAGGTTCGTGATGCGCCCGACTTCTTTGAAGGTCACGGGGTCGATGGCAAAGATCACATGCGAATTATTCACGACGATCCAGCCCAAGCCGCCGTACATCGTCATCGACTGTGCCACGTCGCCCAGCTTCTGATCGTTGGCGCGGAAGAACACCTCGTTGTCGATCTTACGGGTTTGCGTGTCGTAGAACGAGAGCGTGGCATTGCCGTATTGGAAATTCCCCTCGTTGGTGATGAACAGCCCGTGTCCCACCTCGGGGCGGACTGCGATCTCCCGACCGAGATCGTAGTCCCACTTCATACAGCCGGTGAGAACCGAACAACAGCCTGCGACGATGAATATAAAGCGGTTCATCCTACGGCTTGACATACTCCCCGGCGGTTATTTGCTCCCAGGTCGGATTATAACCGTTGCCCGAGACATTCCACTTGTCGGCCGAAAGTGACGGCAGCGCATTTTTCAGCCCGGAGAAATCGGTCATCTTGCCCCAGTATTTGATATCTACCGAACCGATTTCAGTGACGCCCGCGAAATCGGCCATGCCTGTCAGCTTCATTTGGCTGGCCGCACCGGAGTAGGTTCCGCCCCAGAATTTGAATACCCCGATCTTGCGCAGCAAGGGTAATTCGAGATCGCCTTCATCCACATACTGCATATAGCTCGTGTCCCACTTGTCCGTCACCTCGGTAAGTTTCGGGGCGCTGAGTTTTTTGAGGTACGAACAACTGCTCATCTGGAAAGTTCCGACTTGCTCCAGATCGGGAAATGAAACAGTTGTCTGGCCGTTGGCTTTGCCGCCCGACTGCGAATAGGTACCGATGGATTTAATGCCGGGGAAGGTAATCAGGTCGTTCTGCGTATAATTGGAAACGCTGAGTTTTCCCGAGATGGTTTCAGCGCCTTCGAGTGCGGTGAAGTCGCACGCTCTCGAACCGCCGTTCAGCGACAGATCGCCCAGCGCATTTTTCCGAACCCTGACCTTCGCCAGTTTGTAACAGGCGATCAGTTCGACCTTCGGGAGCGACTCCACGCCCGACAGGTCGAGCGACGGCAGCAGGTTCAACTGGTAAAAATAGATGTTTTCGCAGGCCGTGAGCCGGGGGATGGAGAGTGTTTCGATCAGAGAAAGGTAGCGCAGGCAGAACTGTCCTCCGATGGTTTCGAGCGCGGGCAGTTCGAGCCGGTCGCTTGAAAATTTCGTGTCGATCTTAAAATCCGCACGTACCTTTTCGAGCGACGAGAGGTCGATGCTGGAAAGCATGGCTGCAGAGCTACTGTCCGAGAGCGAGAACGAGGCCAGCGAAGGAACTTTCGGCATTGCGAATGTGGTCGCTGCCGTCAGGTAGTTCCAGGTAAATGCACCGCCCAGATGCACCAGTTCCGGCATATTGAGTACTTTGAGCTGTGTCAGGTAAGTCAGCGTGCAGTTGCCGCCGATGGAGGCGATCTTCGGGAGTTCCAATAACTGCAATTCGCTGAGATACTGGAGCGACAGCGAACCCGTTACTTTTTCGAGCGACGAGAGTCCGAGTGCGGCCAGGGCCTTGTTGCCGGTCGAGGCATTTGTGCCGGAGAGGATCGTCAGATCGCCCGTACACTCCTTCAGCGCCGGAACATTGAAAACGGAGAGTTTGGCTGCATTGATATAGACCGTCCCCGTCGATACGAGTTTCGGCAGGTCGAGTTTGGCGACCGTATTGCCGTTTACCGACCAGGTATAACTGGCATCGAACGCATTGGTAATGTCGAAAGGCATCAGACGGATGCGGCGGCCGGCGGATAGGTTGAAGACCGTCTGATCGAATGTCCAGCCGAACGGCATTTCGTCGATCGTGCAGACTTTTACCCCGAATTCCTTGCTGTCCTCGCCGTCCTCATTGCGGGTGGCGAATTCGAGCGTATAATCTCCGGCTTCGGACGTGTCGAATGTAAATTCCTTTTCGGAGGAAACTTCTTTGCCGTTCACGCTCCATGTGCAGGTCGTGGGGATCGAGGTGTCGATTACGGAGGGTTTCAGCGTCAGAGGACTGCCGACCAGAATCGTATACCCTTTTTCGGGAACCGGCAGGTCGGGATTTCCAGTTCTACCACATCCACACGCAGCTCCTCGGAGGCCGTGCCGTAGCGATTCGACACTTGGAGGAGCACGAACAACTCGCCTACGGTTTGTTCGCACACCGTAAGGGCGGGTTGCGTGCCGACGACTTTTCCGTCGATTTTCCACACATAGAGTGCCTTGTCCGCGTTTTCATAAGTGGGGCTGATCGTCAGTTCCCGGCCTGATTTGATGGTGTAAACCGCATTCTCGCTGTCGAGCGTGATACGGGGGGCCGTCTGCGAATCGACCTCGATCACATCGTCTTTGTTGCAGGACGACAACACGAACAACGCAGCAAATAAACAGGATAACAGTTTTTTCATCTCTTTATGCTTTATTTGTTAATATACGCTTCGGAGAAACGGTAGACGAAATCGATCCCGGCCGGGCTGGCACCTTTCTGCGTGGGATAGTAAAAATGGTTGATTTCCGAGGCGGAAGTTCCGCTCACGTCATAGGTGTAGATATTCGAATCGACGTAGCTCGACTTGCCGACCCACAACACATTGGTTGTCGGATGCTGCCCCATAATGCCGTAAATCGTTTCATTTCCAGATAGATATTTGTAATCGACGGTCTGCGTCTGGTAATTGTACCGCGTTGCGCTCGTGGCGTTGAAAGCATCGGTATCCACAAAATAGAGATAAGGATCGGTGAAACTGGCGCACATGCCGATAGCCGGAGACCATGTTGCGATCGGGAATCGAACACCTCCGGAAAGTTCTTTTTCCGAAACGACCGTGCCAGAGTGATCGATGCCAACGATCATCGGATCGGAGGTCAGGGTTCCCATATTCGGGCTCGTGCCGGAATAGGTTCCGGCAAGGGCGAAATAGATATTGCCGTCGACACCTTTGACGATGCCTTTTACTTGCCGGCCCTCATAGGTCAGCCGCTTTTCCACCGTTCCGCTTTCGGCATTGATGATAACGACGCTGTGTCCGCATCCCGCATAAATCTTACCCCGTGAATAGACCATGCGGGTTTTGATCGCGCCCACCGAAGTAAAGGCTCCGAACGTGCCTTCGAGGGTCGCGCCGATTTGCACCGAATTTTCACCGAGGGTCAGGGCGACTATGCCCGAAGTGCTTTCCATACTTGAATCGGAATATTGAATATAGGCTTTCGTTGCACTTACAACGACCAGATGCTGAGGCCATGTGTCTTTGTCTTCGGGGGTTTTAAATACCAGCGGGTCGGCGAATTCCATGCGCATCGTCCGGGCATCGCACACAACGAAACGGCCTGCGCCGCCCATGCGGTCGCCGTTCTGGGTTAACAGGTAGATTTTTCCGTTGGCCATGAACATATCCTGTACGACGTTGCCGATCTCCAATCCGCCGTTGGCCTGCTCGAATACCTCCCGATACTCCTTGCCGGCCTTGTCGTAGTAGACCAGCATACCGTTTACTGAAGTCATATTGCCTTCGCAGACCACGAACGTACCGTCCTTGTCCGTGTAGTCCACCGAAGCGCACACGTCGGCCGAGGCAAAGACCGTATTCCCTTTTTTATCGATCCCGATCAGCGTGATGATGCCACCTGAGTAAGCTGCATCCGAAGCCGCCGGAGCCTGCACGGTTACGCTATTTTTCGCAAGGTTCAGCGACGCCTTCCACCCTTCGGGAATATTCATGAAGTCGGCGGTTTCCACATCCGTCGTATTCAGCGTCAGCGTCTTTTTCTTGCCGAAGTCGAATACGAAGTACGAACGGCCGTCGTCGGGCTGTACAAAACAGAATGAGGACACCGAAGTTTTTGGAATGACGATTTCCGTGCCGTCGGTCAGAGTGAACGTTACGGCATCGTCGCCGTCGCTGACCGATTTGAAGAACGAATCCCCGTCTTTTCCGTTGCTTCCCGTCGCTTTTACGTCGTTGCCGGCCGCATCTTTGATGCGCGCTCCGTCCACAATCCAGTAACCGTCGGCATCGACGGCCATTTCGGGTTTCGAACCATCTTTGCCAGCTACCGGGATTTTGTGGCCGTCCGCATCGGTCAGCCAGTTGCCCTTGCCGCCGATCGTCCAGTAGTAGCCTCCCTCGAAGAGGTCGATACCGACCTCCGGGGCATTCGTACCGTTCTTGCCGTCGGCAATCGAAACGGAGGTGTTGTCGTTGAACGTGATGGTGTATCCGGTGTCCGTCTGGGTCACATCGGAGATCGTCTTGCTTTGGCGCAGGGCATCCACAAGCGTTTGCAGCGCCGAAACCTCTTTGTTGAGTTCCGCGAGTTGGGTCTTGATCCCGTCGATCTCCTTCCACAGATCGTCGTCGTCGTACGAGCAGCTCCATGTCGCAGCACCGAACAGGGTTATTGCCAAAAGGGTAAATAGTTGTTTCATGCTTTTCAGATTTTAATTATTAATCGGTTTGATTTCCGGGGGATAAAAAACGCCTGCCGACAGGCGACGGCCTGCGGCAAGCGTAGAGGATGAACAGGAGATCCGGACGGGGCGCGGATTAGCCTCTCCCGTTGTATAACCCTGTCTGTTATGAATTATTCCCATTGTCATTCGAATCACGCGGGTGATTGCACGACAGGAAACTGCTGAAAATCAAATCGGGGAGGGAGTGCGTTGCGATAACGACGACCGTACCATTCGATTCCAACCCGAAACCCGCGGGTGCAAATCAATCGTTAAGGCAGGTCTTCTGACTCGTCCCGTTTATCGCGCCTTCCCAGTCTAAACCAGTGGCAAAGAGTACGATAAACAACTTCTCCCGAAGGAGGGGACTTACAGCAGCGAGTACTGTTCCGGATTTTCACCGGATTCCCTTTTCATCCTATCGGGGATTGAAACCGTCAAGGAACCATCATGGAATACAAAAGTATACATATTATACTTCAAATCCAAACAATTCAAGTTGTTTTTAATTAATCCATTCGAACAGACTTGTTTGCCGTTGTTTTGTGTGTTTCTGTTTATCAATTCATTTTGCAGCTTGCCTTTCTGCCCACTTTCTCAAAAAGCTAGCAGAAAGGCAAGCTGGCTAATCGGTATTGAAGGCTTCCATCCGGTTCTGTTCCAGAATCCGGATGATGTCGTTCTCTTTATATAATATCCTTCCTCCGAATTTGTAGAAAGGTAGTTTCCCGTTGCTTCGATGCTCTATCAGAGTCCGTTGTGTGATCTTGAACAGTCCCGAAAGTTCGGCTTCCGTGAGGTAACGTTCCCCGTTGAGTACGGGTTGG